>Ga0208940_1000793_pt1 | contig 36802 bp, 28 predicted proteins | sample AD_JPNNA6_MetaG_FD_184445 | JGI IMG/M metagenome (GOLD analysis project Ga0208940, IMG submission 184445) | Active sludge microbial communities of municipal wastewater-treating anaerobic digesters from Japan - AD_JPNNA6_MetaG (SPAdes) (version 2) | ecosystem: Engineered > Bioreactor > Anaerobic... | reverse complement strand
GCTTGTCCGTCACGTGGGTATAAATTTGCGTAGTTGACACATTGGCGTGACCAAGCATCATCTGGACCGACCGGATATCAGCGCCATTTTGCAAAAGGTCGGTCGCGAAACTGTGCCGTAAAGTATGGGGCGTTACTTTCTTGGGAATGCCCGCTTTTACAGCGTATTTTTTGATAATCCGCTCCACACTCCGCGGAGTTAATTGCTCGGTTTTTTGGTTAATCTTTGACACACTGGTAAACATCGCCTCTCCTAAATCTTTGCGATTGTCCAGATAATTTTTAAGCGCTTGCCGCGCCTCATCAGACAAAAAAACTAAGCGCACTTTTTCGCCCTTGCCGCGCACCGAAAATTCGTCCCGCGACAAGTCAATACTATCGCGCGACAGTGAACACAATTCCGAAACACGTAAGCCAGTGGAGAAAAGAAGAGCCAAAATCGCCTTATCCCGTAAGGCTTTTTCGTCGCCACCGGTCGGCGCTTCAAGGAGGCGCCGAAGTTCCACCTCGGTCATCAAATCAAGTTCGCGCGCCGGCGCTTTGGCCAACTCAATCCGTTCCGGCGCCAAAGAGGGGACACCGCGACGCGCCAGATATTTGAGGAAACCGCGCAAAGCAATCAAGTAATAATTTTGGGTATTTTTTTTGAGAGTATCACTGCCCAAGCCCCGAACTGCTTTTTTAGCATTTTGCCCGGTTTGACCCGACGACTGGCGGTTAAGCCATAGACGGTAGGCGCGAAGCGATTCATCGGTGATATCCGACGGTCTTTTGATATCCGCCTGACCAAAAAAGCGAGTTAGATAACGGTCGTAATTCTCCACCGTCTTGAGCGACCGTCCTTTTTCAATCTCCAAATATTCCAAAAATTCTTGTTTCAGTTTTGGGATGTCAGTCATACTTATATTATAACAGAAACATTTTCCGACATCTCTCCTCGAGCCGCTTCTGTTCTTAACGCTTCTCAAAATCCGACAAGAGGGGTCTCGTCTAGTCCAGGTTGTGGGTTATTTTTTATATTAGAACCAGCCAAAAAAGCGTTATTTTGTCATCTTGACGAGGAAAAGGCTCATCTTGCATTATTTTCCGCTATGTGCTATCATACAGTCTATGATAACCAAGAAAAAGAAAGAAACTATTATCAAAAAAACACACAAACACGACAAGGACACGGGCTCTTCAGAGGTCCAAGTTTCTTTGTTGACCGAACGCATCGCCGAATTAGCCTCCCATTTGAAAAAACACCCTAAGGATTCCCATTCCCGCCGCGGTCTTTTGAAGTTGGTGGCTGATCGCCGCTCTCATTTGAAATACTTGGAGAACAAGAAAAAGAAGGCCGAAGCGGTTATCGCGGCTGAATAATTTCTTAATTTTTCTTTTTTTAATTTTCTTGGCCAATCATTAGATTGTTATTTTTATTAATCAGGTCGTTTTTTAATACTTTTTGAAAGTTGGGAGGCCTAAGTTTTGGTTTTTATAATCGCTTTTGCTTATTTCTTAAACTTTTGACTTTTGCCCTCTAACTTTTAGTTTATTGTTATGTCTATCAAACACAAGGACCAGCGTATTGGGATTTTTATTGATACGCAAAACCTTTATCATAGCGCCAAAAACCTTTATGGTGGCGCCCGAGTTAATTTCAACGCCGTGATGAAAGACGCCGTGGCCGGCCGTCAGCTCATTCGCGCCTTGGCCTATATGGTCACCACGGAAGCAGGGGATGAGCGCGCCTTCATTGACGCCTTGGGCAAAATCGGCATTGAAGTCAAATCCAAAGAACTGCAAATTTTTGTTGACGGTTCCAAAAAAGCCGACTGGGATGTCGGTTTGGCAGTTGACGCCATCAAGTCCGCGCCCAAATTAGATACTGTCATTATCGGTTCCGGTGATGGCGACTTCGTGCCCTTGGTCCAATATCTGAAAGAGAATATGGGCGTCCAGGTGGAAATTATCGCTTTTGGCAAGAGCTCTTCCGCCAAGTTGCGCGAAGCGACGGACGATTTTCTTGACCTCTGCGAGAATCCGCGCAAATACCTAATTACCACCGGCAACGGAGGCGGCAAGCGCGCGCGCGAACCCTTGGCCGGCAAATCAGTGGAACAACCAGAAAAAAACGTGAAGGTTGAGCCCCAAAAATAAATAGGTAGGGTAAAGCAAACCTCCAATTCTCGCTTTAGGTGGGAATTGGAGGTTTTGCTTATTCAACTAAAACAGTTGACATTATATTTTTTTGTTGTAAGCTAAAGGTCTGCGTATCGCGCAAGGCGATGCGCCCGAGGCCCCCAAAGCCTCGCCAACTCCTGGGGTTCCCCACTCCAGAGTTGGGCTCTCCCCGATTGCCCGAGAACTATCCCTGATAGTTCTCGGGCCTTTTTATTAACCAGGTCATGAGTTTTTCGCGTTTTTGTCTAAAAATTGTGGTAATTAACTTTTATTACCGCCAACCCCTCAACTCGTCAAATTCTTTCTTCCTAAGATTAGCCGCACAGAGCCTTGCTCAGTCTTGCTTTTTTATTTCTAACCCTATACAATAATAACAGACGAGCTGGGGGAACCTTAACTTCCGCCTGGAAGCTCCCAGCCAGCTTGCCGAACGCACCTGCCCGGACAAATCGGCAAGCAGAAAAGCCCGGGGTTCTGACACAAAGCCCAACGACTTGCAGCAATCTCCCCGCGTATTGCTTGGTCGTCCGGGCTTTTCTTTTTGGCCCAAAATAAGCGTTTTGGGCGATGGGAGGCGGCAAAAGCCTCCCTTGAACCTTCCTTTTAGCAGAGCTTGACTTTTTTGCTGTTTTTTGCTATAATGATAGGTAGAGGTTGAACATTGGAAATGAAAAAGAGATAGGGGGGTTGTTTCATGAATACATGGAAGCGTGTTGGGCGTTTTTTCCTCACGCCGGCTGGTGTGGGGATTATTACAGTCGTGGCCCTGGTCGCCATACCAGGGCTGTGGGAAGGGTTTCTGGGGCGGATTGATAGCGCCCTAGAAACCGCCCATGCCCATTTCTTGGGATGGGCAAATCGCCACGGAGGCGACTTTGTGACCGGGTTCCTCCTTGTTCTGGGGGGGATCTGGCTCTGGCGCAAGGGCGCCGGGGGCGGAAGCTCCAAGGGCAAGAAGTAAGCCCCCAACCGCCACTCACGCCCCGCCGCGTTTATTAACGCCGGTGGGGCTTTTCTTTTTTATGAAGCCGTGTATACTTTACTTGGATCTTCGCCTAAGCATCGCCTGCGTGGCTCCCAAAAATGTTTTAGGCAAGATCAACTGACTGGTGGTCACACCAGCGTCTCCTCGGCCACGGCCGAGAAAAGTCCGGCGCTACTTCTTCTTGAACTTGGGGAAGCTCGAGTGGGGGGAGGTCCCGGACTTTATTTATTTCTCAAAAATGTTATATTTGACTTATTATTGTTAATCGCGATTGGCAACCAAATAGGTAGATTTGAAAGGACATCAGATCCGCTTCAAGTCTAAAATTTGTTTGCCGATTCGCCAGCCAAAGTTATGCAAAAAAAAGAATACTCTCTGGAAGTAGGTGGACGCGCGCTGACGGCCACTTTTACCAACCTTGCCGACCAAACTAATGGTTCGGTTCTAATTGGTTACGGCGACACCTTAATCCTGGCTACCGCCGTGATGGGCAAGAACAAGCGCGAGGATATTGATTATTTTCCTCTCACCGTTGAATACGAGGAACGCTACTACGCCGCGGGCAAAATCGGCGGCGCACGTTTTGTCAAACGCGAAGGCCGTCCATCTGAAGAAGCGGTCTTGTCTGGGCGAATTGTAGACCGCACGATTAGGCCGCTTTTTAACAGCTCCATTCGCAACGAAATTCAGGTTGTTTTAACCGTGCTAGCGCTTGATGAGAACAATGATGCCGATGTCCCGGCCGTTATCGGCGCCTCGCTCGCCTTGGCCACCTCGGATATTCCCTGGGGCGGACCGGTTGGCGCCATGCGTCTCGGCCTCGCCAATGACAGTAACAGCGACTTTATCATCAACCCCACCTTTGCCGAACGCGCCGACTGTCAGTTGGACCTTTTGGTTTGCGCCAAAGACGGCCACATCAATATGATTGAAACGGAGGCCAAGGAAATCGCCGAAGACAAAATTGGCGAAGGTTTTGAATTGGCCGTGGCTGAAATCAACAAAATTGAAGCTTGGCAAAAACAAATCATCACCGAAATCGGACAAGCTAAACGCGAAATGGAGACGCCCATCATCAGCGAAGAAGCCAAGACTCTCTTTGCCGACAATATTCAACCAAAGATTGACGAGGTGATTTTTGAAACAACGAGTGATGGCTCGGTCCCGAAAAAATCCGCCGACAGCCTAAAAGAAGAGTGGCTCGCCCTACGCGCCGAAAAAATGCCGGAAGCCAATCTTGGGGCTTGGCTCGGCTACTTTGAAGAAGTGATCAATGATCGCCTGCATGATGAAGCCATCAACAACAACCGCCGGCCCGATGGTCGCGGTCTGACCGAAATAAGACCACTCTACGCGCAAGCCGGCGGCTTTTCCAATGTTGTGCACGGAGTCGGTTTGTTTTACCGTGGCGCCACTCACGTCTTGACTACCCTCACCTTGAGCGGACCAAAGGATTCTCTGATTGTTGAAGGCATGGAAGTGGATAGCAAAAAATTCTTTATGCACCATTACAACTTCCCGCCATTTTCAGTCGGTGAAACCGGCCGCGTCGGCAGTCCTTCGCGTCGTTCCATCGGTCACGGCGCTCTGGCCGAAAAGTCTTTGCGCGGCGTTATTCCGAGTCGTGAAGTTTTCCCTTATACTATCCGCCTAGTCTCGGAAGTCTTTGCCTCAAACGGCTCCAGTTCGCAAGCCTCGGTTTGCGCCAGCACCTTGGCTCTGATGGACGGCGGTGTTCCGATAAAAGCGCCAGTTGCCGGTATTTCTATCGGCCTAATGATGAAAGACGAAAATACTTACCGCCTGATTACCGACATCCAAGGTCTGGAAGACCACTATGGCGATATGGACTTTAAAGTCGCCGGCACCACCGAAGGCATTACCGGTATTCAGCTGGATATAAAAACCGCCGGTATCCCAATCAAAATTTTAGTTGAAGCGTTGGCGGAAGCCAAAAAAGCGCGCACGCAAATTTTGGCGGCTATCCAAGAAGCAATCCCGGCGCCTCGACCGGAAATCTCGCCGTCCGCGCCTAAAATTATTCAAATCACCATCCCTGTTGACAAAATTGGCGCAGTCATCGGTTCCGGCGGCAAAACAATTCAAGAAATTTCCGAGAAAAACAATGTGGAAATTGAAATTGAGGATGATGGCACGGTTTACATCACCGGCAAAATTGACGGCGCCAATAACGCCAAAGCAATCATTGAAGACATGACGCGTGAGTATAAGGCTGGCGATCGTTTTGAAGGCGAAGTTGTTCGCTTAATGGACTTCGGCGCTTTTGTCAAAATCGGCCATGACACCGACGGCTTGATTCACATTTCAGAGTTGGCGCCATTCCGCGTGGAAAAAGTGACTGATATTGTTCAGCTGGGCGAAAAGGTGCCGGTCGTGGTAAAAGAAGTTGATGAACGCGGACGAATTAACCTTTCCCTTAAATCAGCTGACCCTGATTTTGCCAAGAAAAAAGGAATTGTCCCCAAAAATCCACCAACCAAGACTTTTGGGCATGGCGGTTAAATAAAAAATTCGTTATAATAATAGCCAATGGACGAACCTAACAAACAAACTGGTACTAATCCTGGCAACGACGACCAAACTGTCAACCAGACAGGAGTTGCCGATAATGGCGACGTTAAAGACGCCAGTCAATCAACCGGCCCCGAAGAGATTGTCACTAAAGGTGAAGAAACTTTAAGTCAGCAAGAAAAAATTCGGCGCGCCAAAATCGCCCTGGAAGGTTTTGAACGAACCGTCAAACGAGAAGCCGCCGAAAAAGAAGAGCAGGCCAGCGGTGAAAAGCAAGAAATCAACAAACTTTTAAACAAGGTCAACCATGATAAAGAGTTGCTGGAATTAACTTGGGTCAACCTGGACGACAAAAGAAGCACCCTGAAAAAAATCTTGGAGCCGCTTCTGACGCGAGAGGAAAAAATCGAAAGTGAAGAAAACCAGCTTGAGAGCAAGGAGAGTGTTTCCTTTAGTCCGCGCGACCGACGCGAGCTGGAACAAAAACGCTGGGCCATCCAAACTGAACGCCGCAAATTGGAAGAAGAAAAGTGGATAGTAGAAGAAAGAATTCTTAAGATTGAGGACCAGATTGAAGACAACAAGAAAAAATACCAGGTTTTGTTGACTGAAGAAGATAAGCTCCGCAACAAACTAAAAGAAATTGACGAACAAATTCTCCTGCAAGAAGAAGTCTTACGACAACAACGCGAACTGCGAGAACAAACCTTGCGAAAAGAAGCTCTAAAAAAAGCCGAGGAGGACCGGCGTCGCCAAGAGGCGGAAGCAATTCAACTCGCCGAAGCAAAACAAAGAGAAGAAGAAAAGCGAATAATTGAAGAAAAGAAAAAAAGAGAAGAAGAAATGCGCGCCAAAGCGATGAAAGAACAGGCCGAGCAACAGAAACACTTTGAAGAAGTCCGTAAGGCGGAAGAAGAACGTCAAAAACAAGAGACCGCCAAAATACAAGCCGCGGCCGCCGAACTCAAGAAAAAAATAGAAGCGGCCACCGCCGTCGCGCAACAGGCATCCGTCAAGCCAGAACAAGAAAAAATAGCTGAAACAGAGCTGGTGCCAAAACCAAAAACAACCGCCGAATCAGTAGCTGATAAAATTGCCGCCGAAAAAGAAAAGCGTCAAAGCCTAAAAGAGTTGGAGGAAATAGAACGAATCAAACAAGAAAATGAAGAGGCCGTCAGAAAAGAACGAGAAAAACAAGCGGAAACAACCATCGCCCAAACCTCTTCTCTGATTGATAAACTAAAAGAAGAAGAAGGTTTGCTAAAACCGCTAAGAACCTTTAAGGAAGACCTGGAAGAAGCCATGAGAAACCAAGCGGGGGGCAACGCTGGCAACACGGCAACCTAGCCAGAAATTTAAAATGACAAATTTTAACGGGCAAAACGACCCGGAGCTAAAAAAGAGGTTGGCAGCAGCTCGGCTAGCGATGTCTCCGGAAGAGGAAAAGGCAGAGTGGCAAGACCGCGAAGAATATTTGCGCGCGCGCAAAAAAGAAGCGGCTCTGTCTATGGCTTCCAACGAACAAAAAACCAAGCTGGAAGAAGAGGCCAAGGCGCGAGAGGAACTGTTGCAAAAACAAAAAAAGCTCGAGGCTTTGGAGTTAATTCGCAAACAAGAAGAGCAAAAACGGAAGCAACAACTGGCGGAAGAACAAAAAAAACGCGACTCGGAGACCGAGGCCGAACGAGTTAGAAAAATTGAACAGATAATGGAATCCCAAGCGGAAATAAAAGGCCTCGTTAAACAAGAGGCGGGCGGGCCGCAAACAATCCGCACCCTGAAAGATGACATCGCCGAAACGGTTAGGCGCGATAAAATAACCGCTTCCAAAATTATCATTCAAGAAAAAACAATGCGCCAAGCGGCGCGCGCCGATGAAGAACTAAAAAAGAAGAAGCGGCGTTCGACCATCGTGATGACCATCAGTCTTGTCTTGGTCACCCTGGGGGTTGCGTCTATGGCTTTTGTCTGGTGGCAAAAAAAAGAGGAGGCCAAACAGCCGGTTCAGGCCGTCAAAGAATCGCTTGTTTTTGCCGACCGACAAATCAAGATTGACGCCACTAACCTAAATCGTGAAGATTTGCGTTTAGCCCAAAAAAAAGAGTACGAGAAGTTACAGGCAGATGACGCAAACAGCAATGGCATCTCCGAACTTTACTTCACCAAGGTGACATCGGAAACAGTTGGAGAAAAAGTAATTGAAAAAACCGAATTTCTAACCGCCAGTGATTATTTGAGCGAGGCAACTGCCGTTACCGATGATTTTTCTCGCTTCACAAGCGACAATTTTATGGTCGGCTTTCTCGGCCACAACCGTCTTTCGCCTTTCTTCATTTTTAAAACCAATAATTATAAAAACTTGGCCAACGCTATGTTGTTAGATGGCAAATCAATAATTACCGAGCCATATAGTCCTTTTTGGGATGAAGACAAGAAAAACCTGGCGCGTGGTTCGCTATTTGAAGATATCACGCTCAAAAATTACGATTTGCGCGTCTTAAAAGACAATCTGGGGGAGTCTTTGGCTGGTTATGTTTTTTTGGACGAAAAAACCTTGTTGATTTTTGAAACAGAAGAAGATTTTCTAAAGATTCTTGACCTCTTTTTGTTAACTCGCCCCACAACGCGCTGATGTTGCCAACTTTGGACTAACCTGTATAATATAAATATGAAGAAAATAGAAACCGCCTTAGGGTGGGATAATAACCAGGACAGAATAAACCAATTAAAAGAGATGCGCGCCGCCGAAGTATCAAAACTAAACGCGCGCGGTTTTGAAGATATGGACGACGCTTTTTCCAATGAAGACCAAGCTGAATTAATGGAAGAAAACGCCGAGCGAGCGGCGGAAGGAGAAGTCTTAAGCGAAAATTTGGAAAAAATTGATATGGCAATCGCCTGGGCTGAAGCCGGCCAAGATGGAATTTGCATTAAGTGCGGCCAACCAATCGAAGAAGACCGCCACCGCGCCAACCCAACCGCCATCACCTGCAAAGCCGACCGTGATTACAGCGCCGACCTGACCCTGAATCAAGTTCACGAAAAGATTGACGAGCTAGCCTAGAGCAAGATAATCGTGGCTTTATTAATTTAATAACTAAAGCGACAATGGTCGCCCGCGTTCATTCAACGCAAATTATCGGACTAAAAACCGATATTATAGACATCGAAGTGGACACTGCCAAAGGTTTGCGTTCTTTTGCGATTGTTGGTTTGCCTGACAAAGCAGTGGAAGAAGCGCGCGACCGCATTTCCGCGGCAATTAAAAACTCCGGGTTTCAGTCGCCACAAAAAGGCAACAAGAAAATAATCGTCTCACTCGCGCCGGCCAACCTTAAGAAAGAGGGGTCGGCGTTTGATTTGGGTATCGCCCTTGGTTATCTTCTTGCCAACAATGAGATCCGTTTTGAACCAAAGGGTCGTATTTTTGCCGGCGAACTAGCCTTGGACGGACGCTTGCGGCCAATCAATGGCGCCTTGTTACTCGCCAAACTGGCCAAAGAAAAAGGCTTTGCTGAAATTTACCTGCCCGCCGAAAATGCCGCCGAAGCCGCTTTGATTAAAGACCTCCGAGTTTATCCTTGTCGCAACCTAAAGGAACTAATTCAACATTTGTGCCCGCCGCCTAAGCCGCAAAACGCCCGTGATGAAGAAATTTTTGACTTTCCGCAAGGGCTCTCACCGGCGCCGACCACCGTCGTCGCTTACCGCGAACCGGAATACTTTCTGGATTTTGCCGACATCAAGGGCCAAGAAGGAGCCAAGCGGGGATTGGAAATTGCCGCGGCTGGCGGTCACAATATTGCCATGTTCGGCCCGCCGGGCACCGGCAAAACAATGCTCGCACGCGCCTTCGCCTCCATTATGCCACCACTGGCCGGCGAAGAAGTAATAGAAACAACCGGAATCCACTCGGCTGCCGGCTCGCTTGGCAATGATTTGCTCACCCATCCGCCATTCCGTTCACCCCACCATACCGCTTCTTATGTTTCGCTGGTCGGCGGCGGCAGTTGGCCTAAACCTGGCGAAATTACCCTGGCGCACCGTGGTGTTTTGTTTTTGGATGAATTTCCAGAATTTGACAAGAAGGTAATCGAGGCCCTGCGCCAGCCTCTAGAAGATAGGGTCATCAGTATTTCACGCGCGCGCGGACAAATGACTTTTCCGGCCAATTTCATTTTGGTGGCGGCCATGAATCCTTGTCCCTGTGGGCATCTCGGCTCGCGTGTTAAAGAGTGCGTTTGTTCCATGGGCCAAATTCAAAAATACCAACGTAAAATTTCCGGTCCGATTGTTGATCGGATAGACTTGTGGCTGGAGGTACCGGCCGTGGAATATGAGAAGCTGAGCGAAGAGCAAAAAGGGGAGAGCTCAAGCTTAGTCCGCGAGCGCGTCGCCCAAGCCCGCGCCATTCAAAACAAGCGCTTCCAAGCTAGCGGCAAACGCAGAAACAGTGAAATGAGCGCCAAGGACTTGGAACACTTCGCGCCCTTGTCACCAACCGGCCGCCAACTGCTCAATCAATCAGCCGCCAAACTGGATCTCTCGGCCCGCGCCTATCACCGTGTTATTAAACTGGCCCGCACCATCGCCGACCTGGCCAAAGAAGAAAGTATCAAAGAAGAACATTTGTTGGAAGCACTGCAGTATAGACCAAAGAATAGTTTATAAGTTTAGAAGTTTCCCTGCCCAAGGCAGGCAGGGCTCGCCGACTCGCTCCTTAGTTAGTAAGGAGAAGAATAAGAAAGTAAAGTTTATAAGTTTAGAAGTTGAGGGTTAGATAAGATAAGGGAGAAAAGGAAGCTATCAGTCCGCCAGCCGGCGGATCAGCTTTCAGGAAAAGCAGATAAACAAACAAAAACAGTTTAAACGCTAAACCCGCCAGTCATGTGGCGGGTTTAACAGTATATTTAGAGCCGTAATTTGAGCATCTTAACTACCCAATACCACACTTTATCAGTTCTTGATTTTTCCAACTTCTAACTTCTGACTTCCAATTTCTATTATTAAAATAGCCCGGGACGCGCATGCACGCCCGGGCGTCTAGTAAGGTTTGCCGTCCTTGTCTTTTGGCCACGTGGTTTCGAGGCCGGATATTACCCTCTTTCTGTAATGTATAATTGAAGTGTAAACTCCGGCATGGATCCATGACAAGTTTGAACAGCGCGGACACTGGAGGATCAGTGTTCCACAAATTTTCTCCCCGACCCTCCATGATTCAGCTTTCGTTGTTCTAGTGAAACCAACCACATAATTGTAGGGCCGATCTAGAAGATGGTTGCACCAAGGGCATCCTCCAAATCCACCATACTTAACCAATGGGGACAGTTTAACCCCCCATTCACGCGGGGCCTTGAAATCCTCCACCCCTTTCATTGCCAAACCCTCCTTTCTAGCTTCCAAACTACCACTTTCCCCAAAAAAACAAGGACTGGGACGGACCTAGACCTTGTTTTCTCTTCCTTAAAAACCAAGAGGTGAAACGAAGCTTATAAAACTACCAACTGGTATTTATCTGCGTTTAATCTGCGAAGATCAGCGTCTTATCTGCATTAGATCCGCATTAGTCTGCGTCTAGTCTGCGTCTTTTAGAAAGGGTTGGCGGCGCCACGAACCTCAAAGTGTAAGTGATTACCGGTGGAACGGCCGGTCGAACCGACATAACCAACAATGTCACCTTTTTCTACGTTTTGACCGGAGTAAACAGCCAAGCTGCTACAGTGTGAGTAAAGTGTTTGCGTGCCGTTGGGGTGGGAGATTACCAAATAACCACCGTAGCCACCATTATAACCGGTCGGGCGAGCCAAAATTACCTTACCGGAAGCGGCCGCGTAAACCGGTGTGCCATAAGGCGCGGCCAAGTCCACCGCGTTATAACCATGAATGCCCTGCGAACGCACACCTCCAACAATCGGACGCATAAAGTAACCGGGATAACTTGGACCCTTGTATTTGCCACCGGTAGATGTACCGGCCGCCGGTGATTTGGCCGCGGGCACACCGTAATCTCCGTCAGGAATAATCACAACCTGTCCGGCGATTAAACCCTTACCTTCTTCTAACCCGTTGTAAAGAATAATTTCATCAACATCACCGCCGTATTTTTTCACAATGCTAGCCAAAGTATCTCCCTTTTTGACCGTATAACGAACGCCGGTAACCGGCAAAATGACCAAAGTTTGTCCTTCTTTAATAACAGAGTTCTTGGTCAAATCGTTGGCCCAACGAATCGTGTTGACCGACACACCATACATTTGAGCAATAGTGGAAAGATTGTCGCCGGGGCGGACAGTATAAACACTAATCTGGTCAGTTGGCGGGACCGCGTCAGTTAAGTCAGCCGCCGTTCCCAACGGGCCGGCCTCAGCCAAGACCGCTGCGCCACCTACCATTGCCAGATCAACGTCTGATTTGGTGGAATTTTCTTCCGCTTCCGGTTTGGGTTCCAGGAGAGCCATGTTTTGTGAATTCATAGAAACCGCCGCTAGAGTTTGATTAGCTTGAGCCGAAACAGAATTACCGGAACGGAAAATGATGTCCGCTACTGCCGAAAAAATTGTTGCTTCCGCCTGTCCGGCGGCCGCCACCACATAAAACAAGGCCAACAACAGCCAAACCGGCCTACGGAGGATAGGACGGATAAATAAGGCTATTTTAGTCCTTAACCCTGACTTTGGTTCGGACTTTTTAGAGTTGCGTAAAATAAGCCAATTTTTGCACTTGGTGACGACCCCGAGCGGTAAAAATCACTTAATTTGTTCTTCCCTTCAGAAAAATCAAGCACCCAGCTATTCTAGCTCAACCGGAGACAAAATTCAATAAAAATTCATTAAAAAGTGGATAACTTAAGGACGCAGATTTACGCCGATAAAACGCAGATCTAATGCGGATAGACGCAGACCAGAGGCTCGTTAACAAGCTCAAAAGTCATAAGTTGGTCCACTAGTCAGCGAAATAAATTCATACGAATCTACAAATGAAAACTTCTAAACCCGCCACATGACTGGCGGGTTTAGCGGTATATTTAGAGCCATGTTTTAAAGCGGTGTTTCTGGGCTCTTGCTGTAAGCTGTGTACTGTGAGCTGTAAACTTTTTTTTATGACGGACTTAACTCAACGCTGTTTTAACCTGCTGCTCTCAACGCCAAAGCGCGACACCTGACGGTGCCGCGCTCTTATTCTTTCTGAACCCAACTTCTAGCTTCTAGCTTTTAACTTTTAACTTAATCTCTCAGTCTTCTGACTATATCATCCTCCACTGTTTGCAAATCACTACCATACTTCAGACGCGACAGTTCTTTCATCTGTTCGCGCACTTCGCTGGAGCCGCCTTCCGCCCACTTAAACTTGATATTAAACGGTTCGGTCGGCTGACCATTCACCAAAATTTTGACATAGGCATTCAGGTTTTCAATACTAATCAAGTCCCGCTCGCTAAAGACCGGTCCAAAGTGTTTGACCAAGACTTCAGCATCGGGCGGACCAACTCTCATCGCCACCAAGTTGCCAACGTTACCAAAGACCGATTCCCGAATATTATCTTTAAGCTGAGCGATGAACTGGTGCGCAATCGTCAAATTCAGCCGGTATTTGCGCGCCTCCGACAAAATTGTGGCAATAGAGTCAGTTGTGTAATTTTGAAACTCGTCAATATAAAGATAAAAATCACGGCGGGCTTTTTCATCAGCCACATCAACTCGCGACAAGGCCGCTTGTAAAAGCTTGCCAACAATCAACATCCCTAAAAGCGCCGAGTTGAGGTCGCCCAATTTGCCCTTTGATAAATTGACCAAGATAATTTTGCCCTCGTCCATCGCCTGGCGAAAATTGAATGACGACTTGGTTTGCCCGATAATTGGTCGAAGATAGTCGTTGGAAATAAAGCCGTCAAACTTGGAGGTAATATAAGGCGCAAAGTTGCCCAAACTCTGTTCACCAGTTGTCTTGGGCACTTCTTTGGTCCAGAAATCAATCACCAAAGGCGTCCGGCAGTTGGCCAATTTGCGCCGGCGGTATTCTTCGTCAGTAAAGACGCGAGGCACTTCCATCAGGGTCGCCGGCTCATTTTTGAAATCATCCATCAAAAGCAACAGGGTATTCCTCATATACTTTTCAAACTGCGGACCCATCGTCTCTTTCATAAAAAGTTGGTTGAAAATCGCCTGCAATTCATTGACAATAAATGTTTTTTCTTCCGGATGGGAGAGGTTGTATTCAAGCATATTAAGACCCAAGGGTCGGCTGCGATCGCCCGGGTCAAAAATAATCACGTCGTCAATCCGACTGGCCGGCACAAAATTTAAAATTTTATCCACCAGCTCGCCGTGAGGGTCAATCACACAAAAACCTTTGCCCTCTTTCATATCCTGCATCGCCATATTCTGAATAAAGACCGATTTACCGGTACCGGTTTGACCAATGATATAAGTATGGCGACGGCGATCTTCGTCGGTCACGCGAATGGTTTTTTCCACTCCACGGAAAATACTTTGCCCTAAGACCAAGCCAGTCGGAGGCAAAACTTCGGGCGGCGGCGCCTCTTTGGCCCGTAGCCAAGTAACATTTGGCACATCCGAAGTTTCGGTCGGCAAGTGGAAAATGCCAGCCAACTCTTCGGCATTCAGAATCATCGCCCGACGGTCATCAGTCTCGCGAAAAACATAACGGAAAACCAATTGGTTGATTTTTTTGGGCTTGACCACCTTAAATGAGTTACGGACCGGTGAAGCCAGTTTGCTAAACGATGAAGAGACAGACATCAAGATGTCTTCCGCCCGCCCCTTAGTGGAAGCCGCCGTCACAATCCGCACGTTGACGGCAAACAAAGTTTTGGCAATCTTCAACTGAACGGCCTTAACCATTTCCTCGTCAGCCAGCTTGGGACCTTCATCTTTTTCGTCCTTTTCATCAAACACTGCCTTGCCGATCCCTTCACCTATTTTTTTAAATGACAAGCCCGTGTCGGTCAATTCTTTTAAAGACTTGCCTTCGCGTAATTTTTCCAAAATATGGGCAATTTCTTTTTTGATTGTATCACCGGTCGGCGAGACCACAATCTGGATTGAGGCCCCTTCGTCATTTTCGGCCAACTTTGACAAAGTGGAAAGAATCGGCGAAAAAATATCAGCTTCAGATTCGCGATAAGAAGCGACCGGCAAAACAAAGTGTTTATCAAGCGACAAATAACCGGCGGCGGCCTGGCTGCCGGTTTCAAAAATAGTATAATCGGGGGTTTCCTCAACTTGCGCGTCTAAAAAGAAACCCTGAACCGTTTTGCGCGCAAACTCCAAGGAAGTACGAGGCACGGCCAAATAAAAACGAATCTCTTCGCCGGTGTTCAGCACCGAAGCCTCAAAAACAAAGGGGCGGCCAATAGAGGAGAGGGCAACAAAAAGTTGCTCTGACAAGTTGATTTGTTTGGCAAAATCTCTTTCGCCATCTTCTTTGTCATGACGCGGAATCCTAATCGCCAAGATTTTCAAATCCAGGTTAGCCAAATGGCGACGGCGCCACCAAAAAAAGAGCACAATTGCTATCGCCAGAGCGGCCGCGGAGATAAGAATGGTCAAAATCAGTGATGTTGCGCTCATATTATTTTATCAACCCCTTGGTTTTTAATTCCTCATACAGTTTATCAACCAAAACGTCGTGGAAGGCGTCTATAATGAAAGGTTCTTCGGCCACCACTTTGTTTAGAGTGCGAACAATACCATGCTGACCAATTTCGGCAATATAAGCATTCAACTTAACAGCCGATTCATCGTCCAAACGGTCAAGGTAGCTGGCGCCAGAGGCGTTGCCAATTGGAGCGGCTTTCGTCTTTGCCGCTATGACCGGCCGGCTTGAGGTCGCTTCCGAATCTGTTTCCGCGCTCTCGGTTATCATTTCTTGAATCGCGCTCCGAACCAGTTCTTTTTCTTCCACGATGCCGCTTTGCGCTTCAAGTTGGTTGCGCTTAATTTCAATCATTTTTTGCAATTGCGCAATTTCCGCCTCAATCGCTTGGCTGTTGCCCAAAAAATTTTCTGCCATAAAAAATTAATTAGTGGTTAGAGTTTATATGTTTCAATTATATTATGATAATATCTACTAGTCTATGTTTTATCTTGACGAATTAAACAATCCCCAGCGCGAGGCGGCCAAGCACAAAGACGGACCACTCTTGGTTATCGCCGGCGCCGGCGCCGGCAAAACACGAACAGTCGCTTGCCGCGTTTTGCATTTAATCAAGTCCGGCGTGGCGCCGGACCAAATTTTGGCCATCACCTTTACCAACAAAGCAGCCAGGGAGATGGAGGAACGTATTTTGAGCTTGCTGGCCAAAGACAGCAAAGCTAAAGAGGGGTTGAGACAAGGGCAAAATCGCGCCGAACCTTTTGTTTCCACCTTTCACGCGCTTTGTGTCTATATTTTACGGAATGAACACCACGCCCTGGGACTGCCGAAATTTTTTTCTATTTTTGACCGCGATGATTCTATCTCCAAAATCAAAAGCGCGATGAAAAGAGTTGATGTTGACCCCAAAAGGTTTGAACCGGGTAAAATTCTCTCAGCCATTTCTCGCCAAAAGGGGAATGGGGTTAGTCTGGAAGAATACCGCGCCAGCGCGAGAGACTATTACCCTAAAACCGTTTCCGCTGTTTGGGCCGAATATGCCAAACTGCTTAAAAAAGAAAACGCCTTGGACTTTGACGATTTGTTGGCGCAAATCGTGACACTCTTTAAACAAAGACCCGAGATTCTCGCCAAATATCAAGACCGCTTCCGTTATATTTCAGTTGATGAATACCAAGATACTAATTTTATTCAATATGAACTGGTTAAACTATTCGCCGAAAAATACAAAAATATCTGCGTCGTCGGTGATATGGATCAATCCATTTACGGCTGGCGCGGCGCCGATTACACCAACTTGTTGCGTTTTGAAAAAGATTATCCCAACGCCAAAACTGTTCTCCTGGAAGAAAATTACCGCTCCACAGAAACCATTCTGACTGCCGCCAACCGAATTATTGCCAAAAACACTCGGCGGTTTGACAAAAAACTTTTCACCAAGAAAAAAGGCGGGGCCAAAATTGGTCTTTACGCCGGCCTGGAGGAAGGTGATGAAGCGCGCTTTATCGCGCGGCGTGTCCAAGAAATGATTGCCGAAGGAACCAAACCCGAACAGCTTGCCGTTTTGTATCGCGCTAATTTTCAATCACGAGTTTTAGAAGAAGCTTTTTTGCGTGCCGGCGTGCCCTATCAAGTCTTGGGAACCCGATTTTTTGAACGCAAAGAAATCAAGGATATTGTTTCTTACATTAAGGCGGCGCTTAACCCGACTGATTTTGAAGCGCTAAAACGCGTCATCAATACACCCCCCCGCGGCTTAGGGCAAGTCACGCTGACCAAACTGGCGGCTGGCGCTGAAGAAACCTTGCCGGCTACCACCAGAGAAAAAGTCGCTAAATTCCGGCGGCTACTGTCTGAGATTGCCAGCTTTGCTCAAAGTCGCAAACCGTCCGAGCTGATTAAGTTTGTGCTTGAAAAAACCGGCTTGGAAGAAGGACTTAAAAAGGGCGGGGAAGACAGTTTGGAACGCCTGGAAAACGCGCGCGAGTTTGCAAGTTTGGCTGTCAGATACGACCACCTGCCGCCAGCCGAGGCCGTGCCGATAATGTTGGCGGAAATCACGTTGTCTTCCGAACAAGATTCCCTGAATGAAAATAAAAACGGCGCCAAGTTGATGACCGTGCACGCCGCCAAAGGGTTGGAATTTGATGTCGTTTTTGTGACTGGCCTGGAAGAAGGATTGTTTCCGCACCGAGGTTTTGATGAAACCGACCGCGACGAAGAAGAGGAGCGACGTTTATTTTATGTCGCGGTGACGCGCGCCCGCCAAAAACTTTATCTGACTTACGCCCAATCTCGCCTCGTTTTCGGTTCCAGACAAGTCAATCTGCCCTCGGAATTTATTTTTGACATTGACGAGGAGTTACTGGACGCTGATACAGATGCGGACAAAACGCAGATTAACGCGGGGCAGGTACAGAAAAAATTTAAGGCAAAGTGGTGGGACGAAAGTGGAGAGGAAAATGATGGTTATGAACGATTCATTCTATAAAAAGCGACCAAGCGCCGTCCAGCGCAAAACCTTGGGCCGGAAAAATTGAAACGAAAAAAACGCAAAAATTCAAGGCTTTAAACCACAAGTTAAGATGCTTCTATCTTATCATTATACCATATTTGAGTTATTTTTTCAAGCATGTTAGGATTACAAAGTTAAACTGCCGTTCTGTTTTCTGTGTTTTACCAGCGTTAACCGGCATTTTATCCGCGTTAGCATGAAAGCAAAAAAATCACTTGGACAAAATTGGTTAAAATCAGAAACGGCGATCCAAGAAATAATCAAGACCGCCGATTTAAACGAACGCGAATTGGTTTTGGAGATTGGCCCAGGACAGGGGAAATTAACCGGGGCCTTGCTGTCCGTTGGCGCGACCGTGATTGCCGTTGAAAAAGACGACCGTCTGATTGAAGTTTTAACTGAAAAATTTGCCGCCGAAATCAAGGTCGGCCGTTTTATCCTTATCCACGATGACATTTTAAACCTAGATTTCTCTTCGTTTTTTTCTTCTTTGAAAACTAATCGCCGAAAGTTGACCGCCAGTTACTGTCTGGTCGCCAACATTCCATACTACCTCACTGGTCAAATCATCAGAAAATTTCTAAGCCAAGAAAAAATCCAACCAGCCAAGATGGTGCTGATGCTCCAAAAAGAAGTGGCCAAACGTATCGTGGCAAAAGACGGCAAGGAAAGCCTCTTATCTCTCTCGGTCAAAGCCTTTGGCGAACCCAAATATATCAAGACGGTCCCGGCCGGCGCCTTTTTCCCCAAACCCAAAGTGGACTCGGCCATTCTCTTGATTCATAATATTTCCAGACGACATTTCCAAGCCGAAGGGGAAACAAAATTCTTTGACTTGTTAAAGAAAGCCTTTTCCCAAAAGCGCAAAAAATTGGGTAGCCGTCTTGGTCTAACGGCGGAAGTTTGGCCGCTCTGCAACCTAAACCCAAACTCTCGCGCCGAAGATTTGCGTCTGGATGATTGGTTTTGTCTGTTGGACGCAGATTCGCACAGACAAAACGCTGATAAATAGGTTTTCATCTTTTAACTATCCGCCGATTCGCTTTTACGTTCATATCATTCACACTGTGTATAAATTTAATTTTAAAATCTACACTCTTATTTCTCTTGGCTTAGTTGCTTTTTGGTATATTGCGGCGAACGGGCAGGCGCCAATTTTCCAGTTAAATTTTCCACTGACCGAAGTCAAAAGCAAAATTGGATTGTCTAAGCCAAGCACCCTAGTTATTAATGAGCAAAAAAATAAAGGCAACCGTCGTCGTTGCCCCCAAAAAAGAAACTCGTGGCTTTGCCGATTATGAACGCCTATCAAAAGAAGCCAGTCTTTTGTATATTTTTGACAAACCTGATTTTTATTTTTTTGAACGAGAAAAATTTTCTTCCCCGCCGGACATTGTCTGGATTGGTTATTACCACAACATTATAGATATTGCCGCCAACCTCGCCGCCCAAACCTCACCCAAAATTCTTGAACCAAAAAAACCGGCCAAGTATATTCTTATTTTGCCGACCGGCGCCACGGAAAAGTTGCGTTTGGAAATCGGGGATGAAGTTCTTGGATTATAATCAAGCGATTATCGGCGGCTCACTGACTGGCTGACAAAACTGCCAAGCTTGTGGGTCGGAGTTTATATGACGGTCCAAAACAGTTCGGTCATTTGTGCGCATCGCTTCGGCGTTGAGTTCGGAACGGCCAGGCAATTGTCTCGCGTAAGTGCTGTTTTGAATTTCTCCAGCCGCGCCATCCCAATCACCTTGGGCTATTTCGCCCCACATATTATTAAATCCGGCCAAGCCTCCGCCGCCTTGCGCCCCCATATTAAACGCCATGTCCGTCAAAACAGCCTGCCTGGTGTCTGACAAAGAATCAAAATCAACTCCGTGAAGAGCGGCGGCCATCGCGGCCTCTTCTTTTGCTCTGTTATAGTCTTGCTCAAACAAGGTAGCCACTTGCTGGTTGGTCAAGGTTTGATTGACATTAAAGGGTTCGTCGCCAGTAATACGATGGCCAACTCCGACCGTTCGATAACCAAGCGAATCATTATAAGGACTATTTCGCCAACCCTCATTAGCAATAATGTAAGATGAGGTTGTGTTATCGCCCTCACCGCAAGGCTCTACTGGCTCATAAGACACCGGCACAACATTGTCACTACTGGCTCTATCAGAGTTATCCAAACTATCACTAGTATCGGCACCCGAACCGGCGGTCATACCGGTCCCCGAAGTACCAACAATCGAAATCAAAGGATAAGTTCCAAGCGAAATAACAAAAGGCGGGAAGGGGACAAGTTGCAAGCAAGTGGTCATACCCATGGTATTACCCAACATCCAATTACCTGGTGTTAGTTGAAAGTATGAATAAAGACGACTAAGACCGGGTTGATACATAACCACTGGCGAACCAGCCGCCGGCACATGGGTAATCATAATGTTTTCACTAACTAAACAAGGAGTTACTTTGACAATTCGACCCCCGAAAGGAATTTGACCGATTTGCGCCTGCGCCTTATTTACAAAATAACCCCCAAAAACAAGCCCCGCTAAGGCAATTAGAAAAATGAAAAAGATTATTGTTTCAATTTTTTTCATCAAAACTGATAGTTAAACATTAAACTATTGCTTTGACCATTGGCATTTTCTACATAGACCAGAAACGGGACCGAAAATGATTTAAAATAATTAGCCAAACTGCGTGACTGTTGATATTCAGTCTCAAAAGCTTGAGCCGTAAAAGTTAGAGTTTTTTTATCAGACGAGGAAACGTTTTTTAAAATACTATAACCAGTGTAAATAGTATTGCCGGTAGCGGTAAAATTCTCACCCTTGATCGTTATCCTGGTACCGTAAGAACCTCTGGTGGGCGATAGTGAACTGATTTTTGGTTTCCCAACAATGGTTTTGGTTTTCTTGTCATCAGACTTTTCTTTATTTTCCAAATACTTCATATATGGTGATTTTTTATCCGCCAAACGAGTAACATTCCCTCTAATACCCCGGGGGAGCCTAAAAACAAAGGTTTTTTGTGTTTCCACCAATTTGTCAACAAGTTTAGTCGTAGAAGCTGCCGTCTTGGCAAAGTAAGATTCGGCTAGTTTTTTATTCAAAACCAGTCTGGTTTTAGGTCCCACAAAGCCATACTCGCCGGAAATGCCATTTAAACGTTGAAAACGTGCCAAGGCGCCACGAGTCAGAGGACCAAAAAAGCTGGTTTCTGCGCCTGGTGCACCGGCCCCGATTTCAGTCAATCGGGTACGTTTGTCTTGATTAAGAATAATTTGGAGATTTTTTACACTCAAATCCTCTTCGCCTTCAATCACGATTTTTTCAAAAACAAACCCCTGAGAAAAACACGGCCAATAGAGAAATAGGGTCATAGAAAAAACTACAAAAAACAGGTGGTGAGATTTTAGAAAATTTTTTAGTTTGGCAAGTTCAAACATTTCTCTTCTATAATAATTCAATCTGCCTTTTTTATCCACTTTTTTGGACAAAAAACATTTACCAAACAGCCCAACAGACGTTATAATGGAGTTACAACTTTGAACCGATTACCCAGCCGCAAAGTAATATTTTTCATCGTTATACTCCTGTTTATAACTTTAGGGGTTTTGTGGTATGTCGGTTCAAAAAACCGCACCGAGCGAGAACGTCAAGAGGCGGAGATCTTGACCGAGATTCTCAAAAAAGACCAAAGTTTGCGCAACATTGTTGAAGATAACCTAGAGAAAAAAGGGGGCTTACAAAGATTTGACCCGACAAGCCTGTTTGAAGAAGAGAATCTCAAGCTAGACGTCCTGGCCAATGTAACCGCCGCTGACTTACAAACTTACGCCGAACGTCTGACAAGTGCCCTTGGACCCATTTCCGGCAATCGCAAGCATGAAGTACGAATAATGCTTGAAGCAATGGATAGTGGCGACCGAACAATGATTAAAGATATTGTCTCCGCCAGATTGACCTTTGATTCTATCGCGAGCAAATTGGCTAAAATTCCGGCACCGGCCGAAACTGCTACTTTCCAAAAAAGCTTGATCACCTCTTTGCAAAAACTTTCTATCTTGGCGGCTCAAATGGAAAAAGCTTTAGATGAACCGATATTAGCCCTACAAAGCGGTGATGCCTATCTAAAAGAGACCGCCAATCTAATCAACTTGGCTGACAAATTGAACAATTATCTGCAACAGACAGGCGTGATCGGACCGGAATATAAAATCGTTATCACTTTTGAAAGAGACAACTAATGAAATTAAAAGTGCAAAAAAGAATATTGTTTGTCGCTTCAGTTCTACTGGCTTTTAGCTTTGCCTATTCCGCTCAAGCGCTCGCAATAGACTGGAACTTGTTTGATGACTATACCCAAGACGGTTTTGATTTAACTGATCTTGGTGGCTTAAACCCAACCGGTAATATTGGCGGTAACCCAACCGCCTCTCAAGACGCGGTTAATAACTTAAGCCAATCCACACGACAGAAAGCCAAAGAAGAAGCCCAAAGACTTTATGAATTACAACAAGCAGATTTTGAAGCTTGCAAGGCACAGACTGGTAGCGGGGGGCTACCTGGTGGAGGTGGCATAGGTGGTTTTCCTGGTGGTAGTGGAATACCTAGCGGTGGCAGTCCAGTTGGCAGTGGTGGAACCTTAGGTGAAAATGAGCAATTAACGAGACAGGCCTTGGAAGAACAGGAAATAGCCGTCAATAAACAGCCGTGCAACGGTCGTGATTATCGGACTGTCCCCGGCGGATGTACAGATGTGGCCGGCCTTTCTCAGGCTACAATTGACCGATTAGGCGAAATAAATAACGAGATGGGCGGTGGCTTAGTTTTGACTGGTGGAACCGAACCGGGCCATCGAACCCACGGCGGAGATGGCGTTGTTGATATAGGAATGACAACCAGCAGTCGACAATATGTAAATGAACACATGGTTGATTCTCATAGTTCCAGTTATGGAACATACTACTATCTAGATAATGGAGATGTTTTTCTGGATGAAGGAAACCACTGGCATGTTCGTCTCAACAATAGTGCTAATTCTTCAGGATCAGGAAGTAGTAATACAATAATAGCCTCTGGTCAAAATGGGCTTCAGCTTGTTAAAAATAAAGTTCAATCCTTCTTTGCTTGGATCGGCAAAAAAATCAAAAAAATTAGCTTGGTCAAAACTGTAAATGCTTACTCTGATGTAAGCCTTGGAGGTAATCTCGTTGATCCATCAAATATCTCAACCGAAAGACTTCAAGAAATTATTTCGAGCATGAGCCAAGCGCAAATCAATCAAGACTTTTCACAAATGAACGCTTCTGCCTTATCTGATTTGATGGAACAAATGTCATTTAACTCTATAAATACCGTCTTCAGTAATTTGAATGGGGCAAACGTAAACAATATTGTTTCCGCCCTAGGCGGTGATGCCTTTAATAATGTTTCCCACCTCTTGGTGGAACCTTCGGCCAATAATATTTTTTCCAATATGTCTGTGACCGGTTTTGATTCTCTCCTAAGTGGTATGGATAATAGCGCGCTAAACACCCTGATCGGCAACTTGAATCAATCTGGCATAGACAACATGTTACTGCGTGCCAATGACAACGTTCTTAATCAGGTTTTTGGCAATTTGGGCAATGGTAGTATTAACAACATCATTTCAGGCGGTTCGGAAGATTTAATCCGCGGCGTGATGAACAGTCTGGGCCAAGGTAATCTTGAACACGTTTTTGAAAATGTCGGTATTTCTACTGCCGGCAAGTTGGTAGAAAGTGTCGGCGCCAATTTTCTCAATGAGGTTATTCCTGATATGAGTAGTTTAGGATTGGATTCAGTTTTCGGCAATCTAGGTAGTGGAGATTTTAATCAATTACTTGGCAATATCACAGGCGAAAATTGGAATCAGGTCTTTTCACAATTAGGTGGCGCTGCTGCCGGCGACCTGGTTGCCTCCTTGGGCGTCGATGTTATGGATAGTGTTTTGCCAATGTTGGGCGATGGCGCGATTAATAATTTGTTTGGAAATATCGGAGGCGATGCTTTAGGTATGTTGGTAGACGGCATTTCCACCGGCAACCTAAACAATGTTTTTGAAAGCTTGGGCTCTGATGCTATCAATCACACCCTAGGAGCTCTTGGGGACGGCTTTGGTGGTATTTTGCCAAACTTAACAGACAACGCTCTGGGGAACCTCTTGCTCGGCGGCGATAACTCAATTTTACAAGCTGCTCTTTCGGGTGCGCCAGAGGGAATTGTTGGCGCTGCGCTAGAAAAATTGCCAAGCGGGATTTTGGACCAAGCGGCTGATATTCCGATTGTCGGGAATCTTATTGGCGGCAGTGGCGGGGGAATACTTGGAGGGGCGGCCAGTCTAGTAACTGGTGCCGGACTTTACGTGCCAGTTGTGGAGCAACAAGGACAGCTAATGACCGCCACCCAAAACACCGACAAACAGACCGCCAGCATCGATAAAACCACCCAAGAAATTCGCGATTTAAATATTCAAATCTGTACTCACTTGCGAGCAATCAGACGTATACAGACTAGCTTCGAATCAATGAAGATTGCCGATGAGGTAAATGCCAACCGCACCAGGCTAGAAGCGCTCGCCAAATACGCCAGCGACGTGGCCGGCAAAGACAATCCTGACAGCTTGATTAAAACCGGCTACAAAACGATTATCGACGGTAACTATGTTAACATCCAAGCTTTTCCCAAGAATCTTGATGAGCACCTTACGCAAATCAAAGAAGAGGCCAAGCAAGTTGTCTTGGCGGATATTAGGAATTCAAACAATCTCTACAAAGAAGAGTTGGTTAAATTAGTAGACGACGAAAGCGCCAGCCAAATTGATTCCACGGTCACCAAAGAAGAGATCGAGGAGTTTAGAAAAACAGACGAACGGAGCGCCATCAAAACCGCTTACGCGCCAAGTTTCTCCAGCCGCCTATTGGCCTACTTGCCAAGTTTCATCAGCCGGCCTTTGAGCAAACTCGCTTTTGGGAAAACTGCTTCAGCCGGAGGCCAAGCCACCGCAACCAACTCTTCCTCGGCAACTGATTTTTGGAATATGTGGTTTAAGGTAACCGACCCGGAAAACAATCCTTACGGCTCGGCGATGTTGGCGATGGAAGCCAAAGAACGAGCGCAAAATATTGCTGAGGCACAAGCCCGAGACGAATATTTAGCCGGACAAGGAATCCTGCCTTCCGGACGCAAATGCGTGGAAGAAGTCAAAGATGAGAACAACAAATTAGTGGCCTGTCGTAAATGGGAAACCGTGGCTGGCGAAGGCGCCCCGGGAATTATCGTTAAGGATACTTTATCCAGCGCTTTATTGCTTAAATACAATTCATACCTGAACCCGGGCGGACCGGAATCACAACCGCCAGGTAGCGCGCCCGACGCCCACGAGCCAGCTACTGGCGGTTATGAACCGCCCACCAGCGCCGGCAAGGGCCCGGGCCAAAATAACAAACCAGGACAAGGGACCGACGGACAGCATATTCCGACCATCGACCCGGCCAAGACCGAACAGGCCGTCAAAGAAACCCAAGAAAGCAGTCTCGGCACACCAACAACCGGAGGTTTTGGCGGCAGTTCTGGTTCAAGCGGTTCAAGTCCAAGTGGAAGTGGGGACATCCCCAGCCCCAGTGATTCGGGCCCCAACCTCCCCGACAATAACGGCTCAGTTTTAAATTGGAGCGACCTCTTGGGCCAATTGTCAAATCTTTGGAATAGGAGCGGCGACTCAGAGGACAATGACTCTCAATACATAATTAGTATGTTGCTTAGCTTGGCGCAGAATGCTTTCCGTAGTCAACCGCCACTTATTCAAGCTGATGCCATATCGCCAACTTTGGCTGAAATAAATTCAGGCCGTAAACCGAATCAGGTTAAACTAACCTGGGCAACGCCAAACTCAACCTGCCAAACGGCTAATGATTGGTTATCAAGAACCGAAGATGGAAATTTTGTTATTGTCAAAAAAACCGGGGATGATTTGGGTCGTCTTGGTAGTCTAATCGTAAAACTGCCTCTTGCCGCTAGCTCGAGTTTGTCTATTACAAATGGCGACGTTGTAAACAATGTTGCCCCACAAAAAAATACCTCAACCGACAAAACAGTGGAGACTTTGTCTTTTTCGCTTTCCTCTGTAACGCAAAACAGTCAAATAAGTTTTTATTTAGAAGATAAGACAGTGAAAATTCAAGCCAATGAAGCCAAAGAGGTTTTAACCAAACTTAGGTCAGAAATTGAACGCCTCTCTCTTAACGATTATAATCTAGAACATAATCTGGATACTCAAACTCTGACCGTAAGTTTGAAAGCGCCAACCTACAAATTATCGTGCAAAAACAGTAATGGCGAAAATATCAAGACCATAAACATAGAAAGATGATAGCAACCTATTCCAAAAATAAAACCTTTATCGCAGCAATACTTATGAGTTTAAGTTTTGCTCTTGTTGTGATTCCGCAATTTACCCAAGCCCAAACCTTGACAGAGTTACCTCGTTGCACGGAGGAACAAAAAATATTCTACCAAAACGAAATTGCCCGTTTGCAAAAAGCTTTGAATGAGATAAGCAAAGTAACAGGGTCTGGATGGCAAAAAATAGACCAAAACGCAATAAGCGCGGAAACGTTAGCGCTTCTAAAGGAGAGGAATGAGGAGCTTAAAGAGGAGTTTGGAGTTGACGAGTATCCTGGGGAAAGAAGCGTTATATACAGATTTACTCAAACTGGCGGTTATGGGGGTGTCGTTTTTGAAACACAAGAAGAAATACATGTAGAAAAAGCCAAATCTGAACTCGGCAGTATGTTGGTGGCTCAAAAAACTTCTCTAAAGAAATGTATCCAAGAAGAAGACGAAGATATAATTAACAATCCAACTTCCACACCCGAAGAAATAAGCGCGGCCCAAGAACGGATACAAGGAAGACAGGAAGATCTGGCCGGGGACATCGACGAGGCTATGGCCGCCACCATGGCTGATCCCGGCTCGGTCCAAAGTCACAAGTTGGATGATAGCAAATGTTTCTACCGGTGGGGTATCAACCCAATGATTTGTCTTTTGAACATAGCCGCGGCCGTCGCCACGATTATTCTAAAACTGTTTGGTGTCCTGCTTTGGCTTGCCAGCTCTATTTTTGACCTTTCAATTTATATTTCAATAATCAGTTTCAAGAGCTTGATTGCCTCTCCTGGCGTGGATGCCGCCTGGAGAATAATGCGCGACCTCGCCAATTTATCATTCATTTTTATTCTGTTTTATATTGCCATTAGCGTTATTTTTGACATTTCGGTTGGCAGTAACGGCAAAAAATTAATTGTTGATGTCATTATAATCGCCTTGTTGGTAAACTTTAGCGGTTTTCTAGTGCGAGTAGTGGTTGACGCCAGCAATGTGGTTGCTTATGAATTTTATTCGCGAATGAGTTATGACCCCCAAGCCAATGACGGCTGGGTTCTAGACAAAGTAAACGCCAATATCGGGACCGCGCTTGTGAGCAAGCTTGGTTTGATGAATCATGTCGTACCGGTTGAAAACGCCGACGATCCCAATGAAGTGACAATAACCAGACTTGGCCACTTGCAAATCGTTATCGGGGCGCTTGGGGGGATAGCAATTATTTTAATGGCCTCGTTTGTTTTGCTCGTGGCTGCCATAATGTTCTTTATTAGAACCGTAACACTTTTGTTTGTTTATGTTTTCTCGCCAATCGGTCTAACCCTTAGGCTTATCCCGATGTTTAAAGATGCTCACGGAAAGTGGCGAGACGCTCTCCTTAAACAATCTTTTTATGCTCCTGCTTTTCTAATTCCTTTATTTGCTGTCTTTAAAATACTGGGAGACAAGGGTCTTTCTACCTTAGCTCAAGACGCCGGAATTGGCACTGGGCTGTTGAAAATAACTTCTATCCAAATTATCGTCATGGCCTTGATTGCTTCTTGTATTTTTATTGCCCAAAAATTTGGCGCCAAGGGACTTGATTTCGCCAAAAAATGGGGTGGCAAGGCCCAAGCAAAAGTGGTTGGTTATGGCGCGGCTGGAGTTGGCTTGGCCGGGAAAGCAACCCGTAAACTCTCTGTAAAGGCCGCCGAGAGTGCCAACGCCTATGCTGCAAGGAACCCCAGCAGCCGGTCAGCAAGAGCTTTAAAAACTGTCACCTACGGAGCAGAGAGGGCTACCGCCCTCCCGGGAGGTGCAGTTGATTTGTATAAAAAAGGCCAAAAACAAACAAAATTGCTGGCCAAAAACCTGGGTTTCAAAGGACCAGTGGTGCCCAAAACCCTTATGTCTGTCAACGACTTGATTTCTTCGGGCGTATCCAGCCTTGGACTGGGAGGAGGATTCAATGTTTTAGGCACCGACAAAGATTCCAGGAAAAAAACCAAGGATGACAAAAAGGCTAAAACAAAAGAGGAAAAGGAAGAAAAGGAGGAAAACCGCAAAGAAGAGCTCAAAACCATAGCCGAAAATCTAAAAAGGGCTACAACAAAAGCGGAGGTTGCCACCATAATTAAAGATAAAAAGGTCTTGCCGAACGAAATTGCTAAAATGCCTGATGATGTCTTGGAAAGACCAGAGGTTAGTGTCAATCTAGGGCCAAGTAGCTTGAACGCTATAATGAAAGAGGGTAAACTTGACACTTTGTTATCAACTATCAAAATAAACATCTTGACTGACCCCACCTCTCCCGGATATGGCTATATGACCACAGGGACAGGATCAACAGATTGGTAATAAATCATTTTACAACTATGAATTTAGACAAAGAACAAATCAAACAAGCCAAGGGTCGTCTTTCAGAGAAGGTCGTGGAAATTTTAGATTCCGAAGAAACCGCCGTTCTTTTGGCCGAAATTGGCAAAAAGCACCAATTACATATTGACCAAACCGGCAACCTGGCCAAGATTGTTCGCCTCTTTATCATGGGTTTGGTTAAGGCGAACGACTTTGGCGATATTTTGACCAAAGAAACCGGTATCTCCACCGATTTGACCAACCTCATCATTTATGAATTAAACCAAAAATTATTTAGCAAGATAAGAATCGCAATGAGAGAGGCAAGCACAGCAAAACCGGAAAACGTTGAAACCGAAAGTCCTGAAAAAGATATGGTTGATCAAGAGGGGGCGAGCGAAGATGTACCAACCCCGGACACTTTTTCCCAGAAAATGACTGCCGAATATGGTCTGTCACGAGAAAAAGTGGAGATCTCCGACCAGCCAAACCAGAGTGAACCGCCCCAGCCGAACAACACCCCACCCCGCCACGACCCCTATCGCGAACCGCTGCCCTAAACCTTATCAACAGTCCGCCAACTAACGCGGGCTGTTTTGTTTAAAGTGGAATTAAGTTATAATTGAAAGGGAAAATCTATGCAACAATTCCAAGTGCCACAATTTATTGAAATGGAGGACAAGCTTTTTGGTCCCCTGACCTTCAAACAATTTCTATACTTGGTTGGCGGGGGAGGAATTTGTTTTATTATTTACGTTTGGGTGCCCTTGCCTTTCATTATTCAAATCATTCCGATTGCCGGCGTGGCCGCTTTAGCCTTGGCTCTCGCTTTTGTTAAGTATAATGGCCGGCCATTTATCGTGGTTTTGGAAGCGTTTATCAAATACTCTTTGGGAAACAAGCTCTATATTTGGAAAAAAGACGAAAAAAGAGCCCAGAAAAATCCCACGCCCTCGTCAGCTTCAACCAACCAAAATACCGACCTAAAACTGCCAAGGCTGTCAGAGAGCAAGTTAAGCGAATTGGCTTGGAGTTTAGACGTTAAAAAACCCCACAACCCAGAAGAATAAAATGCCCCCAAAAGGAAAAACAACCCAAGATTTTGTGCCCATCAAAGAAATCCGCAATGGCGTTTTGATTCTTAAAGATGGCTCGATGCGTTCTGTCTTAATGGTGTCATCTTTAAACTTCGGCCTAAAGTCTGAGGATGAAAAAAACGCCATTCTTTTTGGTTACCAGAACTTCTTAAACTCGCTGGACTTTCCAGTGCAAATTTATATTCAATCACGTCGCCTCAATATCCAACCATATGTTTCAGTCTTGGAACAACGAATGATTGACCAAACAAATGAACTGCTCAAAATCCAAATTAAAGAATACATAGAATTTATCAAGGTTTTCACCGAAAAATACAATGTGATGACCAAAAGCTTTTTTGTTGTCGTGCCTTATACGCCGGCAATCTTCAAGGGCGGCCAAGGAGAATTTATCGCCAAAGTCACCGGCTTGTTTGGTCGGAAAAACCAAAAACTCGCCGTGGCCAGCGATAACTTTGATGAAAATGTGGCGCAACTAAACCAACGCATCAATGTTGTCAAGGGTGGCCTTTCTCGGGTCGGCCTGCGGGCCGACGTATTGGGCACTGAAGAGATGATTGAACTTTACTTTAAAATGTATAATCCGGGAGAACATCAAACTCCCAATATCGCCAATTAAAATGTTGCCATTACCCTTCAAAAGAAAAGAGGATAAGAAAAAAGACATTCTTGAACCAATAATGCCCCAGGACATCTACGAAATGGGTGTTTTGGAGCTGAAAGACATCATCGCGCCGTCAGCCCTGCGCGTCACTCCTAAAAGCATCAGTCTTGGCGGCAAAGTCATTCGCACAATGTATGTTATCTCTTATCCGCGCTTCTTGTCGGAGGAGTGGTTTTCGCCGGTCATTAACTTAGACACTGTTTTTGATGTTTCTATTTTTATTCACCCCTTAGACACCACCACGACCCTGCGCTCCCTGCAAAAGAAAATCGCGGAAGTGGAAAGTCAGATTCAAGAAAGAGCGATGAAAGGCATGGTGCGCGACCCTCAGCTTGATACCGCTCAAGCCGACATCGAGAATCTGCGAGACCAACTTCAACAAGCGACCGAAAAAATCTTTGCGGTTGGGTTATACATCACAATTTACGCCGACGATGATAATGAATTGGACAAAATAGAAAACGAAATCCGGTCTATTCTTGATTCAAAACTAGTTTACCTGAAAACCGCCACTTACTTGCAAGAAGACGGTTTTAAAAGCGTTGTACCCTTTGCGACCGATTACTTAAATGTCAATTACAAAATGAATTCAACCCCTCTTTCTAGCCTTTTCCCATTTATTTCTTTTGATTTGACTTCCAACAAAGGTATCCTCTTTGGTCGTAATTTACATAACTCATCATTGGTTATTTTTGACCGTTTCTCCCTGGAAAACTACAATTCGGTCATTTTTGCCAAATCAGGCTCTGGCAAATCCTACGCGACTAAACTGGAAATTTTGCGCAGCTTGATGTTTGACACCGAGGTCATCGTTCTTGACCCGGAACGAGAATATGAATTTTTGGCCGAGGCGGCCGGTGGACGCTACTTCAACATTTCTCTAACATCCGAACACCATATCAACCCCTTTGACTTGCCCTTTCCCCGAGAAGACGAGTCGCCAGCTGATGTTTTGCGTTCAAACATAATTAACCTAGTCGGTCTCTTTCGCCTGATGCTTGGCGGTCTAACTCCCGAAGAAGACTCCATCCTGGACAATGCCATTACCGAAACCTACGCCTTAAAAGACATTACGCCGGATTCCGACTTTACCAAACTTTCGGCCCCACTTTTGTCCGACCTGGAATTAGTCCTGGCGGGGATGGAAGGAGGGGAGTCTCTCGCCCAAAGATTGCTTAAATATACCCAGGGCACCTGGGCCGGCTTCTTAAACAGACCAACAAACGTTGATATCAATAAAAAATTTGTTGTTTTTTCCATTCGTGATATGGAAGACGAGCTCAAACCGGTTGCGATGTACATCATCATGAATCATATTTGGAGCTCTATCCGCCGCAACTTACGCCGTCGTTTGTTAGTGGTGGATGAAGCTTGGTGGATGATGAAATCAGAAGATACCGCGTCTTTCCTTTACTCTTTGGCCAAAAGAGGCCGTAAATATTACTTGGGTGTGGCTACTATCACGCAAGACGTAGAGGACTTTATGAAATCGCAATATGGCGCGCCGATTATCCAAAACTCATCCATTCAGATTCTGCTCAAGCAATCGCCAGCCTCCATTGACGCGGTCCAAAAAGCTTTTAATTTGACCGAGGAAGAAAAATACTTTCTGTTGGAAGCTTCCGTTGGCCGCGGTATTTTCATCGCCGGTCTAAAACGTGTCGCGATTGAGGTGATTGCTTCTTACACCGAAGACCAAATCATTACCTCTGACCCATCTCAAATTTTAGCTATCAAAAAAGCCAAGGCTGAACTCGCCGCCGCCCAAGAACAGGGCGCTGCCTAAAAATGAAACTAAAACTGCGCATAAATCCAATAACGGGAACGATTATGATCTTGGTCGCCCTTCTTTACGATGGGGTTCAGGCCTTGATTGACTTTATTTCGGTTGGGACCATAGGCTGGTTAACCAACCCACTTATAAGTTTTTGGTCTTTTTTAACTTTCTTCTTTTGGTTTAAATTAAAAGGATTAAGTTTTATGAGACCCAATAAGGCTTTAACTATGGGAGGGTCTTATTTTTTAGAGGTAGTTCCTCTTTTAAACAGTTTGCCAACTATAACTTTGGGCGTTGTGATTATGTTAGGAATCACTTATGCCGAAGATGTGGCTGGGATTATTTCACCAGAAGCGGCCAAAGCGCTTGGCGTGGCCTTGGGTAATTTTAAGAAAGGCGACTTTACAAACTCTTTGTGAACCAAACAACTTTGATTTACAAAAAAGGTAAGTTATAATTTAAGAGTGAAACCACAATTTATAATTTTTGTTTTTTTACTTCTCTTCGCTCCAGTGTTTGTTTTTGCTGTTCGCGAAATTGAATCAACTGGTAATTTTATCGCCGAGGTTAGACCGGAAAATCCCGCCCCGGGGGAGAGGGTGGTTATTACCTTAAAAAGTTTTGGTTCTAATCTAGTTGGCAACTCAATCAGTTGGTATCTGAACAACCAACTTCAAACCCAATATAACAACCAGAAGCAATTTTCTTTTTTTGCCGGAAAAGCAGGCAGCAATAGCCAGGTAAAAATCATCATCAGAAGCAACCGACTCCAAATGTCTAAAACGTTGGTTTTTGAACCAGCTGAGGTGGATCTGGTTTGGCAGGCCGGCACGGAAGTTCCTCTTTTTTACCAAGGCAAGGCCTTGCCTTCACCGGGCAGCCCAGTCAAAATCTTGGCAATCCCAACCCTAATAAATTCTTCTGGTCAAAAGGCCTCATCGGAAAGTCTAGCCTATCGTTGGTACGTAAACGGCAATCTGGTTTCTAACGCCTCTGGTCTTGGTCGGCATAGTTTTCTCACTTCCGCCAATCAAGATTACAGTGAAAAGGTTATCAGCGTTTTGGTTAGTGATTCAACAAGCGGGTTGGTCGCGGAAAGTAGTATTAAAATAAAACCGCGCTCACCCAAAATTCTTTTTTATGAATCAAAGCCGCTTGAGGGGATAGATTTTAGCCGCGTTCTTGGCACCAACATAAGCTTAATTGCCGAAGAAATCACAATTAAGGCCCAGCCTTATTTCTTTAGCTTAGGACGAATCGGACAATCCTCATTTAACTGGTTGTTGAACAACCAAAAATTTACACCCCCGGGAGACCGTTCCTTGGTTACTTTCCGCCGCAAATCAGAAACCGAGGGAGTCAGCAGAATAAATTTAACTGTCGCCGGCGATGACTCTCTGCAAAAAGCCGTTGGGTCTTTCTTGATTAACTTTAATAATCGCGTAATTGATTTTAACAATGCGGCTAATTAGATTTAAAAACTTTTTTTATACTCTGACCTATTTTTATCTGCTTGGCTGTTTAACCTTTGCTTCAAAAATTTCCGCCCAAGAAGAGCAAACGCGCTACATTTTGCTTGAGCCAAGTGTTTTGACCGGTGTTAATGTCCCGGAAGATGGCACGATTGACTTAATGACTTACCTCAAGGGGGCCTACCAAACCATGTTCGTGGTTGTTTTTTCCACTGCCGTTATTATGATAGTTTGGGCTGGTTTTGAGTATATGTTGACTGATGTTGTGTCTACCAAAGGCAACGCCAAAAAGAGGTTAAAGGACGCTTTTTGGGGATTGGTAATTATTGGCCTTTCTTATTTAGTGCTTTATATAATTAACCCTGATTTAGTTGAATTCTCTTTAGATTTATAAAAATATGACTAAGAAAACCCTTCTCATCATCTTGTTAATTATCATCTTTATCGCCTTGGATGTGGTTTTTTACGTCTTCTTTTTCCAAAACCGAGATTCCCTAACAACAAGCGAGCCTAAATCGCCAGATTCAATTTTCCCAACCTCGGACAATCGCCCACTTGATGACTCCAAAACAGACAATTTAAAAAATGAGTCAACTAATGACCAGACCAGCAACTCAACAGAAGTGGCGCCAACCAGCGAGAACGGTAATTCCCTAAGCGGGACTTCTTGGAGCAATTTACTGGCGATTAGTCTAAGTTCCTTCAAGGTTGGTACCACCACTCAGACTTTTATCTTGGATAAACCAAGCGGTAATATTTTCGCGTATGGTCCTGATGGCTTAAAACGCCTTACCAACACCACTTTCCCTGGAGTTGAAGAAGTTATCTGGGGAATGGACAAAAACGGCCTGCGGCTGATTTTACGCCGTTCAAGCAGTGGCCTGTTCAACAACGCATCCGGCTTGGTAGAGTTGGGCAACACAACGGAAGTAGGGGAGTTACAAACCAACCCCTTAAGCGACAACTTATTATCTTTTGCCGTTTCACCAACAAAAGACAGGCTTTTTGTCCTTAATGGCCGCCAAGGCGGAATTGACGGCTATGTTGCGGATTTTAATTTAAATAACCGTCGAACAATTTTCTCTTCAGCCTTAAGCGAATGGCTGGTTAGCTGGCCAAACCAAACCTACATTGCCCTCCAAACTAAACCAGCGGCAGATGTCCCGGGTTTTCTCTTCTTTTTAAATGTTAACAATAGCTCCCTTTCTCCCGTTATAAGAAACGTTGAGGGTTTGTCAGCTTTGGTCGGGCCAGATGCTAATAAAATAATTTACTCTCGTGGCGCCCTAAATAGTGTTTCAACTTACCTTTATGACTACAAACAAGACAAGTCCTTGCGCTTAAGTATCTCCACCTTGCCGGAAAAATGTCTTTGGGCTAAAACGGGGGAGACAGTATTTTGCGCCGTACCTAAAAACACAATTGCCGCTAATTATCCAGATGATTGGTATCAAGGCAAAATTCAATTTTCCGACAACCTGTGGTCTATTGACGCCTCAAACGGCAACGTTACTCTCATAACCGACAGCCAAAATTTAGGTGATTTAATTAACCTAAGTCACAACGAAGACCAAAACCAGATCCTGGCAATTGACCGTAACACCAAAAAAGTAAGGGTCATCCCTCTGAAAAACCAATCCCTCTAGATTTTTTTAGGCTTGTTTCAGAGCTGGAGTATTTTTTTGCTCTTTCTTAATCTTCAAGCCAAAGAGTAGGTGAAACAGATTGCTGGTAATCCAATAAAGGGAAATAGCGGCTGGTAGTTGCCAGGCGATAAAGATAATTATCAAAGGCATAACGTAACGAATTTGAATATCCATACTGCGCGCGAAATCGTTCCCCAAAGAAGGGGTTTTTTCTTTAGTGGTTGTTTTAGGTTGTTTGGGCGTCGTCAACTGAACTTGTAAAAACTGAGTTAAACCCGTCAAGACCGCCAAAACAATGTTTTGACTAGCCGAAATATCAACCAAACCTAAAAATTGCGAGTTTATGCTCTCTGGCGCGGCAATAAAGGAATAAATTATGTCAGGGTGAACGACCAAGCTATCACGAAAAACCCAAAATAAAGCCAAAATTATCGGCAATTGGATAAACAAGACCAAAAAACTGGAAAAGGGGTTGATTTTGTTCTCTTTGTAAAGCTCCATTGTCCGCCTTGACTGTTCCGGTAAGTCTTTTTCATACTTTTGTTTAATTTCTTTAAGTTTGGGCTCAATTTCTTTCATTCTGACTTGGGTGCGAATTGATGAGGTATAAACCGGCAAAATCAAAAGTTTTATCAAAATCGTCAAAATAATAATAGCCAGCCCAATATCCCCTCCGGGAATCAAGTTTACAATAACAATTAAGATGTTATAGAGGGGGTTAAAAAGTAGAGTTCTAAACATTGTTTTTATTCGTTAAGAAGTTTGGCTTTTTTAATTAAATCTAATACTCGTTCTTTTAGTTTAACAAAATTCATGTCTTTCAGCTCGCCATTGTTTATGTAAAAAATTAAATAATACCCTGTTTTTACCTTGTCTAAATAACTTTCAAGAGCTGAGCGAACCTGTCTTTTAAGAAAGTTTCTTTTAACAGCTTTAGCGGAAACCTTGGTGGAAACCACTACCGCAAACAGAGAAGGTGATAGTCGGTCTGGTTGTTTGGAGGTTCTTAAAGACAAACCTTGTCCTTGAAAAAATACACTCTTTTTGGGAATAAGAGGAAAAAGAGTCTTATTTATCCTCCTTTTTCGGGGAAACATTAAACTAAACTGTTAATTTGGCTCGTTTTTTAGCCATTCGCCTTTTGAGAACCTTTCTTCCAGCGGTGGTTGCTTTTCGCGCCAAAAAACCATGGGTTTTGGCTCGTTTCTTTTTCTTAGGTTTATATGTAAATGACATAAACTTAATTCTATACTAGTTTTTAAGATTAATCAATATCAAAATTTAAAAAACACTTGACTGGTAAGCTGTGTGGGAATAACGAAAAATAAAAAATGTTAATTCACAAGTAATCCACTACTTATAAACAGTGTTGTAAAGTTTGCCTAACTTATCCACAACTAATATAATCTATTTAATGGATGGCATCTTAGACACCAAAAAACTTTGGGATAGTGCTCTAAACGAGATAGAGATGAATATTTCAAAGGCTAATTTTGGTACCTGGTTTAAACATACAGAGGTTAATAAAGTTGAAGAAGGTATTGTTTTTTTAAATGTTCCTAACACTTTTGTTCGTGACTGGTTATCCAATAAATAC
>Ga0208940_1000789_pt1 | contig 36929 bp, 37 predicted proteins | sample AD_JPNNA6_MetaG_FD_184445 | JGI IMG/M metagenome (GOLD analysis project Ga0208940, IMG submission 184445) | Active sludge microbial communities of municipal wastewater-treating anaerobic digesters from Japan - AD_JPNNA6_MetaG (SPAdes) (version 2) | ecosystem: Engineered > Bioreactor > Anaerobic... | reverse complement strand
TTGTCAAAAGATCAGAAATGGTTATACTTGTCATGGGAATGTTCCTCCTGGGATAGTTGCTTGGTACCTCTATCTTGAGGACATTCCCTCTTTTTGTCAACCGTTTTTTGAATTCACATCAGACGTATGTTGTTCGCTCCCAAGGAAAAGGGTCAGGGTCTTGTTGAATATGCGTTGATTCTTGTGTTGGTCGCCGTTGTCGTGATTGTTATTCTCGCCCTGCTCGGCCCGATCATCGGCAAGATCTTCTCCAACATCGTCCAGTCCATCTAGTGTGCTTCGTACGAAGCCAGCTTAGAGAAGCAAGCTGAAGAGGCCCTGCATGGCGCGGGGTCTCTTTCGTCTAAAGCTTGCGTTTGAGCGTGTTTTGAATATAATGTTAACAAGCTTTAATCAAGCTGAGTTTTGAACAGGAAGGAGGTGAAAAACATGTTGTTCGCTCCTAAGGAAAAGGGCCAGGGCCTGGTTGAATATGCTTTGATTCTTGTTTTGGTAGCTGTTGTTGTAATTGTTATTCTCGCCCTGCTCGGCCCGATCATCGGCAAGATCTTCTCGAACATTGTTCAATCTCTCTAGTGCTTCATTTATGAAGCCAATCTGAAAGGCACGTCAGAGAGGCCCTGCCTGGTGCAGGGCCTCTTTCATAGGCAAACTGGTCATCATTAAATACAAAATTTTCCCTGCCCTTGTGGACTATTAATTTTTTATTTTTGCCGTATAATTAGAGCAAAGTTTTAGGAAATTACCCGATGCCCTTCAAAGGAGGCTAATCATGGCTGGTGGCAGAAAAAAGAGTGGATTATTAGTTGTTCTACTAACATTGATTGTGGTTGTGGTCGTGGGTATAGCGTTATATTACTTTTTTGTGCTAAGACCACAGGCAAACAACGGTGGGCTTGGGGTAGGACCCAGCGGTGAGGTGGAGCCTACAGCTCCCCCGCCAACAGACCTGGTGGATATCTTCATCACGCTGCAGGATGTGAGGCGCGGTGAAGTATTGACCGAGGCTAACCTTGGTACCATTCAATACCCGCGCGCCGAACTGGAAGCCAGCGGCGGCATCTTTATTGTGGCAGACAGCGAAGACATCAAGAAGGAAGAACTGCTGGGATTGACCGCGGTTTATGATTTGAAGGCTCGCATGCCGCTGACCATGGAGATGCTGGTGGATGCCGGCGGGAACGCCTGGTCCCCTTCATTTGATGTACCGGTGGGCATGACGGCGCTTTCGATGCCGATTAATGATCTGACAGCGGTAGCCTATGCGCTGCAGCCAGGCGATCATGTGATGGTGATAGGCTGTATGTGGATTTTAGATTATGATGTTGAGTTTCAAACCCCACTGCCTAATGCCGCTGGGTTTCTTGCAGAGACGACATCAGTTAATGCAGATGAAGGAAGAGCGATTCTCCCTGTTACAGCTGTAGTAAATAGCGGCACCGAGGAAGATAGTGTTTTAGGGAATGAATTCAACATCAAGGCAGATGGGACAGAATACCAATACCAACCAATCGGACGTGTTGAAGATTTGCAGGGTTTTAAGTTTTATGTACAACCCTCCGAGACACAGCGCCCGCGGCTGGTTTGCCAGAACATTATCCAGGATGCGATTGTGTTAAAGATTGGCAGCTACTTTGATGATGCGGCCGCGCAGGCGGCAGCCGCAGAAACCAATGCTGAAGGCGGCGAAGAAACCGCCCCGCCGCCAGCCGTTGCGCCGTCCCTGGCAACCCTGATGATGCCGCCGCAGGATGCACTGCGGTTAAATTACATGATGCTTTCTCAGATTCATATCAGACTGGCGATGCGCAACCCCACTGATTCGACCATCTACCTGACCGACGCAGTAACTCAACAATACTTAATGGATCAGAGCGTGATTCCACTGCCTGCCAAGCTACCTTACGGCGTTGAGACTGTACCCATGCCGCTGCCTGAAGATTAGATTATTTTTCAGGCAGGTAATCTGATTACTTACCGGAGAATCCATGCCAGCTCCCGAAAAGATTAAGGTTCTGATTGTAGACGACATTAACGAAACGCGCGAAAACATTCGCCGGATGTTGCAGTTTGACACCAATATTGAGGTTGTGGGGGCGGCGCGCACTGGCCGCGAGGCCATTGAAATGGCGCAGCAACTCCTACCCGATGTGGTGGTGATGGATATCAACATGCCCGATATGGACGGCATCACTGCGACGGAGAATATCCGTCGCAAAGTGCCGTTTGCGCAGGTGATTATCCTGTCGGTACAGAATGACTCCAGCTATATGCGGCGAGCCATGCTGGCCGGGGCGCGCGATTTTCTATCCAAACCGCCGATGATTGATGAACTGACATCAGCCATCCGGCAGGCGGCAGTGGTGGCGCACGAAGAACGGTCGAAAGCTGCGCCGCCAGCCTATACGGCAGCCCCCGGCGGCATGCCCACGCTGGCTGGAATGATGGCGGGGTCAGCACAACATAAGGGACGCGTGATTGTGGTTTACAGCCCCAAGGGCGGTACTGGCTGCACGACCATCGCCACCAACCTGGCGATTGCCTTGCACAAGCCGGATGCCCCGGCTGCTGTCATTGATGGCAGTCTGCAATTTGGCGATGTGGCCGTGGCGTTGAATGAACAGGGCAAGAATACAATCCTGGATCTGGCGCCCCGGGTGGATGAAATGGATGCCGATGTGGTGCGCGAGGTGATGGTGGTGCAGAACACCACGGGGGTCAGTATGCTGGCGGCCCCACCCCGCCCCGAAATGGCAGAGAAGGTCAACGGAGAGCAATTTGGAAAAGTGCTGCGGTTCCTGCAATCCATGTATAGCTGGATTGTGGTGGACACCAGCTCTTACCTCAGCGAACCGGTGCTGGAAGCGCTAAATAATGCGGATATTACCATTCTGGTGACGACGCAAGAATTCCCGGCGATCAAGAACTGCAACCTGTTCCTGTCGCTGATTGATCTGATGCGGATTCCGCGCGATTCGATCATCTTCGTCATGAACCGGTACGATAAACGCATCACGATCCCACCTGAAAAGGTGGGCGAAAGCCTGCGCCAGCCTATTATGCTGGTGCTGCCGCTGGAAGAGAAGGTCAGCTATTACCTTAACCGGGGCATATCATTCTTTGTAGATAACAAGACACTGCCCATCAGCAAGAGCATTCAGGCACTGGCTGACCTTGTGCAGGAACACATCAACAAACCCAAAGCCGGGCAAGAAGGCTCATCTGACGGCCGGCGCAAGTAAATTAATCAAAGGAAATCGAGCGCATGTCGATCTTACGCAGAATTACTGGCGAAGGCGATTCCGGACAATCGGGCTCACAAACCCCGGGCTCATCGTCCATGCCACCCGCGCGGGTGCCGATGCCCTCGATGGGCGGGCAGCAGGATAAATACACCGATATTAAGAACCGGGTGCAGACCAAGCTGCTTACAACCCTCAATCCGCAAATGGATGTGAGCCGGGTGGATGAAGTGCGGCGGGCGATTCTGGAACTGTTTGAACAGATTTTGGATGAAGAGAATATCGTACTCTCACGACCAGAACGAAACCGCATGTTTGAGCAGATTGTGGCTGAGATTCTGGGCTTTGGCCCACTTTCGGCACTGCTGGACGACGACAGCACCACTGAAATCATGGTGAACGGGTACAAAAATATCTACGTGGAGCGCAAAGGCAAGTTGTTCAAAGTGCCAATGTCTTTTGAGAGCAATGAGCATGTCATGCGCATTATCGAAAGAATTGTGGCGCCGCTGGGCCGCCGCATTGACGAATCCAGCCCGTATGTGGATGCCCGTTTGCCTGACGGCTCGCGCGTGAATGCGGTTATCCCCCCCATTTCGCTGGTTGGGCCTGTGATTACCATCCGCAAGTTCTCCAAGAAACCCATTTCGATTGAGCAGATGGTTGATTACGGCAGTATCACGGCTGAGGCGGTTGAGTTTTTGCGGGCGGCAGTCATTGCGCGCATCAATATCATCATCTCGGGCGGTACGGGTTCTGGTAAGACCACGCTTTTGAACGTGCTTTCGGGTTATATTCCAGATGACGAACGTATTGTGACGATTGAAAACGCGGCTGAACTGCAGCTGCGCCAGGAACACGTGGTGACGCTGGAATCCCGCCCGGCGAATATTGAAGGCCGCGGCGAAATCACCATCCGGCAGCTGGTGGTCAATGCATTGCGCATGCGCCCAGACCGGATTGTGGTTGGCGAAATTCGCGATGAGGCTGCGCTGGATATGCTGCAAGCGATGAACACAGGCCATGATGGCTCTATGACAACGGCCCACTCTAACAGTCCGCGCGATACCCTCTCCCGTCTGGAAACGATGACGATGATGGCGGGGATGGATCTGCCAGCCCGCGCCATTCGCGAGCAGGTTTCTTCGGCTATTGATCTCGTCATTCACCAGGAACGTATGCGGGATGGCACTCGTAAGGTGACCTACATCAGCGAAGTGACCGGCATGGAAGGTGAAGTCATCACTCTGACAGACCTGTTCTTCTTTGAACAAACTGGTCTCAATCCCAACACCGGTAAGGTGGAGGGACGATTGCGCGCCAGCGGGCTGCGGCCTAAATTCATGGACCGGATTGAAGCTGCCGGCATCAAGCTGGGTCCAAACATCTTTGGGATTGGCGATCGGCGGCGGTAGGTTTTATGCATCGATTAAAGGGAAAGGCAGAATAAAATGGCCGGTATTCCTCCACTCACCATCTTGCTGGTTGTCGGCGGCATTGTAATTGTGGCGCTGATTATCGGCGTGGTTATTGCAACGAGAAGCGAGCGCGATTTCGTTGATGACCGGATGGAGAAGTATGTAACGACCCAGGAAGAAGTTGACGAACGCCAAAAAGCCCTGGCCAAGACGCCTTTAACCAGCTGGTTGAATAAACGCGTTGAGAAATCGGCCTTTGGCTCCAAGATGGCCACGGACCTGGCTCGGGCTGACTTGAAAATCAAACCGGGCGAATATATTGCGGTAATAATCATCGCAATCATCGGTCTAGCAGGATTAGGCTATGTTATCAGCGGGCAATCCATTTTTGGGGCGCTGGCTGGCGGCGTCATTGGGCTGTGGTACCCGGGGCAGTATGTCAAATCGCAGCAAAAGAAGCGTCTGATTAAATTCAACGATCAACTGGCCGACATGCTCAACCTGATGGTGAACGGTCTGCGGGCGGGTTTTTCGACCATGCAAGCCATGGAAGCGGTGAGCCGGGAACTGCCGCCCCCTATTTCTGACGAATTTATGCGAGTGGTGCAGGAAATGCAGTTGGGCGTGCCGATGGAACGGTCGCTGGCTAACCTGTTGGGACGCATCCCATCTGACGACCTGGACCTGGTGATCACGGCGATTAACGTGCAGCGCGAGGTGGGTGGTAACCTGGCCGAAATTTTGGACACGATTTCATATACTATCCGAGAACGGGTGCGGATTAAAGGCGAAATTCGCGTGATGGTGTCGCAGGTGATGTATTCCGGTAAGTTCCTGGCGATGATGCCGCTGTTTGTGATCGGCATTCTGTATTTACTGAACCGGGATTACATGATGACATTTTTTGATGAAAAATCCGGGATTATTGGTTATATCGCCCTGGGTCTGGCGGCCACTTTAATCGTGTCGGGCTATCTGATCATGACCAAAATTGCGGATATTGAAGTGTAAGGGCATCTAAGGAGATTAAATATGGGTACTGCAATTATCATTATCCTGGGTGTTCTGCTCGTTGGTGGCGCAGTTACGCTGACAATTGTTGGCCTCCGGCGCCCTCAGGCCGAGGAACAAGATCGTGAATTATTAGCCCGCCTGGAAGAATTTAGCGCGGCAGGCGAAGAAGTTGATTTGCGGAAGCTGGAGCTGTCGCAACCGTTCACCCAACGCGTCATTTACCCCATGGCCCGTAAACTGGGTGAGATTGCCATCCGCTTTACACCACAGAAAATGCTGCAATCAATTTCGCGCAAGCTGGAGCTGGCTGGCAGCCCGGCAGGGCTAGATGCGACAATGATTCTGGCAGCCCAGTTTATTGTGGCGGCGGTATTTGCCGGGATTGTGATTCTGGTGTTCTCGGTTGGCTCAACAGTCTGGCCAATTACCCGGATCATTCTATTGACGATTGGTATCGCAGCCGTAGGCTTTTACTTTCCACAACTCTATTTGACGAGCAAGGTGGGCCGCAGGCAGAAAGAAATCCGCAAGGCTATGCCAGATGCGCTGGACCTGCTGACAATCTGCGTTGAGGCCGGCCTGGGGTTTGATGCGGCGCTGGCTAAAGTGAGCGAGAAATGGCAGACAGAGCTTTCGCTGGCGTTTGCCCGCTGCATTCGAGAAATTCAACTGGGTAAGACCCGCCGCGAGTCGCTGCGTGATATGGCGGAACGGATTGGTATCCCTGAAATGACCAGTTTTGTGGCGGCGGTAATCCAAAGCGAGCAATTGGGTGTGAGTATGTCCAAGGTTTTGAGAATTCAGGCAGACCAGATGCGCGTCAAGCGCCGTCAACTGGCAGAAGAAGAAGCCCACAAAGCGCCAATCAAGATGCTGCTGCCGATGGGCGGCTGCATTTTCCCATCCTTGATGATTGTTCTGCTCACCCCGGCTGGTATCCGGCTGGTACAAGGTTTCATGCAATAGATCAGGAGGCCGTATGACGTTTGTGGGTCAGGCCAAACGCCCACCCCGGTACGTCATTCACCAATTGCTCTGGCAAGCGGCTGATTGGTTATACCCCCCTGTTTGCGGTGGCTGTGATGCCCCCGGCGAACGCTGGTGTGCAAAATGCCAGGAGCAAACCGTATTGCTGGAAAATATGGCTATCTGCCCACACTGCGGGGTGCCCAACCACGGCGGCGAGATCTGTACAGATTGCGCCGCCCAACCCCCGCCCTACACGGCGCTGCGTTCCTGGGCGGTTTATGCTGGCGCACTGCGCAAGGCCATTCACCGGTTGAAATACCAGGGCGACCTGGGACTGGGTGAGGCGTTGGGCGCAAAACTTGTTGCCATGTGGCAAAGTCTTGACTGGCAGGTTGAGATGATTATTCCCATCCCTCTCAGTGCGCAACGAAAACGCGAACGCGGGTATAATCAAAGTAGCCTGCTAGCAAGGCCCTTGAGCCTGGCAACCCGACTTCCACTGTGCGCCCTGGCACTGCGACGCACACGAGACACGGCAAGCCAGGTGAAACTGACCGGTAGCGAGCGCCGTCAGAACGTGCGCGGCGCCTTTACAGCAGATGCACGGCAGGTAGCCGGGCGAGCGGTGTTGTTGATAGATGATGTGGCTACAACCGGCGCCACGATGTTAGCAGCCGGTGAGGCTCTGCAAGCGGCTGGCGCTCACAACATCTATGCACTGACACTGGCGCGAGCCGGATTAACAAATCATCCAGACAGCCTGACCGGATGAGTTCCACCCGGGTTAGCAAACGGGTGCACGCTCCGGAACCCATACACCCCAATTCTCCAGGAGGTAAATGCGATGGACCTGAAAGTTGACGTGATTGTTCGGAATATGGAAGCCACCGACCGCTTGAACGATTATGCGGTTCGGAAAGTATCCAAGCTGGATCGTTTTTTGGGCGATATTGATGAGGCGCGGGTGGACCTCTCACACGTCAAATCGGCTCGTAATGCAGCAGACCGGCATGTGGCCCAGGTAACGCTGCGCGGCAAACGGTTCATCCTGCGCACGGAAGAGCGCGCTGAGGATATTTTTGCTGCGATTGATGCCGCGGTGGATAAGATGCAGCGCCAGATTGAACGCTTGAAGGGCAAGCGGCAGCACGGGCGCGGCGATGGCACACCGGCCTCGGAAGTTGCGCCGGTAAAGGTTGAAGATGAGATTGAGTTGCCCGTGATTGCCCGCCGGAAGAAGTTTTCGCTTTCTCCGATGGATGAACTGGAAGCGCTTGAGCAGATGACGCTGGTGGGGCATGAGAACTTCTTTATCTTCTTCAATGTCAACACCAACGCGATCAATGTGCTGTATCGGCGGCGCGACGGCAGTTACGGGTTGATTGAGCCTTATATCGGCTAAAAATTTAGGACTTTGGCTTGTGGCAGGGCGGCTTGAGCCGCCCTGCTTTTGTTTGCTGCTCTTGTCACCCTTCTCACACTGTACTATAATCAGCCCTGTTTCGTTTTTAAGACCCTTTTAGATCCAGATAGGAATGACCATGATTGATGTTAATGACCTTCGCAAAGGTGTGACTTTTGAACTGGATGGCAATCTGTTCAAAGTCCTGGAATACAGCCACAATAAACCGGGGCGCGGCAACGCCACCATCAAAGTGAAAGCACGCAATTTGCGCAGCGGCACCACGCTGGAAAAGACCTTCCAGTCGGGGGAGCGAGTGCAGGATGTGCGGTTGGATTTCCACAATGCACAGTATCTTTACAATGATGGGGATCTGTACTACTTTATGGATACTGAGACCTATGAGCAGTACACCATTCACCGCGGGATCATTGAAGATGCCATTGGTTTCTTGCGGGAAGAGATGGAAGTGAAGCTGACCTTCTACTTCTCTGAAGCGATTGATATTGAACTGCCGACTTCGGTTGATTTGAAGGTTGTGGAAGCGGAAGTGGCCGTGCGCGGCGATACGGCAACTGGCGTGACCAAGCGCGTCAAGGTTGAAACTGGCGCCTCGGTGGACGTGCCGAACTTCGTCAATCAGGGCGATGTCATCCGTGTAGATACCCGCACGGGCAGCTATGTGACCCGCGTGACCAACTAGAGGGCTGAAATTTAGCACAGAAGGCGATTAAGGCTGTTCCCTGTGGGAACAGCCTTTTGATAAAAGGAGATAATAGCTTGCGTACTCCGGCTGGCTCTGAATGTCGTTATTTTTATGGCAATTATTACCGCGGTAGGAACACCGAGGAATGCCGTTTGCTTGTGCGGGATTGGAAGCCTGAATTATGCAAGACCTGCCCGGTGCCTGGGATTTTACGCGCGAATTCTTGCCCCAATTTGGTATTGGAAGGGGAAGTGAAACGGGGCTTTTTGGGGATTGGCCAGCACGTTAAGGTGACGGCGACCTGCACGAAAACCCTGCAGCCGGTTGCCGAGCCACAGATTGGCTGCGGGCAATGCCATCCACTGCCGCCTATTTTCACCGAGAAATCATGAGTTTAACCTTACTCCTCGATCTGGACGACACATTATTTGACAACCCAATAGGGGCATTTCAAAAAGCCTATTTGAAGGCGCTGGGTGCGCACCTCAATGCGGTTGTTCCGGCAGAACGGATGATTCCGCAACTGCTGTTTGCCACCGAACAGATGACCCAAAAGCAAACCCCGGTGGGTACACTGGAAGAAACCTTTGACCGCCACTTTTACCCAATGCTGGGGCTGGAAAAAGCCCAGCTCAGCGACATGATTTATGGGTTTTATACCACGGTCTTCCCCGGGATTCGGCAATATACCAAACCGCGATCCGCAGCCATTGAACTGGTGGCAGAAGCCCGGCGGCGGGGTTGGACGGTGGCAATTGCCACCAATCCGCTGTTCCCGCGAGTGGCAACCGAGCAGCGCATCAAATGGGCCGAGATGGACAGTTCGGATTTTGCGCTGGTTTCAACCTATGAGCGGTTCCACTTTGCCAAACCCCAACCAGCCTATTATGCTGAAATGCTGGCTCAGTTGGGCTGGCCCGAGGGGCCGGTGGTGATGGTAGGCAACGATGCGGCAGATGATATTGAACCAGCGGCAGCGCTGGGGCTGCATACCTGGTTGCTGCAGCCCGAAAAGCTGAATGGTGGTGGCCCGCTGGAAGCGATTCTGCCCTGGCTGGAAGATGTGGAAGCGCACGGGCATGCCACTGCCTGGGATACTCCGGTGGCGCTCCGGGCAGCGCTTCATTCAACCCCGGCAGCGCTGGATGCGTTATGCGAAGCACTGCCCGAGGCTGCGTGGACGCACCGCCCGGCGACAGAAGAGTGGTCACTGGTTGAGATTATTGGGCACTTGCGCGATGTGGATCGGGAGATCAACCTGCCCCGAGTGCGGCTCATGAGCAGCGGTGAAGAATCCAACCCATTCTTGCCGGGGGTTTCGGCAGATGGCTGGGTGACAGAACGTCATTATGCCGGCGAAGATGGCCCAACCGCGTTAAGAGAAGCGGTTGCTGTACGGTGCGAACTGCTTGACCTGCTGGGCAGCCTGCCGGCAGATGCCTGGCAGCGAACAGCCCGCCATGCCATATTTGGCCCAACCCGGCTGCTGGAACTGGTGGGGTTTATGGCAACCCATGATCAAAATCATATTCGGCAGTGCCGCCAGGCTATTGAAGCTGCTGTGCGCCTATAAATTGGATCGTTTTTATAAGAACTTTGTAAAAAACGAGCAAATACCTGTCCAATTGCTGGAAGTCGGGGCACTGGATTGGTATAATGATTTCATTGGGTTCCCCCAAGGGAACGGATGGATAACTACCTGGAGGTAGCAGTGAATCAACGTAACTCATCAGTGCTGATCTATATTCTGCTGTTCATCGCGATTGCGACGATGATTTTTGTGGGGTTTAACCGCAATAACACAGCTGAAGAATTGACGATCAACCAACTGGCCCTGGATATTCAAGACGGTAAGGTCAAAGTCATTGAAGAAGATGACAATAATCTTATTGTTACCTATAACGATGGTAAAGAGAACAAGCTGGTCAAAGAGCCCGGAGCAACGCTGGTTGAGCAACTCTATCAGTTTGGGGTAACCTCTGAAGATCTGGCGCCGGATAAGGTGAAGATCGTCATCAAAAATCCAAGTGTGCGCGCCAATCTGGTGACAGCTTTGGCAATTGTGCTGCCCTTGCTGCTGATGGTGGGTGTGTTCTTCTTTATCTTCCGGCAGGCGCAGGGCAGTAATAATGCAGCTATCTCGTTCAGCAAATCACGCGCCCGGATGTTCACCGGAGACCACCCCACCGTGACGTTTGCCGATGTTGCGGGGGTGGATGAGTCTAAAGAGGACCTGCAAGAAGTGGTTGAGTTCCTGCGCGAGCCGCAGAAATTCTTGCAGTTGGGCGCTCGAATTCCAAAGGGGGTGCTGCTGGTTGGCCCGCCTGGAACCGGCAAGACATTGTTAGCCAAAGCCGTATCGGGTGAGGCGGGGGTACCCTTCTTCGCCATCTCTGGTTCGGAGTTTGTGGAAATGTTTGTAGGCGTGGGCGCCAGCCGGGTGCGCGACCTGTTTGACCAGGCCAAGCGGCATTCGCCCTGTATTGTCTTTGTTGACGAAATTGATGCGGTTGGCCGCCAGCGCGGTGCTGGACTGGGCGGCAGTCATGATGAGCGCGAGCAAACGCTCAATCAACTGCTGGTTGAGATGGATGGTTTTGATACCGATACTAATATCATCATCATGGCGGCGACGAACCGCCCTGATATTCTGGACCCGGCGTTGCTGCGCCCGGGCCGCTTTGACCGGCGCGTGGTGCTGGATCGGCCGGATATGCGCGGGCGCGAAGCCATCCTCAAGGTGCATTCGCGCGGCAAGCCGATTGAGCCAGCCGTTGATCTGGGCGTGATTGCCCGCTCGACCCCCGGTTTTGTGGGCGCTGACCTGGAAAACCTGGTGAACGAGGCGGCCATTCTGGCGGCACGGCGCAACAAGCGCTCGATTGGGATGAGCGAATTCGAAGAATCCATTGAGCGGGTGATTGCCGGACCAGAACGCAAGAGCCGCTTGATTAACCCCGAAGAAAAGCGGATTGTGGCCTACCACGAAGCGGGCCATGCCATTGTTATGAACGTGCTGCCGGAAAGCGACCCGGTGCATAAGGTCTCGATTATTGCCCGCGGTATGGCTGGCGGTTACACCCTGTCGCTGCCGCGCGAAGACCGGATTCTGATGCCCCGCAAGAAGCTGCTGGCTGAGATGGTCACGCTGCTGGGCGGCCGGGCTGCCGAGGAAATTGTTTTTGACGATATCACCTCGGGTGCGGCAAATGATATTGAGCGCGTGACCCAGGTTGCGCGCAGCATGGTCACCCGATTGGGAATGAGCAGCGAGCTTGGGCCGATGATCTACGGGCAGAAGGAAGAGCTGATCTTCCTGGGTCGTGAGATTTCGGAGCAGCGCGACTACTCTGAGGCTGTGGCTGAACGGATTGACCAGGAAGTTCGCCGGCTGGTCAGTGAAGCTTATGATGAAGCCCGCCGGATACTGACCCAGTACCGCCAGGAACTGGACGCCATTGCAAACAAACTGCTGGAAGTGGAAACACTGTCTCGCGAAGAGTTTGAGGCCATCTTCCCACCGCCGGTGCCAAAGAAAAGCGGCATCCCGGCGATGACCATGAACTAGACAAGCAAAATCCCGCAGATTGATCATCTGCGGGATTTTTGATTCGGGTGAGTGGCGAGCATCAAGCCGTGAGGTTCATCAGCTCGCGCCGAAGGAGCTTGCCAACCGGGGTACGCGGCAGAGCGCTGACAAAGATGACCTCACGCGGGGCCTTGTAGTGCGCCAACTGGTCCAGGCACCACTGGCGAATTTCATCAGCAGTGGCCGATTGACCGGGGTGGAGCACAACCCAGGCTTTGACGGCTTCGCCGCGCGCCTCATCGGGAACACCGGCAACCCCCACCTCTTTGACGGCCGGATGGGTGATGATGACAGATTCGACTTCAGCGGGCCAGACCTGATAGCCGCTGACTTTGATCAGTTCTTTTTTACGACCAACCAGGTAGAAATAACCATCGGCATCCATGCGGGCAATATCGCCGGTGTGCAGCCAGCCATCCGCGAGCGCGACGTCTGTTTCGGAAGGCTGGTTGTGGTACCCCTGCATCACCTGGGGACCGCAAATCAGCAATTCTCCAGCTTCGCCAACTGCGAGAGGGGTTTGACCATCGGCCATTGAGACGATGCGGCAATCAACATCGGGCAGGGGCAAGCCAATGGAGCCGGGACGGTTCTCACCCAGCATGGGATTGCAGTGAGTGGCCGTGGGGGCTTCGGAGAGGCCATAGCCCTCCATGACTTTGCCGCCGGTAAGCTGCTCAAACTCAGCCTTGACTGTGACGGGCAGCGGCGCCGAACCGGAGATGCACGCTTTGACCGAATGTAAGTTGTAGCGCCCGGCAAGAACATCGGGGTGTTGATTAACGGCATGATAGAGCGCCGGAACCCCGGGGAACAGGGTGGCATGGTATTGTTCAATTTGCTGAAGGATGGCGGTAATATCACGGCCATTGGGGAGCAGCACCATGCTGGCGCCCAAGGCAACGCTGACGCTCATGCCAATGACCATGCCGTAAACATGAAACAGGGGGATAGCCACAAGAGCAACTTCGCGGCCATCGGTCAGGCCAGACAGCCAGCAGCGAAATTGCAGGGTATTGGCTGCCAGGTTGCGATGCAATCCAACGGCGCCTTTGGGGGTGCCAGTGGTTCCACCGGTATATTGCAGTACGGCAACATCTTCTGGGGTGATGACGGGCAGCGCTGCCGGCAGAAGAGGGGCCTGCAGAATGGAGAGTAAATCCATCTCGGGGGCGGGGTAAAACGCGGGCGGAGAAGAAGGCCGGTCTGCGAGGGCAGGGGCGTCTTCCAGATCGGTCCAAATGATGTGGCGCAGGTTGAGGTGCGGCTGAACAGACTGGATCACCTGAGCAGCAGAACGGACGCTAATCAGAATCTCGGCACCGGCATCTTGAAGCTGGGATTCCAACTCACGCGGCCGGTACTGTGGATTGATGGCAGCCACCACCCCACCGGCTTTGAGGATGGCATAAAAGGCCAGAACGAACTGCGGGCAATTGGGCAACAACAGGCCAACCCGGTCGCCTTTTTGCAATCCAAGGATTAAAAGGGCACGGGCAAGCTGGTCCGCCAGGGCGTTTATCTGGCTATACGAAAGGAAGCGGTCGGCGAAGCAGGTAGCAGGCTGGCTACCCCAACAGGCGGCGGTGGCTTCCAAAATGCCGTGAACGGTTTGTGGTGGGTAATTTAATGACGCCGGAACACCAGCATCATAATGCTGTAACCAGGGTTTTTCCATGTATCTATCCAGTAACAATAATATCAGACTGTCCAGGAACGAATTTGCGTCTCAAGTTCAGCCGCGGTGATGCTGGCAGCATCAAACCAGGCAATCTGGGGGTCATCGGTCTTGAACCAGTTGCCCTGGCGGCGCACAAACTGACGGGTGAGGCGTTTCATTTCGACAATGGCTTCAGGGAGGGTGATTTTACCCTGTAAATACTGGCCGATTTCGCGATAGCCAATCGCAGAGAGGGCTGGGGCGTTTGGTGGGCAGCCGCCCTCCAGCAGGGCTTGAACTTCCTGCACCAGTCCGGCAGCCAGCATGGCATCAATGCGGGCATCAATGCGGGCGTATAGCTCGGGGCGCGGGCGCTGCAAACCGATGATGCGGGTGGTGTAGGGGCTGCCAGTACGGCGCTGCTGGGCAGAGAAGCGCTGCCCGGTGGTGAAAATCACCTCCAGCGCGCGGACGGTGCGGCGCAGATTGCGCGATTCAATCCGCGCAGCGGCGGCGGGGTCAATGCGGCGCAGACGGCGATGCAGTTCTTCGGGGCCAATCTGACGTCCCCAGCGTTCAAGGATATCGCGCAAGGCGGGATCGGGGTCCTGTTCGGGCGGCGCCCAACCCTGAAGGACAGCCCAGACATACTGCCCGGTGCCCCCCACCAACAATGGCAAACGGCCGCGGGCCTGGACCTCGGCGATGGCCTGAGCCGCTGCGGCCTGGAAGATGGTCAGGGTCCAGTTATCGGCAGGGTCAGTGACATCAATGAGATGGTGTGGAACCCGCTGGCGCTCTGCCAGGGTGGGCTTGGCGGTGCCAATATCCATACCGCGGTAAAAGAGGCGCGAATCGGCAGAGATGATCTCGCCATTGAGGCGTTCCGCCAGCTCAAGCGAAAGCTCCGTTTTGCCGACGGCGGTGGGGCCAACAAGCACTAATAAGGGGGCAGGGCTATTGAGAAACAGCATCTTTAAACCAGATAATCTCCACAGATTGAGAACCCGGCTGACGGCGGATAGCAATGACATCAATCCGCCAATCGCCGTCCAATTCGGGGTGCTGCTGCAAATAGTGCTGCGCCGATTGAAGCAGGTGGGTGCGTTTTTGCGGGGTGATGGCTTCCTCGGGCAGGCCAAAGTTTGCACTGGCACGGGTTTTGACTTCAACTACAACCAGCACCTCGCCATCCCGGACAAGCAGATCCAGCTCGCCATAGGGGGTACGGACGTTGCGTGCAATGACGGTAAGTCCGTGCTCCATAAGATGGTGCGCGGCGATCTGTTCGCCCCAATGACCAAGCTGCTGCTTGTGGTTTTCAGGCATGGCCCGATTGTAACCGATTTATGGGTTGATTTTGCAGTTGAGCCGATCTGGATTCAACACTGTCGGTTCCAGAAAGAAGCGAAATTTCAACTTGTCTGGCAACCGTTTTAATGCTAAACTTACTTCACACCCGGAGGGCTGTATGAGCAAGTATGCTGTTTTTCTTAAAGAAACCGAACTATTCTACAATCTGACCGCCACGCAGTTGGAATTGATGGACAGTATTTGTGAAGAGCGCGTGTACAAAAAAGGCGAGAAAATTTTTGAAGAAAATTCGCGCGAAGATGAGCTGTACCTGATTCTGCAAGGCGAAGTACAGATTACAATGGACCCTACGCTGGTGGCGGCTGACCCCAAGGCGGCGGCGCAACCTGCGACAATTGCCGTGCTGCGGCGCGGGCAGTGTTTTGGCGAGGTGGCTCTGGTGGACCAGGGTGTACGTACCGCCAGCGCTGTGGCTTTGGAAAAAGGCACCCAGGTGCTGCGGATTCCCCGCGGCAAGTTCCTGCTGTTATGTAATTCCTATCCCGAACTGGGCTACCGGGTGATGTTTAACCTGGCAACCGAACTGGCACAAAAAATTCGCGGCGCTGATTTGCAGATACGTGCGGCCATGCTCTATCAAGTTGTCGAGGACGAGCCGAAGAGCAAGTAACGCTGTTGAACTAATCCCTGATTATTGGAGAAAACCTATGCCCTCATGTGAAATCATCGCCATTGGCACCGAACTGCTTCTGGGCGAAATTCAAGATACCAACACGCAATACCTGGCGCGCAATTTGCGCGACGTGGGAATCGACCTATATCGAACCACCATGCTGGGCGACAATGCCGAGCGGATTGCCCAAACCATTCAGGAATGTATGGGACGAGCCGAAATAATCATCACCACTGGGGGGCTGGGGCCGACGGTAGATGACCCCACCCGGCAAGCGGTTGCCATGGCGGTGGGTGTGCCGCTGGAATATCGTGAGGATTTGTGGCTGCAAATTCAAGATCGGTTTAAGCGGTTTGGTCGGCTGGCGACAGAAAATAACCGCCGTCAGGCCTATATTCCACAGGGGGCGCAGGCGGTGGAGAATCTGGTAGGGACCGCCCCGGCGTTTATTTATGATACCGGCGATCGCGTCATTATCAGCCTGCCGGGTGTGCCGCGCGAGATGGAATATTTGATGGAGAATGTGATCTTTCCGTTCTTGAAAGAACGATATGGGCTGCGCGGCATTATCAAAGCGCTGGTGCTGCACGCCTCGGGGATTGGCGAATCACAGGTGGATGAATTGATTGGCGATCTGGAAACCCTGCGCAACCCAACGGTGGGGCTGCTGGCAAAGGGTGGGCAGATTGATATTCGCATCACCGCCAAGGCTGAATCGCTTGAGCAGGCCAACCAACTGCTGCACGAATACGCCATTTTGATCCGGCGGCGGCTGGGTGAGGCTATCTTTGGGCAGGATACCGACACGCTGGAAAGCGTGGTGATGACACGGGCAAAATCCAGTGCGCTGACGCTGGCAGTGATTGAATGTGGCTTAGGCGATGAATTGAGCAAGCGGCTAAAGGCTGCCGGACTGGCAGAGTGCTGCATTCGGACGATTGAATCACCCTGCACGGAGGAAGAACTGCGGGAGCATCTGCGCAAGCTCCAGGCTGAACAACCTGTGGACATTGCGCTGGCTGCCAACCTGACGCCCGGGCAATGGCAGCAGGATTTGCTGCTGATTGCAGCAGGCCCATCTGAAACCCATACACTGCAACGCTCATGGGGCGGTCCGGCGAGCATGAGCATTACCTGGAGCGCCAACACTGCCCTGGATTTCCTGCGGCGGATTATTACCAGTGAAGGATAAAAACAATATGGAAACCGTAGACCTGATTCTGACCAATGCCATCGTTGTGACGATGGACGAACTGATGCATATATATGATCCCGGAGCGGTGGCTGTACGCGGCGATCAGATTGTGGCGGTTGGCCCCATGGGCGAGATGCGTGAGCATTTTACCGCCAGCGAGGAATTGGATTGCGGCGGCAAGGTGCTGATGCCAGGACTGGTGAACGCCCATACCCATATTCCCATGACGCTGCTGCGCGGGTTGGCTGATGACCTGCGGCTGGACGTGTGGCTGCTGGGCTATATGATGCCAGTGGAGCGGGAGTTTGTCTCGCCGGATTTTGTGCGGCTGGGCAGCCAACTGGCCTGCGCCGAAATGATCCGCAGCGGGACCACCTGCTTTGCGGACATGTATTACTACGAAGAAGATATTGCCAAAGCAACTGCAGAGGCTGGCATGCGGGCGGTTTGCTCGCAAACTGTGTTGAAATTCCCGACGCCGGATGCACAGTTTTACGAAGACTCACTGGCAGCCACACGGGATTTCATTGTGCGGTGGAAGAATCACCCCCTAATTGTGCCATCGGTAGCGCCCCATGCGCCCTATACCTGCACCCCCGAGATCTTGCAGGCCTGTACGGCGCTGGCGGCAGAGTTTGACGTGCCACTGCATACCCATCTCAGCGAGACGGCTTCGGAAGTGGAGACCATGCGCAACGAACAGGGAATGCCAGTGATCCCCTACGTCAAGAAGCAGAACCTGTTTGATGCCAAAGTACTGGCGGCTCACTGTGTTCATATTGATGAAGGCGAAATGCGGACGCTTAAGCATGCAGGGGCTGGGGTGGCGCATAACCCCTCCTCCAATCTCAAGCTGGCCTCGGGTGTGGCGCCAATCCGGCGCATGATTGACCTGGGGCTCAATGTGGGCATTGGCACCGATGGCCCAGCATCGAATAATGACCTGGATATGTTTGAAGAAATGCGGCTGGCGGCTTTTATTGCCAAGGGCACCAGCGGCGACCCGACTGCGCTGCCGGCCTCGACAGTTTTGTTGATGGGCACCCGGTTGGGCGCACAGGCGCTGCACCTGGGCAGCCTGACCGGTTCGCTGGAGCCGGGCAAGCGCGCCGACCTGATCCTGGTAGATATTTCTCCGGCGCACAATATGCCACGGTTCCGCCGTGACCCGGCAGGCATTTATGCCCAGATTGTGTACGCGGCCAAGTCAACAGACGTGAGCGATGTGATGGTGAATGGCAAGTGGTTGATGCGGGAACGGCAGCTGCTGACCCTGGATGAAAATGAACTGTTGCATCACAGCCAGGAGTACGCCACACGGATTGATGCGTTCCTGTTCCAGCGCGAAAAATCCATCCTGTCAAAACTGGTGGCAATCGGGGGGGCAACCGAGGAAGAGAGCTACGAAGTCCAAATTAAGGTGCGCATTCCGGATGCTCAACCCGTTTTGGCTGCCCTGCAAAACCCGGCGATTAGTGTTGTACGCAAGCGACACTACCGGCAGTACGATACTTATTTCTGCTTTACCGACCCCGACCAGGGATACCTGCGGTATCGCGAGGATCACTTTATTAGCGACAAGGGCGAAGTGACCAACGTCCGCTCGCGGCTGACGCATATTGGCCCGGCGCGCGAAGCGCAGTACTCGCAGAAAGTGCTGCTCTCACGCAGCCGCTTCCTGGCACCTGCGGCGCAGACCGCACGATTCTATCGAGAATACTTCAAGCCAGCCATGGAAATGGAAATTGAGAAAGACCGGCTGCGTTTCCTTGTGCAGTATGAAGGGATTGAGTTCTTCATTAATATTGATCAGGTGCAGCGACCAGCACTGGGTTACTATCTTGAAATCAAGAGCCGAACCTGGAGCCGGCAGGACGCCAAAGATAAATCACGGCTGGCGGTTGAGTTGATTGAACTGCTGGGCGCTACCACCGAGGAAGCGACCAGTGAAGATTATCTGGACATGATCCGATGAAAGCAAACCCCACCCCACTGCGTGTATTGTTTATCGCCTCAGAAGCTGACCCGCTGGTGAAGGTGGGTGGACTGGGCGATGTGGCCGGGTCACTGCCGCGGGCGCTGCAAGCGCTGCTGCCAGCCGACCTGGATGGACGCCAGCCGGATATCCGGCTGGCGCTGCCTTTCCATTCAGCCATCACCCAGAAGCTGCCAGAGATTCAACTGGTGGCCTCTTTCACAGTGCCACATGCCACGGGCGAGATTGCCGGACGGGCGTTTGAGACCAAAGTGCAGGGGGTGACGGTCTACTTGATTGAAGGAGCGCCCATCCCACCTAATGCGCCGGTGTATAACACTCAGAATTCGCGGGAAGATGGCGAGAAATATGTGTTCTTCTCGCTGGCAGCGCTGGAGGTGGTGAAAAAGCTGAACTGGAAGCCGGATATTTTACACGCCAATGACTGGCATACCGCCACCGCGGTCTATGCGCTGGCCTTGCGCCGGGCAAGTGATCCGTTCTTTGCAGAGACACGCTCGATCATTTCCATTCACAACCTGCCTTTTATGGGCACAGGCGCCGAGCCTGTGCTGACCGCCTACGGCATTCCTCCGGCACAAGATGAGCGTCTGCCGCATTGGGCGCGCCTGTTCCCACTGCCACTGGCGCTGCTGACGGCGGATCACATTGTGGCGGTTTCGCCCAATTATGCCCGGGAGCTGCTGACGCCAGCCTTTGGCTGCGGGTTGCAGGATTTTCTGAGCACCCGCCAGGAGGCCCTTTCTGGCATCATCAATGGGCTGGAGGTTAGCGCGTGGGATCCGGCGACTGATGCCACCCTGACGGCGAACTTCAACGCCGACAATTTGGAAGCAAGGGCAAAGAATAAACAAGCCCTGCTCGAGGAGATGGGGCTGTCTGCACTGCCAGATGCGCCGTTGTTGATTATGATTGGTCGAATGGATAATCAAAAGGGCGTGGACCTGGCGATTGAGGGGCTGCGTCTGGTAACCGACCAACCCTGGCAGGCTATTCTGCTGGGCACTGGCGATCCGCTGGTGGAATCTGCTGCACGCAGCCTGGAAGTGGAACTGCCAGACCGGGTGCGGGCGGTGATTCGTTTTGATGGGAAACTGGCGCGGCGGCTGTATGCCAGCGGCGATATGCTGTTGATGCCATCGCGTTACGAACCCTGCGGGCTGGCGCAGATGATTGCCATGCGCTACGGGTGTGTGCCGGTAGCGCGGCAAACCGGCGGTCTGCAAGACACGATCCGGGATAACCGCGAGGCTGATGGTACCGGCTTTTTGTTTGGCGACGCCTCTCCAACGGCGTTCACGGTGGCGGTGCTGCGCGCACTGGCGCTGTACCCCAACCGCAACGCCTGGCGCGAAATGCAGCTGCGCGGTATGCGGGAAGATTTCTCCTGGCAGCCATCTGCCCGGGCCTATGGGCGGCTTTACCTGGATCTGCTGCAGCGCCCGCCCCTGCCCCGCCCCGAAGTTGGCTTTTCCGAAAGTTGAGTTTTGCTGTAAAATAAAGCATCTTTGGCATTCAAGATGGGAGATAATTCCATGGAATTTACACGCGCGTCTGGCGTTCTTTTACACCCCACCAGCCTGCCGGGGCCCGATGGGATTGGCGACCTGGGACCGGAGTGCTACCGCTGGATTGATTTTCTGGCGGGCTGCGGCTGCGGACTTTGGCAGATTCTGCCGCTGGGGCCAACCGGGTATGGCGATTCGCCGTACCAGTGCTTTTCAGCTTTTGCGGGCAACCCGTACCTGATCAGCCCGGCGCTGTTGTGGGAAGACGGGCTGCTGACCCGTGCGGATCTGGCTGACCGGCCAGCGTTCCCGGCTGAACGGGTGGAATATGGCGATGTGATTCCCTGGAAGCTCAAGGTGCTGGAGCGCGCCGAGAAGCGGTTTGAGACGGCGGCGCCTGCCGCACTCAAGGAAGCATTTGAGGAATTTCAGAAGGCGCAGGCCTTCTGGCTGGATGATTTTGCACTGTTTATGGCGATTAAAGAAAATCAACACGGCGTGGGCTGGGAAAATTGGGAACCCGAGTTCCGGATGCGCCAACCCGAAGCGCTGGCGGCGTTCCAGTCGGCCAATGCCGGGGTCATCCGGCGTCAGAAGCTGCGCCAGTTCCTGTTCTTCCGGCAGTGGCGGGCTGTGCTTGACTATGCACACAAACAAGGCATTCAGATCATCGGGGATATTCCGATCTTTGTGGCTTTTGACAGCGCCGATGCCTGGGCCAATCCGGAATTGTTTTACATGGATAAGAACCGCCGCCTGACGGCGGTTGCCGGAGTGCCGCCGGATTACTTCTCACCGACCGGGCAGTTATGGGGCAATCCGCTGTACAAGTGGGAAGCCCACCGCAAAACCGGGTACGCCTGGTGGATTCAGCGGTTCCGCGCCATTTTGGAAATGGTGGACATTATCCGGCTGGATCATTTTCGCGGGTTTGCGGGCTACTGGGAAGTGCCCGCCGGCAGCACTACCGCCGAACACGGGCAATGGGTGCCGGGGCCGGGCAAGCACTTTATGGCTGCAATTGAGAAGGCGCTGGGCAGCCTGCCGATTATCGCTGAAGACCTGGGGGAGATTACGCCTGATGTGATTGAGCTGCGCGATAATTTCAACCTGCCGGGGATGAAGATTTTGCAGTTCGGGTTTGATGGGGATGCAACCCATGCCTTTTTGCCGCACAATTACCCGCATAACTGCGTTGCCTATACGGGTACGCACGATAATGACACGGTTGCAGGCTGGTACGCCAGCGCGCCCGAAGTCGAGCGCGATCTGTGCCGCCGCTACCTGGCGCGCTCGGGAGATGATATTGCCTGGGATATGATTCGGGCGATCTGGTCTTCGGTGGCGGTGCAAGCTCTGGCTCCAATACAAGACCTGTTGAGTCTGGGCACCGAAGCCCGCATGAACTTCCCGGGCAAGACGGGTGGATTCTGGAGCTGGCGGCTGCCCACAGAAGCGCTGACGCCCCAACTGCAGGCGCGGCTGCTTGAAATGAATACGCTCTACCGGCGCAGCACACTGCTGGAAGAGGAAGAATAGGCTTTAGGTTTTGGGGTTTAGGGTTTAAGGTTTAGGAACAGGCGATCATTAATGATCGCCTGTTTTGATTTTGGCAGGTGATTGCGTGGGAGCAGTGGAGACCCGAGAAGCCAAGGCAATCCCCACCAGGATGAGGAGGCCGCCAAAGAGTTCAAGCGGTGTGGGGAATTCGCGCAAGAGGAGGAAGGCCAGAATGACCGTGCCGACAGGTTCACCGAGGAGGGCAACGGATACATAGGCGGCGGGCAGGTAGCGCAGCGCCCAGTTAAAAGCCGAATGGCCCAGAAGCTGGGGAATGAGGGCTAGACCGACCAGCCAGAGGTACGTCTGGGGTGAAAAGCCGGTAAAGGGCTGGCCGCTGATGAGGGCCAGGATGACCAGCACGACGGCGGCTGTGCCATAGACCAGCAAAACATAGGTTCCCAGAGAAAGCTGCGGGCGAACTTTGCGTCCGACCATCAGGTAGGCGCCGGACATCCAGGCGCCGAAGAGAGCCAGAAGATTGCCGAGAGTGTTTTTGCCGCTGGCGAAATATGACAGAGGCGGGCAGGCAATTTGACCGGATGTGAGGGTACATTCTCCGCTGACGCCGACAATCACACCACCCAGCAGGGCTACCCCCAGGCCCAGCCAGACCGCCGGGGCAATGCTCTCATGCAGAACCAGCCCGGAGAGCATGGCGACCCAGAGCGGCGCGGTGGTGACCAGCACCACCGAACTGGCGATGGTGGTATGTTCGAGAGATGTAATCCATGAAGCGAAGTGAAAAGCGAGGAAGAGACCAGCCAGGGCAGCCAGGGCCAGCGTGCGCCGGGGCAGGGCGCGGATGGCGGCCCACTGGCGCGGGAGAACCATGACGGCCAGGATCAGGGCAGCCAGGCCCAGGCGATAGGCGGCAATGACAATAGAAGATGCCTCGGTCTGGGCAAAGCGGATCAGAACCGAGGCCGTGGAAACAGCCAGGATGCCCAGGATGAGGGCCAGGAAGGGGGTTTTGGCGGGGGCAGACGGGGCGATGGGGGACTCCTTCTAAAGAAGCAAGGCAATGATTGGGGGCATTTTGGGCCTGCAAAATCCGGCAATGCCAAAGGGGGTAAAAATCATCAGGAATGCTTGACAAACATTCATGCGCTGGCTACAATCGGTATGTCGTTTGAAATTTCCAAAACCTACTGTTCAAAATTCATTTTTTGGGGTGACCTATGCCTTACGAACTGCCTGCACTACCCTATGCCCTGGATGCGCTGGAACCCTGGATTGACGCCCGGACGGTTGAAATCCATTACGGCAAGCATCATCAAACTTACCTGAGCAATACCAACAAGGCTCTGGAAGCACACCCGGAACTGTTCGCCTTCTCGATTGAGGATTTGCTGCGGGACCTGAACCGGGTGCCTGAGGCGATCCGCACGGCGGTGAAGAACAACGGCGGCGGGGTTTATAATCACAATATCTACTGGCAAGGGCTGGGGCCGAACTGCGGCGGCGAACCGGTGGGCAAGCTGGCTGAGGCCATTCAGACCACATTCGGCGATTTTACCACCTTTAAGGCCGAGTTTGAGAAAGCCGGGCTGACGCGCTTTGGCAGCGGTTACGCCTGGCTCAGCCGCCGCGCCGATGGTTCGCTGCTGATTCACAGCACGGCCAACCAGGACTGCCCGCTTTCGGAAGGGCTGTACCCCATCCTGACCGTGGATGTGTGGGAACATGCCTATTACCTGAAGTATCAAAACCGCCGGGCAGAGTATCTTTCCATCTGGTGGAATCTCGTCAATTGGAAACAAGCTGACGAGCGGTTCACGCACGGGAAATAAATTTCCCTGATCTCTAACCATTTTAAGGAGTGTAAAAATGCCGCATGTAATTACCAGCCTGTGTCTGCGGGATGGTGGCTGCGCCACCGTCTGCCCTGTGGAGTGCATTGTTCCCGGCAAGCCGGTGGACAAGTGGCCGCTCTATTATATTGATGCCGATACCTGCATTGACTGCGGGGCCTGCGTCTCGGAATGCCCGTGGGGGGCGATCTTCCCGGTGGAAGAACTGCCGGCGCCCTACGTTGCCAAAGGCGGCGAGTACCTGTCTGAGCCGGTGGGCACAGCCGGGTATGAGACGGTCTATGATGGCAAGAATCATGACGGCGATGCAGTGCATCTGACCGCCACCCGGATTCTGGCTGCCGGTGAAAATGTGGACCTGACCGGTTTTGCGGATGTTAATGCGGCATTCTTTAAGGAAGGCCCCGGCTACAGCGCCAAAGATTAGGCCGTATGTGAGCTGTCTGCCGTAAAGTTTAAAGGTTAGAAATGGCGGGGCGGACATTTGCGTCCGCCCTGCCTGTTAAGGTGAGGTGACCCATGACTCCAACAGGTTCGCTCTATCGGATTGAACGCGACTCACTGGGTGAGGTGCAGGTGCCCAAAAATGCGCTGTATGGGGCGCAAACCCAGCGGGCAGTGGTTAACTTTCCCATCTCGGGTTTAAGACCCCGACGGGCGTTTGTCTGGTCTGTGGCGGCAATTAAATGCGCAGCGGCCAAGGTGAATCGAGACCTGGGGTTGTTGGATGAAGACCTGGCAGAGGGGATTATTGCGGCTGCGACCGAAGTAATGGAAGACCTGTGGGCGGATCAATTCGTGGTCGATCCCTTCCAGGCGGGAGCGGGCACCAGCCATAACATGAATGCCAACGAGGTGATTGCCAACCGAGCCACTGCCCTGCTCAGCCGGTTGACCGGAGCACAGGTTCACCCCAACGATCATGTGAACATGTCACAATCGACCAATGACGTGATCCCAACCGCCATCCGGTTGGGGTGCCTGTGGCGGCTGGATGAACTGCTCGGGGCCGTGACCGCGCTGGCAGAGACGCTGCAAGGCAAAGCGCAGGAATTTGACGACGTGGTCAAATCGGGGCGAACCCACCTGCAAGATGCGGTGCCCGTGCGGCTGGGGCAGGAGTTTGGCGCTTATGCCCGGGCGGTGGCGCGCGATGCCGAGCGGATTGCCCGGGCGGCCGAAGGCCTGAGGCGGATCGGGATTGGGGGAACCGCCACGGGCACAGGGTTGAACGCCCACCCGGAATATCACGCCCGAATGGTGGCAACCCTGAGCGCAATGACGGACATCAAGCTGTATGAATCCGACAACTTGTTTGAGAGCATGCAGTCCATGGCGGATATGGCGGATTTTTCGGCGGCGCTGCGCACACTGGCAATCACGCTGACGCGCATAGCCAACGATTTTCGGTTGTTATCCTCCGGGCCCAACACAGGGCTGGATGAAATTCGGCTGCCGGCAATGCAGCCGGGCTCAAGCATCATGCCGGGGAAGGTCAACCCGGCGATGGCTGAAATGTTGAATATGACCATGTTCCAGGTGATGGGCTGCGATGCGACCATCAGCCTGGCGGCGCAGGCAGGGCAACTGGAATTGAATGTGATGATGCCGGTGATTGCGCACAATTTATTTGAGATGATGCATCTCACCATCCAGGCGGTGCGCGCGTTCACTGAGAAGTGCGTGGCAGGCGCAACAGCCAACCGTGAGAAAGCCAGCCGCTGGCTGCAAAACAACCCCATCTTGATTACGGCATTGAATCCGATTATTGGATATGTGGCCGGGGCGGCGCTGGTCAAAGAGGCGCAGGAGCGCGGGATTCCAATTCGAGACCTGGCGCTGGAGAAAGCCGAACACGGGGCGTTACATCACCGTGAGACGCAGCAACCTGTGAGCCCGGAAGAGATCCGGGCGATATTTGAAGACCTGCGGCAGTTCACCGAGGGCGGGATTGCCGGGAGTTAAGCGGACGGATGGGCGGCAAACATGGCTGCCCCAACAATGCCCGCATCGTTTTCAAGTTCGGCGGGGATGATTTTGACATCCACCTTGATGTGCGGCATGAATTTGTCCATTTTTCGGCTGACGCCCCCGCCCAGAATGATGATGTCGGGAGAGATCAGGGCGCACATCGTTTCCAGGTATTCTTCAAAACGCGTGGCCCACTGCTCCCAGGAGAGCTTTTTGCGCTGGCGGGCTGCATCTGAGGCGCGGCGCTCGGCATCTTTGCCGCGGATTTGAATGTGACCAAACTCTGTATTGGGCAGGAGATGCCCGTTGACAAAAACGGCCGAGCCAATCCCCGTTCCAACCGTCAGTAAAAGCACAACGCCGGTGTGATAAGCGCGTCCGGCGCCGAAAGCCATCTCGGCAATCCCGGCGGCGTCAGCATCATTGAGTGCATGAGCCGGCATGCCAATGGCCTTGCCAAAAAATTCATTGGCGGGCAGGCCAATCCAGCTTGAATCAACGTTGGCGGCGGTGAGGATGACGCCATGCCGGATGACGGAGGGGAAACCAATGCCAACCGGTCCGGAATATTGAAAATGGAGGGTCAATTGCTTGAGGACTTCTCCCACGGCTGCCGGTTTGGCGGCCTCGGGAGTGGGCAAACGATGACGCGGGGCAACCAGTTCGCCGGTCTCAATATTCACCAGGGCACCCTTGATGCCTGAGCCGCCGACATCCAGGCCTAAAATCGTGGACATTGCTTCACCTCCAGTTATGGACACGCATTCTGCAAATGTTCGTCATAGGTTACGGCAAAGGCATGCCGCCCTGAGCCATCGCACAGGGCTCGAAAATAATAATACGGCGAATCGGCTGGATAAGCAACCGCTTGAAGGCTGGAAATTGCCGGGCTGCAAATGGGCCCAGGCGGCAGGCCAGTGACCTGATAAGTATTGTAGGGCGAATAAACCTGCAGGTCATCAATGCTGAGTGGATTGGTCCACCAGGTGGATTGGGCTAAATTGTAGCCCAGCGCATATTGAACGGTGGGATCACTGCCGAGAGTCATGCCAGCAGCCAGACGGTTATAAAAAACCGAGGCGACCAGCGGACGTTCATCTTCAACAACGGCCTCACGCTGAACAATGGAAGCCAGTGTGACCGCCTCGGCAAGCGAAAGACCGCGGCGTTCAAATTCTACGCGCAAATCCATGGGGACCTGTTCATCAAAGCGCAGCAAAAAGGTCTGCAAAATCTGCTCAGCGGAATAATCCCGGCGAAGCTGATATTCACCCGGATAGAGGTAGCCCTCCAGACCACCGGAGACGGGCCAGCCCGGGGGCAAAATGGAGAGCGGCGGGTTCTGAACCAGGGCAATAAAGGTTTGAGGGTCAATGGATAGGCCGTTGAGCGGCAAGGCGGCGGCAACCTCTTCTGCGCGCCAGCCGGGCAGCAGATAAAAGCTCACTTCGGACGGGGTGGCATCTTGCATGGCATGGGCAATTTCAAGCGGTGTTTGTGCCGGAGAAAGCTGGTAACTGCCAGCCTGAATGCTGCGATCCAGACCGGCATAAATCATATAGACCCGGAAGATGTCGGCTTTCCAGATCAGGCTGGCTGATTCCAGACGGGTGGCGATGGCGTCAACCGATTCGCCAGAGCTGATTTCAAAAGTCTGGGCAGGCCCGGTGGGATCGCGCGGCAAGAGTAATTCCTGGCGGCGAAGCTCAAGCTGGGCTGCATACCAGATACGGTTGGGGGCGCTCAAAGCTGGACTGGGGGGGCCAAAGTTTCGGGCAACGGCGGTGGGCAGGCGCTCCAGGAAAAGCAGACCGCCGACAACGAACAGGCAGAGCACCACGAGCAATAACAGCACTACTGGGCGGCCACACCCTTCCGAACTGCGCCCGGTCATGGCGCCTCTCCGGCTTCGCGGCGTGCTTCAAGGTAGGATTGCAGGATAATCACGGCGGCAAGGTCGTCCAGATGGCCCTGACGGTCACGCCGGCGCACCCCCATTTCCAACCGAACGGCGCGGGCGGTCTGGGTGCTGCCGCTCTCGTCCCAGAGCAGGATGGGGATATCGGTCTGCTGGCGAAGAGCGTCGGCAAAACGCTCTGAACGGCGGGCTGCCGGGCCGGGCTGACCTTCGGAATCCAGCGGGCGACCAATGACTATGCGCACAACGTTGTTTTCCAGGGCCAGTCGCGCCACCTCGGCCGCATCCAACAGGCGGGAGACGTGTTTGACTACGGTCAGAGGACGGGCAATGGTGGCGGTGGGGTCGCTGATGGCCAGGCCAATCCGCTTTTCACCGGGATCAACGGCCAAAATCCGAGTTTCGGGGTTGTTCATTGTGTATCCACCCGAATGCGGAAAGGCAGAGCAGGCATCCAGGGCCAGCGCGGAGGCCAAAGCGCCACGATGGCCGGGGCATTCAGTGAGATGTTGGTATTGACCCACGCAGCAGCCTGACGGGGTGAGCGGGCGAGGACATTGGCAATGACAGCATCTTCAGAATAATCGGCCTGGAGCTGACGTTCAGCGCGCAGAGTCCAGTGCAGCAGGCCATCGGTGGACAGGGTGGGCTGGGTCAGGGTGGTCCACTGGAGCGAATTAGGGCGGGCGCGAAAACCTGACGGCAGGCTGGCATCCAACGCCAATTGGGCGGCCTGCTCCACATCGGTATAGCGCACAGCCCAGGCGCTGTATTCCACCCGCAAGGTCAGGGTCAACTGGTCACCGGGCAGGCTCACAGGGGGAGACTGGTTTTCATACTGCACTTCAGACAGGGCCAGTGTGCCAGGTAAAATCTGCTGGCCTTCGCCCAGCAGCTCGGTCAGATTTGCCAAGGCGGTTTGTTCAAGTGAATCCATCAGGGCCGCGCGGAGGTCAGCATAATCAGATTCAGAAGGCAGACGCGCCAGGCGGTCTGTTCCACCGCGCAGTGCAGCGGCATTGGTCACAGTCATTTGCAGGCCCAACTGCCCTTCCACGGCGGCGATGGCGCCCGAAGCCAGATTGCCCGAGGCCCCCGGCACCAGCGCCTGGACCGAGGCATCCACCGTCTGACCGGGGCCGGCTGGCAGCGTGACCTGGCGGGTGGTGGCAAACCGAATGGCGGGATCATCGGCAGTGGTGACCACGGTATCGGTGGGGATGGTCAGAGACAGGCCATTGAGATTGGTGAAGGTGACTGTGCCTGTGGCATAGGTGAGGCCAACCGTCGACTGCCCTGAACTGGGGATGGTCTGCTGGGCTTCGACAATGACCGTGACCTCACGGGCGGGGATGCCGCCGCTGAGGCCGACGGTGGTCAGCGCGGGGCTGGCAAAAACCGGCAGATCGAGCGATTGTGACTGCTGGGAGAGCGGCAGGGTAATGCGCGCAGATGGCAGGAAAAAGAGCACCAGCGCTAACGCCGCCAGCACACCCAGGCTAAACACCAGCAGCCGGGAGAGGCGGTCAGGCTGCAGGGGGGCATCGGATGACACTGCAGAGCGGAGCTGGCTCAGGTCTGAACGCGATAATGGCTGGCGAAATGCCCGGCGGCGACGCGGGCGCCGCCAGGCCCGCCGCTGGGCTTCGCTGGCGGTCTGGAAAAGCGGGATGCCCAGCGCCCGCGCCTGCTGCTGAACATCGGGAGCGCGGCTGACAATGGCTAACTGCATGCCCAACTGGCGGGCATGCCGCAGCAAAATCACCAGGTCGAGCTTGCGCTCCAGCACGCCAGACAGGCGCGGCCAGATGAGCAGGACGCGGCGGGATTTGCTCCAGCCCATTTTATCGCAGGTGGAGATGACGTCATCGTGGGTTTCAAGCTGAATGATATGTGTGCGCATTCGTTCCCCATTATACAACACCAATGCCGGTTGAAGGTTGGACTGGGACTTTTTTTGTAACTGCTTAACGGCTATAATCAGACCAGGATTGTTGAGAAAGGAATTTGACCATGCAAAAAGTCTGGCTGCTATTGATTGCTCTTACATTGATGCTGACAGCCTGTAACCTGCCGGTGGGGAATACACCGGCACCCTCTGATGCTGATGAGATAGCAACCCGGGTGGCTGAAACCCTGACGCTGGCGGCGGGGGGCGCCATCACACCGCTGCCGCCTGTGGAGCAGACCCCGGAAGGGGCAACCGCCACCCCCGCCCTGCCCCCGGCAGAACCGACTCTGACAGAAACGCCGCAGCCAACGCTGACGCCAACACCAACCGCTACCGTGAACAACAGCGATCCGCGACAGTCACTGGGGGCGCCGGCGTGGCAAGACACACTGGACGATGGCGGCGCCTGGGGATTGGACAGCACCGGCTACCAGGACGATTACCTGGGCATCAAGATTGAAAATGGCAGTATGTTTCTGACCAGTTATCAGGCCCTTGGCTGGCACAGTTGGCGGTTGAACGGGCAGCGCCCGCAGAATTTCTACCTGGAAGCAACGCTGCGCCCACAAAACTGCAGCGGATCTGACGCCTATGGGCTGGTGTTTCGAGCCCCCGATTATGACAGCGGACGGGGATATTACCTGCGGCTGCGCTGCAACGGGCAGTTTGTTTTGAGCGCCTGGCCCGATGATGGCATGGATAATCTGACCGAATGGCAGACCCACAGCACGTTTGTGGGCGGCGCCAACCAGACCAACCGGATTGGTGTGCTGGTGAATGGCAGTTCGCTGGCTGTGTATGCCAACGGTACGCTGGTGCAAACCGTGACGGACAGCAGCTTCAGCGATGCCGGGCATATTGGCGTGTTTATTTCTGCAGTCAGCACACCCGGATTTACTGTTGAAATGAGCGAAATCAGCTACTGGAATCTACCATGACAACTCCCCCTCTCACCCCACGTCAAAAAACAATTGAACTGGCCCGCCAGATGGTGGAAGCCAAACCGGTTTACCTGGATACTGAAACCACCGGCCTGAACAAGACGGATGAAATTGTGGAAATTGCGGTTGTGGACTGGGATGGCAGCATCCTGTTTGAAACTTTGGTGCGGCCAAGCCAACCCATCCCGGCTGAGGCGATGCGTGTTCACGGCATCACCGATGAGATGGTGAAGCCGGCGCGCCCGTGGCCGATTGTGTGGCAGCAACTGCGCCCCCTGCTGCTGGGGCGCGTGGTGGCGATCTATAACGCAGAGTTTGACCTGCGGATGATGCAGCAATCGATGGAGCAATACCGCATGCCGTGGCGTGAGCAGTTCAACGCGCTGGATGTGATGCGGTTGTATTCCGATTACCGCGGTGAATGGGACCCAATGCGCCGCGCCAACCGGCGTTTCCGGCTGGCGCAGGCAGGCGAGGCGTTTAACATCAAGCTGCCCAATGCCCACCGGGGTGCGGCAGACTCGCTGTTGACCCGTGCTTTGCTGCATGCCATGGCGGGCGTGCCTTATTAGAAGACCCGGTTCTAACATCACGACAGCACTGGAGCCAGAATAAGGGTCTGCAACTTATTGGTAAGTTATTAGAGGTAAAAATGAACAAGATACCTTCTTCTGAGATAACACCTGAAAGCGTCTATATGTCTCGGCGCAGTTTTTTGAAGCGCGCCGGCCTGCTGGCTGCAGCCGCGGCGGCACTGGCAGCCTGCAAACCCCAGGGAGCTGTTTTGCCCCCGGCAGATGCAATACCGCCCAGCGCCAGCGGCCAAACGGACGAGTTGGGGGATGCGTTGACCGACTATCAGGATGTGACAACTTACAATAATTTTTATGAGTTCAGCCTGGATAAAGAGGCAGTGGCCCGGTTATCTGAAGGCTGGATCACTTCGCCCTGGAGCGTCACGGTTGGAGGGTTGGTTAACCGGCCCAAGACGTATGATGTGGATGATCTGCGGCGGCTGTATGATGAGGAAGAACGAATCTACCGGATGCGGTGTGTTGAGGGCTGGTCCATGGTCATTCCGTGGCTGGGTTTTCCACTGAGCAAGCTGCTGAAGGATGTGGAGCCCACCGGGCAGGCCCGCTATGTGCGCTTTGAAAGCGTGTACGACCCGGCGGGTTTGCCGGGGCAGCGTGATCCGTGGTTCAACTGGCCGTATGTGGAAGGGCTGCGGCTGGACGAGGCAATGCACGACCTGACGATCTTATCCACCGGGCTGTATGGCAAAACGCTGCTGCCACAAAACGGCGCGCCACTGCGGCTGGTGGTGCCGTGGAAGTACGGGTTTAAGAGCATTAAGTCAATCGTCAAGATTGAACTGGTAGAGGAGATGCCGAGCTCGCTGTGGATGGATGCGGCGCCCAGCGAGTACGGGTTTTATGCCAACGTGAATCCCGATGTGGCGCACCCGCGCTGGTCTCAGGCGACGGAGCGGCGGATTGGCGATTTGGGGCGGCGGGATACGCTGCTGTTCAATGGCTACGAAGAGGCGGTTGCTTCACTCTACAGCGGCATGGATTTGAGGCAGAATTACTGATGCGGCTGAAATTTACCCGCTTTCAAGGACTGGTTCATCTGGCAGCGTTTGCGCCGCTGGCCGTTTTGATTATCCAGGCGATAGCTGACCGGCTGACAGCCAACCCGATTCAGGCCATCACCCAGCGGACCGGACAGGCGGCTGTGATTGGTCTGCTGTTGACGCTGGCCTGTACGCCGATTAACACCATCACGGGGTGGCGGGCTGTGCTGACCGTCCGGCGGGCACTGGGATTGTGGGCCGGGTTCTACGCCCTACTACATTTTCTGACCTTTGCCATGCTGGATTATGGGCTGGATTTGCGGCAAATTGGGCGAGCGATACTTGAAAAGCCGTTCATCCTGGTGGGGCTGATCACACTGCTGGTGTTGATACCCCTGGCGATCACATCCACCCGGGCAGCGATGCGGAAAATGGGAGCGCGCTGGAAGAAACTGCACCGGCTGAGCTATCTGGCTGCGGTGCTGGCGGTGATTCATTACCTGCTGGCAGCTAAAGCTGATTTTGCCGCCCAGCCGCTGATTTACGGCAGCATTCTGGGCTTATTAATGGTGCTGCGGATCAAGCCAGTCCGGCAGTGGTTTATTCGGCGGCGCGCCAGCGCGGCAACGGCTGAAGATTAACGCTCAGAGGCCGGTGCATCTCTGCGGGTGCGGCGGCGCCAGATGCGCCAGACATTGCGCGCAAAGTTAGGCAACGCATGCGCCGCCAGCCCCAGGGCAGTTTGAGGCGGATGATGATAATTGGGTACCGGGCGCATCTCGATGGCATGGCGGGCACAGGTTCGGGAACACAGACCACAGCCAATGCAGCGCTGCGGGTTGATGACCAGCTTGCGGGACACAGGGTCAATCGTCAGGGCACTGACCGGGCAAACCGATACGCAGCGTCCGCAGGCGGTGCAGGCCAGTGCTTTGATATTAGGGCGGAAGTGCGGCGCGGCGACGATGCCGGGGGCGTTAAAATCGCGAATGACTTTGAGGGCATAACAACAATCTGAACAACAGGAACAGGCCATGCCGCTGCTGATTCCGGCCACATCGGGCTTGAGGTTGGCAGCCAGCATGAGGGTGACCAGGCCGGCGTCTTCGGCTTCGGCCTTAATTGTGAAGACATCCCGGCGGGTGACTTTGCGCAGACGTCCATTCTGGATCAGGCGCTCGGCGATACCGCCAAAGGTGATGCAGGTTTCCATGGGCAGGCTGCAGGCGTCGCCGCCGGTCAGGCGTTTGGAGAGGCGGCACTGGCACAGACCCACGCCAAAGACCTTGTAGCGGTCCAGCACCAGGTCGAGGTGATCGGAGGGCAGGGCGATGGATTGCGCCGGAATGGCCTCGCGCACGGGCAGGTAGTAGCCCAACTCCACCGGACGACGGCCATAGTCGCCGAAGTAGCCGGTTTCAAAGAGTTTGCGGAAGCGGGCAGCAAATTCCCGATGCCAGTCGGTCAGGTCGGCCTCGGAGGTGTGCATGAGGACCATCTCAAAGACGCCGGGAACCAGGGGCAGGAGAAAGTAACGCTTCCAGGAGGCCGTGCCAAGGCTGAAGATCACCCCCCGGACGTTTGCCAGGTACTCCAGAATGGGCTCAACTTCGGCTACGGGGCGCTCTGCCATGCCCGCAATTTCAATTGCAGAGGCTCCGAGCGGCATGGTGATATGCCGGGTAAGTTCAGCCTGCTCATCGGTGAACATGTGCCGAACCAGGGAGACCAGCTCTTCGCAAAGCGGCGGACCCGCCAGGAGCGGACTGGAATAAACGGAAGCCAGTTGAAGAATCGCGGGATGAATCCCGGCAAATGCAGCCAGCGGCTGTGCCTGGGGATGCGTGGCGGCCTGCTCGCGCGAGGCCGCTATTTCTTCAATCCATTCGGTGGTTTTCATTTCAATCCAAACTTAATCCAAACAGCCTGACTGGGCTTATTTTCATTATAAAAGTATTTGTTAGGCGAGGCAAGCCAGAGTTCAGAATGGTCTTAGCGGTGGGCGCGCAATGAGAACATGAGCGGCAGGCGCGGCAGCCCGGGGGGTAAGCGCCAGTAGCCATCCTCGGCGCGGGTCACGAAGGGGTACATCTCGTACACGGTGAAGTCGTGTTCGTGCAAGAATTCAATCGTCAGGCCAGCATCAATCAGCGCGGTGACGATATCGCCCAGGGTGTGCTGCCACTCATAAGAGGTGGTTTGCTTGACCTCGGCGGTATGATCGGCATAAGAGCCCTGGACGGGAAAAGCCATCGGGGAAGAGTCAAAGTAATCATAATCCACCTGCCAGCGGGGCTCGGAGACTGCATCTGAGAAAACCATAGCAAAGGGGTGAAACTCTGCAATGTAGAAGACGCCGCCGGGGCGCAGGTAACGCGCCACAAGCTGCGCCCAGCCGCGAATATCGGGCAGCCAGGTCAGCACGCCGTAGGAGGTGTAGACGATGTCAAACTGCTCATCCAGGTGAGCAGGGAGATCGTATAACTCGCTGCAAATAAAGCGGGCGGGAATGTTCAGTTCCTGGCTGAGGCGGGTCGCCAGGTTGATTGCCTCGGGGGAGAAATCTACACCGGTGACAGACGCGCCCAGACGAGCCCAACTGAGGGTATCCATGCCAAAATGGCACTGGAGGTGAAGCAGGGATTGATCCTGTACGGGACCCAGTTCGCCGGTGACCAGGGCATCGAGCTTGTTTTGACCGGCCCTAAATTCATCCAACCGATACAGTTTTGAGTTGGCATTGATATGGGCCCACTCATCCCAAAGCGAGCGATTGGCATTGCGATATTCATCCATGGCGGCCTCGTTGTGTGTAAGTTGAGGCAAAGTATAACATCATTCAATCAGGGGGACATGCTATAATTAATTTGATCATGTCCCCCGCTTCAGTCATCACTATATCACGGCAAATGGGCAGCCTGGGCTGCGAAGCCGCCAGCCAGGCAGCATCAGCGCTCGGTTTTGAGGTCTATCAACGCGAGTTAATCAACCAGGCGGCGCGGCTTGCCGGCGCGCCTGAGGCCGCGCTGGCAGAACTTGATGAGTTGGGTTTGCTGGGACTGCGCCCCACCCCGGAAGAAACCCGGGCGTACCTGGAAGCCGTGCGTACAGTCGTCACGGAGTTGGCTCAGCGCGGGCGGGTCATTATTATCGGGCGGGCAGGCCAAACGATCCTGCAAGCATTTCCGGGGGCGCTGCATGTCCGCATGGTGGCACCGCTGGAAATTCGGGCACAGCGGATTGCAGAACAGAAGCATGTTTCGCTGCCGGCGGCAACGGCTCAGGCGCAGGCAAGCGACCGAAACCGCAAAAATTACCTCAGGCGGAATTATCAAATCCGCTGGGATGACCCCGAGCTATACGATCTGACGCTGAACACAGCGCACCTGACCGCGGAGGCGGCAGCCGAAATCATCTGTCTGGCTGCCCGACAATATATCGGTTAATTGCATTACAGGGAGTTGATTGCTTGATCGCTGCACAGAACACCCCACCCCACTTTGCACACCCTGCTGAAGAGACTTTTGCCTGTATTCTGGATTTTTATGGGATCCAATGGCAGTATGAACCGCAGACATTTCCGCTGGAAGTGGATGCCGAGGGGCATATTCTTGAAGCCTTTACGCCAGATTTTTATCTGCCGGAGCAGGATTTGTTTATTGAGCTGACCACGCTGCGACCAGCCCTGGCAACGCATAAAAACCGCAAGCTGCGGCGAATGGCCGAACTTTACCCCCAGATTCGCATCAAGCTGTTGAAGCGGCGGGAGATGCGGGATTTGATGATCAAGTTTGGGCTGGTGGATGAGGCACAGTCGATTCAGGGGACCGAGGCCCAGGTTAATGGAGTGAAATGATGATGGATCTTTCAGGTTACGGGACGTTGGGAGAAGACATTAAAGAAATTGTCATCTCTGAGGCGCAAATTCAGCAGCGGGTGAAAGCGCTGGGGGCGCAGATTTCGCAAGATTATGCAGAGAAGAACCCAATTCTGGTGGGGGTGCTGCGGGGGGTGGTGTTTTTTATGGCGGATTTGCTGCGGGCCATCACCATTCCGGTGGAGCTGGATTTTTTGGCGGTTTCGCGCTACAAGGCACAGATGGGCGGGGTGCGGTTATTGAAAGATCTGGATTTTCCCATTGAGGGGCGGCATGTATTATTTGTGGAAGATCTGATTGATACGGGATTGACGTTGAATTATTTGCTGCGCAGTCTGCGAGAGCGGCAGCCAGCCAGCCTGGAGGTTTGCGCGCTGTTCAGCAAAACAGAAAACCGGTTGATTGAAATTCCGTTACGGTATAAGGGGTTTGATCTGCCGGACCGGTTTGTGGTGGGGTATGGATTGGATCATCGCGAGCGGTACCGCAACCTGCCTTTCATCGGGCTGCTAAGTAGTTCGCTGAAAGTACATTAACAAACCGTGGGATATGGTAAACTCGGAGCATGCCAAAAGCCCGAGATTATCACCTGACCGAAGAAGAGTTAGAAATTGTAGAGACCGCAATGAAGCGGG
>Ga0208940_1000787_pt1 | contig 37064 bp, 25 predicted proteins | sample AD_JPNNA6_MetaG_FD_184445 | JGI IMG/M metagenome (GOLD analysis project Ga0208940, IMG submission 184445) | Active sludge microbial communities of municipal wastewater-treating anaerobic digesters from Japan - AD_JPNNA6_MetaG (SPAdes) (version 2) | ecosystem: Engineered > Bioreactor > Anaerobic... | reverse complement strand
GACATAGCTATATCCTCATCTTTGTTGACTCGACTTCTTATGCAATCGGTTGCTCACGAAGAACTGATTTCAAATTAGCTCTTGATCAACGCCTGGTTGCGGATCGTCTGCATTGCAGCCGAGCAATTCAGGTCTGCGGACGTTAACAATAACGCTTAGAATGCCTATTGATCGAGGCTAATTTTGAAACCCAGTTCTCCGAGGAAATCTCAGAGTCTGCCTTATGACCCTCAGATTCCCTTTATGCTGATCTCTGTGTATTCGGGTGTGAACTCCATCTTTCCACTGCATCTGCAAATGCAGGGCCATCCTTCAGGAGTCTCAGCTTCTCCCAGAATGACGCCTCTATCTAGTATCTCCATTCTTTGCACCTCCACACTAGTCGGCCGAACTTGACTCGGCAGAGGTGCTGTTGAACTCAATGTTATAAAAACATGCAGTTTACAAATTATATGCATACTAACTATCTTATTGATAATTCGTTGACAATCTATCTTTTTTTGATCTGAAGATCCTCATCAAACCACGATCGGCCATCCTAATGATATGCTTGATAATTAAGAACAGTTCCTATGCTCGTTCGTGATGGCATCGCCGCTCTGTTCCCCGCTTCATACCCAGACCTGGCAGATGCTACCCGCCAAGACGCCCGCTTTTCCGTCGAGAGGATGCCTGGCAGAGCGGTGAAGCCGCCTCCTCCGGCTCGATTCATTTAGCCCCATAAAGGGCTGCCTGCCGACTGAACATTGAGGGAGGAAGGAAATCCCCTGGAGACCAGCTCGTCTGTGTCCACCAAGACCGAATGCCCGCTGCTGCCCACGAGGCGCAGGCTGTGCACCCTCCACCTGCCTGGCTCGGCAGTGGGCGGCAGCATCAGTTTCCCCAGAAAGGCGGTCTGATTGTCGCCCAAATAAGTTGGAGTCAGGCGGACCACGCTTGATTGCCCTCCGCTTGGGCTGACCAGACGTATGGTGGATAAGTTCTCTGCCCAGGTACTTGACGGGTCCATGCCTGGTTCGGATGTGTTGACCGTGAACGTGACAGGAGATCCGTTGCTGGCGTTTATGCTGAGTGGATGAAAATCGAAAAACAGCATCTTCGGGCCGAGCCTGGCTGACCTCTGGCCCAACGACTCAGCCGCTCCCTCATCTTTGACGCCAGGGCCATCGCTCGCCAGGACTATGTTCTTCTGAATCGAGAACACGCCCACAAGATCTTCCTGGCTTGAGCCGAAAGCAGCCGGACGGAGGGAGTTGGCGTCGGCCAGGCTCCAGCCGATATGAGCTGCGGCCTCTCCCTGGACTGGCACAGCTATGATCAGAAACACCGCCATCAGAAGCAATGGTGCGGATAAGCGCATGGTTTGAGGTACTACTGCCCCTGATTAAAGGTTAACTCTGAACCCCCGGTGGACCTGGTGCGGCTCCGCCACGATCCCTGCCGCCTGGCAGACCGGATGCTCCCGTCCCATAGAAATAGATCCCGTGGCCTATCCCTATTCTCGGCCGGGACTAAAAAGGGGATCTGAAATGGGAACTGCCCAGACGCTTCAGAACAACAGGCCCTCTTTCTCCCACGCCATGATCTGCCGATAGTCCTCTTCGACCTGCCCGCGCTCTGGATGATGCAGCAACACGTAGGCGATCGTCTCAAGCAGCGTGGCCGGGGGATCGACCAGGGTCCCTGGTTCCTGCAGCTGGGTCGCTTCTTGGTAGGAGGGCAGAGATTTCAGGAGGGACTGATCAAGTGGCTTGAGGCGGTGCTGTCTCCTCCAGTTGTTCAGGTAGACTAAAACGCCAAAGGAGTTGCAGGAATAATCGGGGACGCTGTTCACTCGTCCCTGCAAAGCGTCGATCAGCAGATCCGGCTGCGACCAGCCATAAACCAGCCTGGCAATCTTCTGGATGTAGCCATGAGCTCCTGAAATGCGAGGGTTGACTTCCAGGAGCAAAGGGCCGGATGCGGTCATAAAGACTTCGGTATGGGCAAAGCCGTTCCTGAAGTCGAGGAGTTCGAGCACCTTTTTCACGTAATCGCGACAGGCCTGCCACACCGGGTCGGCAGGATCGACGATTTCCGTGCGCCGGTAAATATTACTCTGCTGGTAATACTGCTTGACGTTGTGAAATACGCCGGACAGGTAATGGCTGCCTTGGATACTGACCGTGTCCACGAAGTATTCCTCGCCTTCGATGAATTCCTGAACGACAAACTGATCGGCACAAAGGATGGGCCGATCCTTGGCCACTGCACTTAGGTGGGCCTCGATCTCGGCGAGGCTGTCGCATCTGGCCATGCCCTGAGTGCCGCCGGCCTGGATGGGCTTGACGATCAGGGGAAATCGAAAGTCCTCGGTCAGTCTTGCCAGCTCAGAGGGTCTTAGCGAATATCCTACCAGCAATTGCCTGATGCTCGGCAATCCTTCTTCGGCCAGTCGGCGCTGCATGGCGTACTTGTCCCAGCGCCACGCGCTTGTGGAAGGATTGTTGGCGTATTTTGGAGCGACCGCCTGAGCCAGCAGATCGGCCTTGGGAACGGCAAACTCATTGCCGTAGAGCAATAAATCCGTCCCGAGTGCGGATAGAGAGGCGCAAAGGTCGGATTGCTGCCACCCTGAGGCGTTAAACACGACATCGAAGCACGCAGGGGTGTACATGTTGGCGCCGAGCCGCGCAGCTCCGGGATTGACATAGACAGCCAGGCTCCTCACCGACCGTCGCTGCATTGTCTCGCCGAGAAAGTGAGGAGCTGAACGGATCGACGATGGCGATGGTAAGGTTATTGTGCATGGATTATCCAAATAGGTCTACTTTATCAGATTAAGAGTTCTTGCAATTAAGATTATTCAGACATGAATATCTCAGGTGCGAAGAGGCCTTCACTGACGATGAGGCGCGAAGCTGAGATGCTGTAATTCTCAAGGGCATGCCAACAAGGCGGTCCGGCTTCGTTTCCATGTTGGCCTTATCTGAGCACTTCCAAATTCTATTTATCCCTATCCAGAGCTTTATGTTTGTTGAATACCATGAGACATCTTATAGCTGAGACGATAATCGTTCTGATCGCATTGTGCTCGCTATCGGAGGCCGAAACCTTAACCGTTGGCCAAGATGGCTGCGATTTTTACAGAATAGAAGCTGCTCTGGGGGCGGCAAATCCTGGAGATGTAATCGAAGTCCATAGCGGGGAGTACACAGTGAACTTGAACATAACCACACCCTCTGTGGTGCTTCGAGGAAATGACACAGGCGACGGAAAGCCTGTTCTTCGGGCAGGAAGCTCTACTGCGGAAATCGAGCAAGAGGTTTCCGATACAACTTATATGACCGTCTCTTCAGGGGGCACTGCTATATCCATCAGAGCGGATTTCGTCACAGTGGAGGGTTTTGTCATCACCGGTGTCACCTGGCCGAAGCCCTACGGCACTGGCGAACATAATGATCTCATCGGGAATGCCGGGATAAGAGTGTACTCAGACTTTAACAAAATAGCCAACAATACATTTGAGGGAAATGATCTGACGGGCATTGGCCTGTGGAACTGCAGCAACAATCAGATCCTTGGAAATATTATCCGAGACATCCAATGGGGCTATGGAATACAGCTTTACAACTCCCACTACAACAATATCGAGAGGAACATCCTCCTCCACAATAACTGGGGAATTGAGGCCCAGCGAAGCGATTCTAACACCTTAAAGGAGAACGAGATACGAGAGAGCGTCAACGATGGGATCCGGTCCGTAAAATGTAACTACACCATGATCACGGAGAATATAATCTCCGGAAACGGCAATGAGAGCGAGTATGAGGGGAACGGGAAGGGGATATATTTGCAGGGATCCATGGGACTCGTCGCTGATAACGTTATTTCCTTCAACAGGGACGCCGGAATCTTCATCGAGAGCATCTTTTGGGAGTATTGCAGCAAGCCACCTTGCGGAGCAGAAGAATCCTACGATAACCTGATTATCAATAACAGGATTCAGGGCAATGGAAGAGACGGAATTCGATTATATAAGACCTGGAAGAATCAGATCTGGAACAACAACATCACATCTAATCATGGAAATGGCATCAGCTTTGTGTTCAGCAACAACAACACAGCAGAGATGAACAATATTACCAGAAGTGACGACGGAATTTATCTGGATCAGTCAAACTATACGAACGTGAGTAACAATACAATAACCCAGATGGAAATGATCGGGATCGGCATCTTGTCTACTGTGGGTGCATCAGCGAACAACAATACGCTGGCCGATAATACAGTGGGGATGGCTTTGGACGAGTCCAGCAGCTATAATGTCCTGTCTCGAAACAAGATCGTAAACAGCACAGAGGGGATCAACATCTCAGGCCTATCCAGTGAGAATTCGGTCGTTGAAAACGCGGTGAGAACCTGCGAGACCGGAATAAACCTACTTGGCGCCGTCCGAAACTCCATAACCAGAAATGAGATTACAGATAACCTCATTGGGCTGGTAGCTGATATAACATCGCGCGGAAATGCCATCTATGAAAACAACCTCTCAGGTAACAAAGAGTTCGCCAGGGACAATGGAGATAACCGTTGGGACGACGGGTCAAGAGGAAACTTTTATGGATATGGCGATTGCGAGGACGCTGATAAAGATGGGATCTGCGATGCCACGTTACTTATTCCAGGCAGTGTGAATGAGGATAGATATCCTTTGGCAAGCCTTGTGATTCCATGACTCCTATGTGGTCGAATTCTTTCCATGATGATATTGGGGGGTAGCCCCCAATTTATTTTGTTGCAGGCCCTTCGTAACCGTCCTCTGCATACATCACTGAGCCATGCTTTATGAGACCATTTTCGCTCATTTGAGCTGAAATAACATATCATAACCATACAGTGATATGGTTGTGGTTTTATGCACTGTGTCTCGATAGGTCAACGTGGAAGCACCTTGATCGCAGCTCGCGCAAATACCGTCGCGCTTAAATGCAGGTCAACTACCCCACCACAAAACCTGCATCGATGATACATCATGCAGAGGCTGCAGGTTCCACGGGCGCCTTGCCCCCCTCAGGCCATTCGACAATATATTTATAATTTTTATCAGATAAAGAATCCTAAATGCGCATGATAAGGCTATAGAGCTCGATCCGGATTTCACAGGCATTGAGGCGCAGCTGTATCGTGCCGGTGTCGTCACAGATCTGGGCATGCATAACGAGTCTGTCGCAGACTACGATAAGATTTTGGAGACTATGGCCCTGAATTATACCATACCTTGTACATATCCATGGTCTGGGTCGGCAAGGGCGAGGTTCTGGAAAAGATGAAAAAAAGCGAGGAGGCACTCAAAGCATTTGACAGGGCACTGGAGCTTGATCCAACTAGTGAGATTGCATTGGATGGTAAAGGCAACGCTCTGAGGTCGCTGGGCCGCAATTCAGACGCAGATGCTGCATTTGCGAAGGCCGGGCAATTTGGTGTCAAATCAGATCCCAGCTGAGACGACATGGTTGCGGGGCAGCATCCATGGGGAAGTCTGCTCCGCCCTACCCACCATTTTTCTCTTATACGCGGTCTGGCGTATGGCTGGCCGGGAGGTTGTGGTGGCAGCTACGGCCGTATGCCGCGGATTTCCCTTTGAGGGGCGGTTTATTCGATAAAATGCGGGGTGGAGGTCTGGCTGACGTCAGTCGTTATGTTCAGCTGATCTCCACAAAGCGAAATTAAGCAGCAGATATGTGGTTAAATTATTGAGATGGGATCGGCTATTGGGCCAGCAAATCGAATGATCTGTACGAGATATGCGATAGTGTCTGTTTTTTATTATCTATTCAACTAAAATAGCTATTTTGTGGCTGTTATTAGTTGATCGTAATGTTTATATCACATAAGACTCAGCTTAGATCCACATGCCATTGGCATGACTGGATAAGCACAAGTGTGGGGTTTGGGGGCGGCTTGATTGGGGATAAGCCGACGATTGGCTTTGGACACAGCCCAAAGGCAGATGGTGGTTTTCTATTGGGCTCTTCCCTGATTCAAGCGAAGCCTTGCTGTTATGGAAAAGAAGGAGTGTGGATAGGTTTGAGAAAGATGTTTCGGCGAGTGGGGATTACAGCGCCTGGCAGATCGACAGCAAAACTGTCAATAATTGGCATTCTTGCCTGTTTCATAGTCGGTTTGGCATTGCTCTGCGGATCGGTCACGGCTCAAGAGAATTCTGCGGAGGACTGGATCAAGAAGGGGGACGATCTGATCAATGAGACGAACAATCTCGAGGAAGGTCTGACTGCATACGAAAAGGCCATTCAGATAGACCCGGAAAACATTGATGCCTGGGATCGCAAAGCTCTGATCCTCTTTGCGCTGGAGCAGCAGGCCTACCGAAGAGTCCTCAACCTGAGCGAGATGAGGCTGGCGAAGAATCCCCTGGATTCCAGGGCCTGGCAGGCACAGTCAGCGGCGTTGGCAAGCCTGGGAATGCAGGACGAGGCCAACGTATCCGGGAAGAAAGCTCTAGAGATCTACGACCAGGAAATCAAGGACGATCCCAGTAATGCCACAGCCTGGTTCTACAAAGCTGAGCTCACAGCCAAGATTGAAGGGAGCCAGGCGGCACTTAGCGCTTACGATAAGGTTATCGAGCTGAATGGTTCTTTGAAGGTTGACGCCTTGATCACCAAAGGCAATACCCTTCTGAACCTTGGCAGGTACGACGAGGCCCTTGATGCTATCGAGAAGGCTATCGAGTCAGAGCCAGAGAATTCCCTTGCCTGGCATGAGAAAGCCATATACCACTATGTACGAGAAGAGTACGCCGAGGCTCTCGCCGCATATGAGAAGATGACTGAGCTGAAGCCCAAGAGCGCCCTCGCCCAGAAGGGCAAAGCCGATGCTCTAAGAGCAATGGGCCGTCAGGCAGAGGCAGATGCAGCCTATTCAAGAGCAATGGAACTTGGGACTCAGAGTCTGGTGTTCGTCGGTTCACAGGATGGCTCCGCTGAGAGCTGGTATAAAAAAGGCCTCGATTTGGAGAGGAATGGATCCTTCGATGAAGCCATCTCGGCATACGATATGTCGATCCAGATAGACCCGACCGGAGCGGTTGGCGCATGGATATCCAAGGGATATCTCCTGATGAGACTGGGACGGCATAACGAGTCAATAGGGACCTTCAACAAGGCCATCGAAAGGATGCCTGCAGACGATTCACAGAATCTGAGTCGAATCTGGGAGTTCAAGGCAATAGTCATGGAGATGTTGGATCGGCCGGAGGAGGCCTGTATCGCTTTCGATAAAGTCACCGAACTTAACCCAAACAGTACCCTGGCCTGGACCAATAAGGGCGAGCTTCTCAATAAGTTGGGCCGACATCAGGAAGCTTTGGACGCATACGAAGCAGCACTTCAAAATAGCTCCCTCTCTGCAATGGAATCTGCCAGGGCATCCAGGGGGAAGGGCAACTCACTGGAGCTGATGGGCAGGCACGAAGAGGCGATGAAGGCCTATAAAGACTCGCTGAACAAGACGAACCTCGAGTTTCAGATGAACCCGGAGAGCTACCTGGCTTGGAGGGATAAAGGAGCGACTCTCTACAGGATGGGCATGTATGAAGAGGCAATAGTGGCTTACGATGAGGCGCTCAAGAACTCAGACTATCCCGGCCAGGTATGGTCTATGAAGGCAGACGCGTTAAAGGCCCTGGGCCGTATCGCGGAGTCGGAAAAGGCCAGAGAAAAGGCAGAGTCGCTCGGGTATGTGGCGATCTCTCCTAACCTCTTTTTTGGTGTCTCCTTCTTTTCTCGGAATTTCCCTCTGCAGTGAGGCGAGAGATAAAGTTGTTTTCAATGCACTTAAAAGCGCTGGCATGTAGAGGACTTGGCAGATGTCTGCCGATATGCTCAGCGGCAGATATATCCAAATCAATTCGGGCAGTTGACATATGGTCAAATTATTGAGAGATCGGCTAATTCGGCTCGACAGTCGTCGGTGTGCGTAAGATCTTTGATGATATAGCACTCTTTTTATCATTAATTTAATTGATAGACATTATTTTGTAGCTGCTTTTGATCTACAGTAATGTTTATATCACATAATATAGAACATATATCAGCGTGCAATCGGCGTGACTCAAGAGCCAAAGAGTGGAAATGCAGGGCAGCCAGGTTTGGGAAGGCCGGAGATAGGGCTTTGGCCAATAGCTGTTTGGGGATTTTCGATCGGTATCGGGATATTCCAGAATCGAGTTCTGCCTTGCTGTTATGGGAAAGAAGGAGTGTGGAATAGGTTGAGAGAGATGTTTTGGCGAGTGGGGAATAATTCATCTGGCAGATTGATGACGAGATTGTTGACATTAGGGAGCCTTGCCCTTTGCGTTGTCGTGTTGGCATTTCTGTGCGGATCTGCCATGGCACAGGAGAACACTTCGGACTACTGGTACAAGAAGGGCCTGGAGCTGGACGGAGCTGGCTCTTACTCTGAAGCCCTCGACGCTTTCGATAGAGTCATCCAGATGGATTCTAAGAATGTCAGTGCTTGGCTGGACAAAGCCAATGTCTACATCAGCTTGGCCTTGATTACGAACGAGGGTCTTGATGAAGCCGTAGAAGCCTTCGACAAGGCGATTGAAATAGATCCGCGATATGCAGAGGCCTGGTACGAAAAGGGAGACCTCCTGCTATATATGGCCTTAACTAAAAATCGGTCTGAAATATATAATGAATCCCTGGCTTGCTTTGAAAAAGCCATTGAGATCGATCCAATGCATGCAATGGCGTGGACAGGCAAAGGCAGCGTTCTATTATCTCAGCAGAAGCATGAGGATGCCATTGCGGCATTGGATAGAGCCATCGACATCAACCCGACGAACAAAGAAGCCTGGAATAAAAGAGGCAATGCTCTCGCAGACCTGCACAGATACGATGAATCCATCGAAGCTTTCGATCAGGCCATTGAGCACACTTCGGCCAACTCGACAAACGAACTAGCTGCTATATGGTTCCAAAAAAGCAAAGTCCTCCTGATGGCTGGAAGAGCTATTGAAGCCGCAGATTCTTTCAATACGACCCTTCAGTTAGACCCCAAGAATACCTTCTCTTGGACTATCACTAAAGGCGAGTTCCTCGAAAGCATACGGGATCATGAAGGCGCCCTCAGAGAATACGAATCGGCTATTAAGCAAGCATCGACGCAATTATCGAAGGCCTGGCAGAAGAAAGGCCATGCATTGAAGGCCCTGGATCGCCAGGCCGACTCTGAAGCTGCTCTTGCCAGGGCCAAGGAGCTGTGGGATACAGCCCAGTCCTATCATGAATGAGAAAAGCGATGCTGCTGCAAGACCTAGCCGCATGCAGCAGCTCCTCTTGGACGTGGCGGTTTATCTATGAGGAGGGATGGGCCGGCGGCGACCGTCAATATCCTCAGCGGTTGTTCTTTACAGAGGCGACTTTGGTCAGTTGGCAAAAGGTCAAGTTACTGAAGTGAGATCAGCTAATTTACCCAGCAATAGTAGACACGTGATGTACATTGTATGATAATCTGGATTATTTATTATTTATGCTATCTAAGACAACTCTTTTGTAATTGATATTCATTTAACAGTAATGTTTATATCACATGAAATCAAGCTTAGAACCACATGCCATTGGCATGAATGGATAAGCACACGTGTGGAGTGCGGGGTGGCTTGATCGGGGATAAGCCGGCGATGGCCTTTGGACACTGGCCGAAGGCCGCTGGTGGTTTTCTATGGGGCTCTTCCCTGATTTCAAGCGAAGCCTTGCTGTTATGGAAAAGAAGGAGTGTGGATCGATTGAGAAAGATGTTTTGGCGAGTGGGGAATACGGCGCCTGGCAGATTGATGACGAGATTGTTGACAATAGGCAATCTCACCTTTTGCATAGTTGCATTGTCGTCGCTGTGCGGATCTGCTATAGCCCAAGAGAATGCTTCAGGAACGTGGAGCCATCAAGAGAAGACTGAATCGGTAGCTTCGAATTTAAATGAGTACGAAAAAGCTATCTTGAGATACGATGAAGTCTTACGGCAAAATCCAGATGACGCCAACGCCTGGAAAGGCAAAGGCGACGCATTTAAATCGCTGGCTCTCTCTAGAGACGACCCCGACATCTACAACGAATCCATAAAGGCTTATAATAGGGCGTTGGATCTCGATCCAGATCTCGCAGATGCATGGTTCGGCAAAGGGTCTGTCTATTTCAATCAGGGTTCTTCCAAGGAGGCTTTAGAGGCCATAGATATGGCCATCAAGATAGATCACAGGAATCCGAAATACTGGGAGGGCAAAGCAATTGCTCTATTTCCAAGCAGCGAGTCACTGATAGCTCTTGATAAGGCTATCGGACTGTGGCCGGTAAATCAGACCGATGGACTATCCGGGTCTTGGCTGATCAAGGGGCAATATCTTCTGCAAATGAATAGGCTTGATGAGGCAGTCGAAGCCTTTGACGAAGCCCTTCGCATAAATCCTGCTGAGCATGACATATGGAGATCTAGAGGGGATGCTCTCTCTTCTATGGGCAAGTACAATGAGTCCATAGATGCTTATGAGAGAGCCATTGAGCTGGAGCCGGGGGATTATGGTGTCTGGGAATGCCTGGGCGATGTTCTTGAAATACAGGGGAAGCGTGAGGCAGCAATCAACGCCTACCGAAAATCTATTGAGCTTATCGATAATTCAACAAGGACACGATCCAATAGCTCCGATTACGATTACTGGACTCACCGGGGAGGGCTCCTCATAAGATTGGGCCGATACAATGAATCGCTCGTGGCCTATGATAATGCTATCAGGGCTTGGCCTTCAGGCAACTCTGTAATGGCCTGGAAAGGGAAGGGCGACCTTCTGGGAGTAATGGGCAGATACGATGAGGCCCTCGAGGCATATGACCAGGCCATCCATCTGGTCCCTATATATGCCGAAGCCTGGCAAAAGAAGGGAGGGATTCTGATTGCACTAGGTCGTAACTATGAGGCAGAAATGGCATTCTCCAGGGCCAGGGATATTTATGTTAGGGGCCAAGGGACCGATGGATGAAATACCAGATTATTGCGACTGTAAATTATAATATGGTCAAAAAGGAATATCCTGCCCGAACAGGGCAGGATGCATCTTTCCAATCTTTCATATGCCTCTTAAGAGAAGCATCTCCACCGCTCCCATCCAGATGGACATTTCCGGTTGAGGATGCAAATGCCGTCGCACCATTTATCGTACCCACTTCCTATACAACACTGATAGTACCAATCCAAGTTCTTCACCTCCTTTTTCTTTTATTCACCTTTCATAGTATGGCGCCATCTTGGTGACAAGGAAAGGAAACTCCTCGCTCGCGTCAACTCTGACGAAATATCTCTCCGCAGTCCCATTCTTATTAGTGAATGAGAAGACGACTGAGACTATCTTTCGACTGCCGCGGATCCTGGAGTCTCTGGCTTCAACCGATGTCAGTGAGAAGTCCCGCTCCATCTCTTCTGCCGCTTTTGTGTAGATCTCAGGACAGCGTACAGACAGATAATTCAGAGCACGATGCTTATCGGTAGAGCCGGTGTTATCAGCGATCTGCATCATCCGCCGGGACATTTCGTCTGCCGCATCTCTGAACCTCTCACAGGCAGCTGCTTCCCTCTGGATCGATCTCATGAATTCGGCGTGCTTGAACTGGTAGATCTGGTCGATCAGAACCATCGGCACCTCCAGCCCGCACATATCCGGCTGGGCAACCGGCCCTTTTCGACCCACAACAACCTGCCTATCCAGTGGACCCCACTGAGGTCTTATGGCTTCGATCAGGCCGTCAAGGTCCTCTGGTCCTGTCGGCAACAGGATGTATGTCGGTATGTGTCAGGAGACGCGGGCGCTGCGGCAAGCCATTACCGCATGCATGCGGCTTCATTTGGACGCAGCAGCTGCCTGCAAGAGAGGGACGAGCCTGCGGCGACCGTCAATATGCTCAACGGTGGATCTTTACAAAGACAACCTTGGTTAGTTGGCAAAAGGTCAAGTTACTGAGGGGAGGTCAGCTAATTTGCTCAGCAATAGGAGACACGTGATGTACATTGTATGATACTCTGGGTTATTTATTATTTATGCTATCTAAGACAACTTTTTTGTAACTGATATTCATTTAGCAGTAATGTTTATATAACATGGGATCCAGCTTAGATACACATGCCATTGGCATGAATGGAAAAGCAAAAGTGTGGAGTGCGGGGCGGCTTGATTGGGGATAAGCCGGCGATAGGCTTTGGACACTGGCCAAAGGCTGCTGGTGATTTTCTATTGGGGCTCTTCCCTTATTTTCAAGCGAAGCCTTGCTGTTGTGGAATGAAGGAGCGTGGATAGGTTGAGAAAGATGTTTTGGCGAGTGGGGAATAAGCTGTCTGGATGTGGAATGCAGGTATTCGCATTAAAGGGCAGCGTTTTCATAGTTGCGCTAGCGCTGATCTTCTCGTATGCTGGTGCTATGGCAGATGAGAACGCAACTAAATGGATGCAAATAGGGGCCCAGGAACAGTTGAAGGAAAATTACTCAGAAGCTGTTGAGGCTTATAAAAAAGCCGTCTCGGCCTATGATAGGTCAATAGAGGCAAATCCACAAGACAGTGAAGCCTGGAATGGCAAAGGAGTTGCTCTGAATAGCCTAGTCTATGTATTGCATGAGGAAGAACTGAAGTGTTACGACTCGGCTCTTGAATTAGATCCCAAGAATGTCATGGCCTTGAACAATAAGGGCTCTACTTTGCTAATTCTGGAAAGGTATGAAGATGCCATCAAGGCGTTTAACCAGGCTATAGAGATGAATCCAGATGATATATATGCTCAGGTAAAGAAAGCTGACGCGCTCATGGAATTGCAGAGATACAACGAGTCGTTTAAGGCCTATCTGGGCGCTCTCGACTACACAGATAGATCCATCAAGGAAAATCCAGATGATCCATGGTCATGGCTAGCCAGAGGCTCTATTCTTTTAGAGCTAGGAAGGTATGGAGAGGCTATTGATTCCTATGATCACGCCATTGAATTAGAGCCAGGATCATTGGCAGCTCGGGCATTCAAGGAGACTGCTCTTAGGATATACGGGGCGAAAAATAAAGCTGCCTAGAAGAGAATGGGGAATGTATGGGGTGTTCTCACCCCTTCAGATCTTTTATAAATGTGTGTTTAGCACACATTGGAGAAATACTTCCAACAACTTAGACCAGAGGGAAAACAATATCTTCAGTCTAAGTTATTGAAGTTGGCTCGCTAGAATTACCATGTGGTACAGATAGCAATCCCTGATAAGCACGGCTGCCAAAGGTTCGAGCAAGATATGGTGCCTACATTCCAACGGAAAACGCCATAAATCCGTATTGGTGGCGATGCTTTAACTCTCAACTTCTTCTTAACATCGAATCCAATCGTAATCACAGGCTCATGATCTTGAGGATAATATAGAATATGGAAACGACTTGATTAGGGAAATATCATATGGCTTGCTTCTGCGTTTCAATTCCTTATTGATCCGTTGGACTATGGTTCCATAGTGCGAACTTGAATAGATCCGTGGTCCCTAATTCCGCCGAATGGTCTTTCTAGCTGCATGTTTCAGGCAGACTCTGCAAATATTAGCTCATCCACGAATTGTCCTTCAGTAGGTTGTCCTAGGATGGCAAAAAAAGAGTTGCCCCCCCACTAGGGGGGGCGAGACTATTTTACACAGACCAACAATACTTGGTTGAGTAAGGGCCAGTGCAATAGCCAGTGGGTGGACAGGGGGATATGCCATACCAGCATGATTGGTCCACAAGCTGTCCATTCATATAGCACCTGCAGCAACAATTTGCCATTTCTTTTCACCTCCGTTTTCGTTTGTTCACCTGTCGTAGTATGGCGCCATCTTGGTGACAAGGAAAGGAAACTCCTCGCTCGCGTCAACTCTGACGAAATATCTCTCCGCAGTCCCATTCTTATTAGCGAATGAGAAGACGACCGAGACTATCTTTCGACTGCCGCGGATCCTGGAGTCTCTGGCTTCAACCGATGTCAGTGAGAAGTCACGCTGCATCTCTTCTGCCGCTTTTGTGTAGATCTCAGGACAGCGTACAGACAGATAATTAAGCGCACGATGCTTATCGGTAGACCCCGTGTTATCAGCGATCTGCATCATCCGCCGGGACATATCGCCTGCCGCATCTCTGAACCTCTCACCTGCAGCCGCTTCCCTCTGGATCGATCTCATGAATTCGCTGTGTTTGAACTGGTAGATCTGGTCGATCAGAACCATAGGCACTTCCAGCCCGCACATATCCAGCTGGGCGATCGGCCCTTTTCGACCCACAACAACCTGCCTATCCAGTGGACCCCACTGAGGTCTTATGGCTTCGATCAGGCCGTCAAGGTCCTCTGGTCCTGTCGGCAACAGGATGTATGTCGGCACGCCCTGTATGGTAAGAATCCAGGAGAGCTTCCTGGCCAGATACCTGTTCTTGGGCTGGGATAAGACGGCGTAGAACGCCTGCCGGCGGTCAAGATCGACCGGTTTGGACATCTTTGCCGCCTGATGGTACTCCATCTCCATCGATCGGTTGGAAAACCGGGCTTCAATCCTGCCGAGCGCATAGACATAGGGCAGGGATTTCAAACCGCAGGTCCCACGGTTCTCCGAATCTCTTCTGCTGACGTCGATACCTTTTGAATTGGATTTAGCGGAACAGGCCGAGCATCTCTTTTGTGGCTGCTTTGATGGTTCACGAACGTTTGATTGATCCATATATCTCATCTCCGTGTCATCGGACGTGCGGCCAAGGTGGGCAGGACGCACGTTCGAGTCCATTTTTCAATCTCAGTCGGGGATTTTACCCCGCCAGACCCTACTTGAACTTAGTAAGATATATATCTTACATTTTTGTTCACAAAATTGGAACATCATAAAACTAAAATCAAAATACAACGCACAAAATCACTATCCCAAAGCGCATTTTAATTTTTGAATTTTGAATCTTGCACTGGAAATGCGGGGTCGCGTTCCCAGCCCAAATCCATGACCAGTCAATGGATCTCTCATCGGTCCCTGCAATCGTCAGGCGGACCGCAGGACCTCTCACCTAGTTGGCTGCCTGGATATCAAACCGCCTTGCATAGTCCTGGAAGACCGCGCTTATCTGCCGCCGCAGCTCCGAGACGCTCATATCCCTGATGTCGGTCCCGTCTATGGGGATTCTGTCCGCACCAGAGTTGCAGAGTTAGGTATGCCCATCGGCATTTAGTCGCAAAGGCGTGGGGCCAAACCTTGGTCATCATAGAAGCAGAGGTACGGTTGGCGGCTGGGCCGGTCAGCTGCGAGATCCTAATAAAGATGGATGGGAATAAAATACCTTCACAGCATCTGACGGCCTTAGATCTCGACCAGATAAGCAGAAATGTCATGGAGCTAAGCGTACTTGACTCGCGGCTCTTGTGTGGTGTGCTCCGTCTCCGTTTGATTTGTAATGGAATTATATCGCGATATCTGAGAGACGTACTCGAATGATGAGACTATCATAATAAAAGTGCTACAGATCTCTTGGCGGGATTATTATCATAAACGGAACCTTCTGGAACCTTTTTAGGCGAAGATATTCCTCGAAACAGAAACTTTCGTCCATCGTCCGTTCAATCAATGATTTATCCATCGTTCATGGCATGATGGGGTTGGGTGACTCTCCTGAGCCACCCACGATGCGGTAGATGAAATATTGAATACATATCCAAGAATGTCAAACTTGGGTGTGTGGTGAGCGAATTAAAGGAGAGTATGAAAATGTGTGGAAAGATGTCCAAGATGAATGCTTGGACAGGGCTTACCCTCGTCTTGGCGGTATCCTCTGCATTATTTGCAGCGGCTTCGGCGCAGGAAACCGCAAACGATTGGGCAAAGAAGGGCGACGATTGGCTTCAGAAGGGATCTACCCAGGAAGCGCTTGCAGCCTATGACAGATCCCTTCTTATGGACCCTGAGAATGATACTGTCTTGATCCAAGTAGCCGTGATGCATGATTCCTTAGGATATCAGGCTGCTGCAAAGGCACTTGGTATAATCGAAAGAAAGCTTGAGAGAAATCCCAGTGATGCCCTGGCCTGGCAGGCAAGAGGCGTTGCTCTCGCTCAATTGGGCATGATACAGGACGCCAACCAGTCGTTCAAGAGAGCCATAGACATATACGACCAAGAGATTCGGGACAATCCCGAAAACGGCACTGCCTGGTGGGGTGAAGCAAAGCTTCTGGCCGATTTGCAGAGGTTTGAAAAGGCACTCCCTGCCGCCGAAAAGGTGATCGAACTAAGCCATCCTAGGAAGTTAGATGCCTTGATCCTCAAGGGCTCAATTCTGATGCAGCTTGGAAAGTTCGATGAGTCTCTTTCAGCATATGAGATGGCGATTGAACTGGACCAGAAGAGCATCTCCGCCCTGATCGGAAAAAGAAGGGCTCTAAATGCAATGGGAAGCAATGCGGAATCTGACAACATCAATGCCAGATTAAAGGATTTGGGGTATAGTGGGTGACCCCACTTCTTTTTTTCGAATAGTCATACAAAATGTGATTAAATCGAAAGAAATATGAGCCATAGGCTCCTTCGATAGGTAGAACAGATCATTGAATAAAGTAGGTTATCCGATGCAGATAAAGCAATTAACGCATTCGAGGGCTTTTATGGGCAGATCGTCCTCTCTCATCTCGCTCGGAGCGCTTATGGCTCTGTCAGCCTATCTTTTCATCTTAATATTCATTACATCGGCGGCTGCAGCGCAGGAGATAGATGCCAGAGAAATAGGCTCGAATCTGAGCCTTGATATATACCTATACGACACTGGCAAGACTCTGGTTACAGGCTACGCAGATAACATAGACGGACTGATTTTTCTAGAGCCGGACCGTTATGAAGCACGGTACACTCCAAAATATAGCTATGAAAATGAAACTGGCCAGCTTTATGCTTGGACAGACGCGCTAACATTGAAGAATGGACGAATTTGGAACCTGACCTTCAAATGCTGGGGTTTTTATAATAATTTTCATATCGCCTTTCATTTGCCGAGTGGCTTAATGCTGGGAAGAATAAACGGCTCGAAAGGGTTGAATTACATAGTTCTAACGTCCAACGAATACCTGGAAATAGATTTTCAGGGATACAGTGTGCGAGATCCGATAACGTCAATTGAGTACATACAACCTATGGAAGAGCAGTCTCAGGAGAATATCGGCGTTGATGGTGGCACTCGTATCCCTTTTCAGAGTTTAGGGCTACTTTTGATTATAACCATTGGGTTTGCCTCTGCCTATGTTTTTAGGAGACATGAAGATTGGCCACGGCCAACCGATATAGATCTACATGGAGATGCAAGTTCCCATGATAACAGGGAACTTATAGAGAAGCCTTCACAATTAGGGGAAGGCATTTCCTCCATCGGCGATCGATTAGCAGACATCGATGATGGAGAATATGAATCCACACCAGTCTCGACTAAGATCGATGGCGTATCTAAAAACAAGATAGAAGTTAACGATAAAATGAGGGCGGTAATGGAAACATTGACGCCAAGAGAGCGAGCCATTCTTGAGACATTGATTAAATACGGCGGCAGGATGACTCAGTTGGAGATAAGGCATGAGATCAACAGTCCGAAATCCTCAATTTCCATGATTCTGATTTCTCTTGAGAAGCGCAGACTCATAACCAAAAAAGAGGCCGGCAGAACCAATATCTTGGAGCTCTCTGAATGGTTTATTTCCGAGAAATGATCGACACATGCTGAACAAAATGTATAAAGACGTATAAATCGGCGCAGTCTAGCTCAAGCATTATATGTCTGTGAATCGACGATTGGCAAAAGTGCTGGATTTCAGAGATGGATTCAACGGCGATCCGTATTATATGGATTCAATTGCGACAGTGCCCACAGTGTCAAATTTATCATATAATCTTAAAGAATTATACGATTTCGAATTTTATATGTTTGAAGAAATTGTTTTTAGATGACAAAATAATCTATATATGAAAATGTATAATGTAAATAATCATACGTAATATAGAAAAGTTCAAATAAGATATGAGAAATAAAGAATGGAATGGGAGTGAATGCGGCATTTAATATTGGGCTAGGCAGGTGTCTCTAAACTGGAAATAAAAAGAATCCGAATAAAAAGACTAATTAAAATATCGAAGGGGGTAAATTATGAAGAAGGCCATTTGTGCTTTAATTGGGATAGCTTTGGCTATGCTATGTATATCTTCCTTAGCGCAAGAAGATGACATTGAATACTGGCTGAACATAGGTAACGTTTCACTGGAAAAGTTAAACAGCACGCAAAATCAGACGGAAAAGGAGCAGATCATTCGGGAAGCTCTTAAGGAGTATGATAAGGCTGCAGAGATTGATCCACAATCGGCCGAAGCATGGTATCTGAAAGGCAAGGCTCTCACCAGATTGGGCATGCTTGATGAGTCTATCGAGGCGCTCAATAAAGCCACAGAGATAAATTATCGATACGCAGATGCGTGGCTAGAGAAAGCTAAGCTATACCTCGAATTGGGTAGGTTTAATGAATCGGTCGAAGCGCTTAATAGACTTAGTGAAGATAATCCGCAATCGTCACAGGCATGGCTGGATAAGGGCAAGCTTCTCATTGAGCTGGGTAGATTCGATGATGCTCTCAACAGCTTCAATAGCTCCATTGAGATAAATCAGGACTCAGCTGACGCCTGGTATTGGAAGGGTGTTATTCTCCGAGAGATCGGAAGGTATAACGAATCCGTCAGCGCCCTGGATAGAGTCACCGAGATCGATCCAGAGTTCGCAGAGGCTTTGCGAGACAGAGGTGTCATTCTACAGGCGCTTAACCGTCATTCCGAGGCCAATGTGGCATTTGCCAAAGCCCTGGAAATCTACAACAGAACCATCGAGACCGACCCGCAATCGGCAGATGATTGGCGGAATAAAGGGCATATTCTCCAAATGCTCGGTCATGAAGAGGACGCCAAGACAGCCTTTTTTGAGGTTGTAAATATCTACGACGGTTATATAAAATTGAATCCGGAGAATACCAGTGCTTGGCTCCTCAAAGGAGACGCTCTCAGAGACCTCAATATGCAGGAGGAAGCTACGATGTGCTATGACGAGGCTATCGAGCTAAATCCGGATGATGCATATGCTTGGAACGGCAAAGGGCTCAACCTCTACAGCCTTGGCAAATACGATGAGTCTATCAAAGCCTTCGATAAGACTATAGCGATACGTCCAGCATACGCCAGCTCATGGTACTACAAGGGCCTAGCCATGGAGAACATCGGCCGCAACGCTGAGGCAAAGGATGCCCTCGCCAGAGCAGCCGAACTGGGCTTCCCAATTGAACCTCACGAATCGAGCGCATGAGGCGATGTAGGGGCAGCGGAGATTAACTATTTCCAACGACCGCTACTGGTAGAACAGGGTGCCAACGAGCCTGCAGTCAAGCGAAGTGAAACGGCGGCGGCGCACCCGCGCAGCAGAGCTGCGGGAATGCAAGGCGCCGCCGCATAAAGACAAGAGCAGGCCAAAGTCTCAGCACCTAAGCGTCGGATTGTACCCGCTTCATTTCCAACTGCGGAAATGACGCGAGGGTATGGAGACATGATCGGAAAGACCGCGGTCAAAGTGCATCCACTGATCAGATGTGTGTCCATATAAATAACATGCCAAAATCGATAGTTTGAATGCGCATATGGGTATTTGAGCTCCTATTTGTCTCTATATTAACTCACAAAGGGTATTTCTGAGGTATATATTAAATTCATGTTAAGCCACCCGATGGGAATTTACAGAACGCCAACTTCATCGATATCAGCATTCGTCCGATGAAGAGTGAGTCTCACCTTTTCGGTCTGGGCGGCAGATGATTTCCATTTCTCAGAGATCTCGATGATGGATGTTGGAATGATGAACACTACCCCAGTCACATCATAATAAGAGAAGGTCTTAAATAACGTGCTACAATAATACCATGATGTGATGATTTACTATGTTTCGAAGATACGATAATCTCACCGTCGCGCGGGCTCTCTCGAGCCGCCTGCCAATTATCGGGCTTGCCGCCACTGGAATTCTGCTGCTGATGCTCTGCATCCCAGCTCCCGCAGCCGATGAGACCGTGGACATGCTCACCGTTGCCGATCCGACCGGAGACTGGGGATTTCCGTCGCCCTACGCCCATTACTCCCGCGGTCCGGGATACATCAGGATGAGCCTGATCTTCGATACCCTCGTCTGGAAGGACCAGACCGGATTCGTCCCCGCTCTTTCGGAGAGCTGGGAGTACGAGGCTCATGAAAACGCATACGTGTTCAACCTGAGAAAGGACGTCCGCTGGAACGACGGCGAGCCCTTCAGCGCAGACGACGTGGTCTTCACTCTGGACTATATCAAGGAGCATCCCTACAGCTGGGTGGACGCCGAAATCGTGGACAAGGCCCAGGCCCTCGACGACAGCACGGTTAGAATCACGCTTACCAGGCCTTACGCTCCGTTCTTGGACCAGGTGGCGGGAACCCTCCCCATAATCCCAGAGCACGTGTATAAGAAGGTGAGCAACCCTGAGGAGTTCAGGGATGCCCGTGCTCTGACCGGCACCGGTCCTTTCAAGCTCCTGGACTACGACAAGGCCCAGGGCACCTATCTCTACCAGGCCAACCCGGACTACTACCTGGGCTTGCCAAAGGTCCAAAAGCTCAGGTTCGTAAAAGTGAGCGAGGAGATGGCTGCTGCCGCTCTCAAGAAGGGCGACGCCGATGCTGCAGCTGTCCAGGGCGAGTCGGCAAGAGAGCTTGAGAGGGCGGGCTTCACCGTTCTTGAGGGCTCACACGACTGGATTGCGAAGCTGATGATCAACCACAAGAAGCCTCCGCTCTCCGAGGTCAAGGTCAGGCAGGCCATCGCCTATTCGATCGACCGCCAGGCCCTCGTCGAGACCATCCTGCGCGGCTTCGGCCTGGCAGGAAGCCCCGGCCTCTATGCCTCAGACAACCCGTGGTACAACCCCGACCAGGAGCAGTATGCCTATGACCCGGCCAGGGCCGGAGATCTTCTCGTGGATCTTGGATACAGCAGACAGGGCGACTGCTATGCCAGAGACGGACAGCCGCTTCATCTTGAGCTGCTTGTCACCTCCTCAAACGAGCGGGCAGGAGAGATGATCCGCCAGCAGCTGGATGACGCAGGGTTTGAGATATCGATGAGGAGTGTCGATTCGAAGACCCTGGACAACCTGGTGGGTGAATGGAAGTTCGACCTGGCTCTCAGCGGCCACGGCGGCCTGGGCGGCGACCCTAACATCCTCAACAAGGTCATCCTGGGACAGGGGTTCAACAGCGCCAGATACGACGCCGATACGAGGCTCAGCGATGTTCTAAAAGATCAAAATGCCGAGATGGACCCCGATAAGAGGCGGGATCTTGTGTTCTTGGCCCAGCAGATCTATGCCTCAGACGTCCCGGCTCTGAGCATTTATTATACCAACACCTACTGGGCCTCCAACCAGAAGGTTGACTTCTACTTCACCCACGGCGGTGTGGGAAGCGGCGTCCCAATCGCCCTCAACAAGATGGCACTGGTGTGAGTGGGTTGGACGAAAGATACCTCAGCTGTCCAGGCGGCCAGGGCAAAGCCGCTCATTACATCCAAGAAGCGTCCTGGTATGTCCTGCAGATGGAAAAGTCTTAAAAGATAGCCATATGATATCATCAGTAATACCGGAAAGCACGAATCCCAAGGACATATGACTATGCAATCCGAACGGAGATGGTCTTATTGGACGAAGAAGTTTCAATGATCTTAAGACCCATTGGGGAAATTCATACGCCATACAGCCGAATGGAGGAAATCCCGCGTCAGGGCAGGCTCTCTCGGGAGATTTGCGAGATAGAGGTCTTCGAGGAGTTTGCTGACGGGCTCAAGGACATAGAAGAGTGCACGCACCTCTTCGTCCTGTTCTGGATGCACCTTGGGGATAGGACCAGGCTTTCCGCAACTCCACCTCATGACCACCGGCCGCATGGGGTGTTTGCCACCCGCTCCCCCAACAGGCCAAATCCAATTGCTCTGGACATAGTCGAGCTCCTGGCGGTGAGCCGAAATAAGCTTAAGGTTCGGGGCATGGACGCGCTTGACGGCTCCATTCTTCTGGACATCAAGCCGTACTCGTCTGAGATGGACTCCTTCCCCCTGGCCAGGATCAGCTGGCAGAAAGGAAGCCAGGAATGACAGAACCTGATAAAGAAGCACTGAGCCGGCAGGTGGTCGCCATCCCATGAGCGCCAAAAGATCGGTCCGGGGCAGCCTCGCCAACTACCTGCTGGCTCTAATAGCCATATTCTCGCTCAACTTCGTCCTGCCCAGGATGATGCCAGGGGACCCTCTTCAGGCAATATACGGCCAGGAGGCTCTGGTGGCCATGACCCCTCAGATGGAGGCCGCCCTGATCCAGAAGTTCTCGCTTGACCAGCCGTGGTCGAGCCAGCTCTATGCCTACATCTCCGGTCTCTTTGAGGGCGATTTGGGGTACTCTTACTATTTCCGGGACCAGGTGTCTGCTGTGATCCTGGGAGCCCTTCCGTGGACCCTTATCCTAACCGGATCCGCCCTCATCCTTGCGACATCGCTGGGCATCGTGCTTGGGATGGAGTCAGGCTACCGCAGAGGAGGATCACTCGATAGGGGATTGATCGCCGGGCTGATCTTCATCAGCGGCTTTCCAGACTTCTTCGTCGGCATCGTGCTGCTCCTGATCTTCGGGGTGAGCCTGGGGATCGCCCCGCTCTACGGGTCTATAACGCCCTATAGCGGCGAGACCGGACTTGCTTACCTGCTTGACATACTCCACCACCTGGCACTTCCTCTGGCCTCTCTCGTGCTCGTCCAGCTTGGCGCCGTCTACCTGCTGACCAGAAACACAATGGTCGTCGTTCTCAAGGAGCGATTCGTGCTGACGGCGAGGGCTAAGGGATGTACTGACAGGGCGGTCAGGTACAGGCACGCTGGGAGAAACTCCCTTCTCCCCGTGATCACGGCCACCGGAATCAGGCTTCCTCAGCTGATCACAGGAGCGCTATTCATCGAGATAGTCTTCTCATATCCTGGAGTGGGCCTTCTGCTCAGCACCGCTCTGGACGCCCGCGACTATCCGCTTATCCAGGGAATACTGCTGCTTGTAACAGTTGCAGTGCTGACAGCGAACTGCGGAGTCGATCTGCTTTACAGAAGGCTGGACCCGAGGGTCAGACATGCACGTTGATCTGCTGGGAGCTGTCTTGAGAGATCCATTGGGCATGACTGGATCGGCTCTTCTGGGGCTTGTGACGGTTATGGCGATTCTTGCACCTGCCCTCTCCGGATACCCTCCGGACCTCTACACGGGCCAGATCCTATCACCTCCGTCCGCCTGGCACCCCCTGGGCACCGACTCGGTTGGTCAGGACATATGGAGCAGGCTTCTGTGGGGGGCCAGGACATCCCTGCTTGTGGGAGCTGCCGTCGCCCTGATCTCGACGTCCATAAGCGTTATCATCGGGACTACCACTGCCATCTTCGGAGGCCTTTACGAGCGCTTCTGGATGAGGGCTGTCGACGCCATGCTCGCCATACCCCCAATCATCGTGATGATACTGGTCGCCGCCTACCTGAGGCCCAATCTGCTCGTGCTGATACTGCTGCTTTCAGCACTATCCTGGCCTGGTGGAGCCAGGATCTGCCGGGCTCAGACCCTGTCGCTCCTGGAGAGAACGCACTTATCAGCAGCTGCCACATTTGGGGCGGGCTGGAGGCACATCATCCGAAGGCATATCCTGCCAGACCTGACCCCCATAATGCTTGCGTTGACCGTCGGAGCAGCCAGAAGGGCCATCTTCATGGAGGCCGGGCTATCCTTTCTGGGGGTCTCAGATCCAACCATGGTCAGCTGGGGAAAGATTATGCAGCAGGCACTGCAGTTCACATACCTGGACGTCTGGCGGTGGTGGCTTGTACCAACCGGGCTTGCCCTCTCCCTCACCCTGGTGTCTCTGAGCCTCCTCGGGTTTGCCCTGGAAGGGGCGATGGACCCCAGGCTTGACGGAGGGCAGAGACATGGTGACACCAGGAGCAGCCATGCTTGAGATACGGGATCTTGTGGTGTCATACCACGGGTCCAGGGTGCTCAGCGATGTCAACCTGAGGCTCGAGTATGGCGATTCCATGGCCATCATAGGGGAGTCGGGGGCGGGCAAGACTACGCTTGGCCTGGCCATCATGGGATTTTCAGAAGGTACCACCTCAGGACAGATCTGCTGGCAGGGAAGAGATCTGCTCAGACTGCCGGAAGAGGATATGAGGTCGCTTCGCGGAAAAGTCGTGGCCATGGTTTTTCAGAACGTGGAGGATGCTTTAAATCCAGTTCTAAATATTCACGACCAGGTGAAGGAGGCCATGACCGTTCACCGCAACGGCCCGGGGCACGCAGCCTCTGCCAGGGCCTTCGGGCTTCTTGAGGCAGTGGGACTGGATCATGAGAGGGCGAAGAGCTTTCCGCATCAGCTCAGCGGCGGAGAGCGGCAAAGGGCATTGATTGCCATGGCCCTGGCCAACGATCCGGATATCCTGATTCTGGATGAGCCTACCGCATCCCTTGATTCAGTTACCAAGGGAGACGTGATTGAGATACTGAGGGCTGCCGCATCTGACAAGATCTCGCTCGTCATAACCCACGACATCTCCACGGCCGCCAGCCTCTCAAAGAAGATGGCAGTTCTCTATGCGGGAACCATCGTCGAGATGGGCAGAACCGAAGATCTGCTAAAAAATCCGCGCCATCCATACACCCGCGGCCTGATCAGGTCCTACCCCAACATGACCACCACCAAAGATCTGCAGGGGATACCGGGTCGAATGGACCGCGAGGCCGATGGCTGCCCATTTCACCGGCGCTGCACCCAGAGAACCGATATCTGTTCTCGTTTGCCGCCCTCAATGCAGGAGACGAACGGCAGGCTCATCGCCTGCCACCGCGGTGGGATAGTGCCCCTTCTGAAGCTGAGGGGGATAACCAAGTCGTTCGGCCAAAGGGAGGTGTTGAGCAACGTAAGCCTCACGGTTCTGGAGGGAGAGACACTTGCCGTTGTGGGCGAATCGGGCTGTGGAAAGACGACCCTGGCCAGGATCACAATCGGACTTTGCGATCCTGACAGAGGAGATGTGCTCTTTGAGGATGAGACCCTCAGAGTTCGAGGCCTGGAGTTTTACAGGAAGGTGCAGATGATCTACCAGAACCCAGCAGAGTCCCTGAGCCACAGGATGAGCGTCCTCGATCTGGTGAGAGAGCCGCTTGACGTGCAAAGGCTGGGGGGGCGACAGGAACGGGAGGCATCGGTGAGAAAAGCATTGGACGATGTCGAGCTGCCCTCGGATGACCGCTTCCTTGCCAGGTATCCGCACCAGCTCAGCGGCGGCGAGGCGCAGAGGGTGGCCATTGCCAGGGCCATGGTGCTGCAGCCAAAGCTCTTGATTGCAGACGAGCCGACGTCTGCGCTTGACGCCAGCATACAGGCCAAGATCCTGAGGCTGCTGCAAAACCTGCAGGAGAAGAGGGGGCTCTCGATGCTTTTCATCACCCATGACCTGGCCTTGGCCCGCAAGGTGAGTGACAGGATCGCTGTTCTGCACCGTGGAATGTTGGTGGAGGAGGGGCCGGCCTCCCAGGTCGTGTCCTCCCCAGCCCATCCGTACACCAGGTGCCTTTTAGAGCAGGCGGCCCGTCTGGATGCGACTATTGGTAGCCCTGGCGTGGAGAGCTCGGCAGGGAGAGGGGCGGCAGCCCAGGATCGTGACCGGTGGATTGGGGCTGCGGCAGTGAACCGGTAGCGCATGACGAGTGGCTGCCATTTGCGTCAGCCTGGCTGCGCCTCTTTTGGGGGAAGAGGCAAAATTATCATGCAGGGTCGAGTCCCTCTGCTGGCAGATGACAGGACGGCCGACCGATCACAGGACAGACTGATAAAGGGATAAAGGATAGCAGCAAATCGGGATTAGGCGTTTCCAATTGCGAGGCGGCATAATGGACGAAGATTATCGGAGTGCGGTTAGATTTCACGGACACGAGTGCCCTGGCCTTGCCATGGGCTACCGTGTTGCCAGATACGTCAAGGATCGCTACCAGAGGGCCGAGGATGAGGAGCTGGTGGCTGTGGTTGAGAACAACTCCTGTAGTGTGGATGCGGTGCAGGATATGCTGGGCTGCACCTTCGGCAAGGGCAACCTGATATTTCTGGACAGGGGAAAGCAGGTTTTCACGTTCTATCCCCGGTCAGGAAGAGCGGACAAGGCCCTGAGAATATACTTCAAGGACGATCTCCTGAGAGATATGGGGGATCTGCGCTCCAGATTCTTCGGCAAAACCCTCTCCGAGGCAGAGGAGAAGGAGTTCGAGGCGCTGAAATCCAGGATCGTTCGGTCTATCTTGTCTGCACCAGAACAGGATGTGCTGTCGGTCTCTGAGGTGGAGATGCCAGAGCCCGAAAAGGCTCGGATATATCCGTCCCTCAAGTGCCAGCAGTGCGGGGAGGCTTTCATGGAGGCGCGTGGCCGGACCGCCTGCGGCAAGGTGGTCTGCATGGATTGCTTCGAGAAGCTTGATGCATGAAGCGCACTCGAAAGTTCAGCTGATCTGGCGTGCTCTCCATTTGGAGGGGAGCCGGAGAATGGTGATTGGCCGATGAGATATCCCGCCTGCTTCTTAATGGCCAATCCCAGGCCGAAAGGCCGGATCCGACCGCCATACGGCCCCGGTGCTCTGAGCCGATTTTTCGGAATTTTCATCTTTGGCTCGGTCTCCTTTCTCCATCTCCTCAAAATGGCGATATTTCTTCCGCGCTCGTCCTGTCGGCACCAGATCTGTTTGCAGATATCTGGGGCAATGGCCCCTTGTCGATAAGATTGTGGGAAGATGCCGGGCGATTGTGGGAGATGCCTCGAATTCGATAATGCTGTTCTTCGGCTGGGATGAAGGATTAAATAGGAGTAAAATAACATTATTAAATGGGTGAAATACCATGGGCGACTACATCCAGCCGGGAATTCCGCCTGCAGGGACCGAATCTAAGGGCTGGCAGGCCTATACTCCGCTATTGGCCATGGCGGCCATCGGCCTGTTTGCTGTGCTGATCGGCCTGCTGCTGAGGATGTACTAGGCAGAATGGAGCACAGGCAGGATCTCGAGGCCGGAAGCAAAAAGACGTTTCCGGCCTCGCCCTTTTTCAGTCAAATGACGCGAGCTTGCACCATATGCCTTGCGGCCGGTGGGGCATCAATTGCGGCGGGATTTTGCCAGTCTCGGCTTGGCACCTGCTGTTCTTTGCCATTTTTGGTTGAATGGATGATCGAAGATCGATCCGCCTCATGATATCGATATGCTGGAGGCGGTGGCCGGAATCTGGCAGGCTCAGACCAGGTCCATCTATCTTCATCAAAATGCCACTGATCAACGAGCTGCGGGGCTGTCAGCACGGGCTTGTACCTGCAATCGCAGTACAATTCACGCTGGTCCAGTTGTAGTCGAGAGGACATGTCCACTCGTATATGGGCATGAGTTCCGGCCTCCTGATCCAGCCGGCTGGCAGGGTGCAGTTGGATGCGTTTTCAAGGAAGGCGCATTCCATGGACGAATCGTTCCTGATCATGTTCTCACAGTCACCGGGAGCGCCACTGTGCCCTTCGGTGCAGCAGAACGGATTTCTGCCTGACCAGCATATGCCGCTGACCGAGACGACCGAGTAGTCGGAGGGGCAGGACTCCAGGCTGCCGTACCCGAGGCTGCGCCAGCCGGCAGGAGGCTCGCAATAGCTGCATTCGTCTCCGGCGAAGAACTCAGAGCACTGGCGGAAGGTATCGTTGACTATTATCTCTGGCGGCATGGGTGCGGCAGATGTCGGACCACACTGAGCCAGCAGAAGAATGGTCAGTGCCGGGACATATCCGAGAGGTCTCATGGGGAATAACATCACATGAAAATTATATCAAATTTTCCGCGGTGATGCGCCTTTTTAGGCAGGCTTTTCCTCGTGACATGGCCCGGGGTCGCCTGCTCGACATTGTTTTCTGCACAGCATCCTGGACTTGGGCCAGAGATACCTCCGGCAAAGCATCCGAAAAATCCGGGGCTGATGATAAAGGAGGAAATGGTGGTGGTTCTTATACGATGTGGTTCATGCTCTCGAGTCAGGATAGAACTTTGGCGAGGTGACGATACCGTGAAGATCTCATTGATCCTGGCCAATCCCAACTTGCGGAGCTTCAATCACGCGATAGCCGGTGCTGCTGCGGATGCATTGCAGGATAACGGCCATCTGGTTGCCTTTCACGACCTGTATCTTGAGGGCTTCGACCCACTTCTTCGAAGCACGGAGATCCCCAGAGGCGCACTTCTTGAGCCGTCTATAGAGACGCACTGCCGTGAGATCGCCTCGGCGCAGGGGATAATCATAGTCCATCCCAACTGGTGGGGCATGCCTCCCGCTGTGCTCACTGGCTGGGTGGACAGGATCATGCGGCCGGGCCTGGCCTATGAGTTCTTGGAGGGCGACAGCGGTGAAGGTGTGCCCAGAGGCCTGCTCCAGGCCAGATCAGCCCTGGTGTTCAACACCTCAAACACCTTTGTCGAGAGAGAGCAGCAGGTCTTTGGCGACCCGCTCGAGTCCATCTGGAAGAACTGCATCTTCGGGCTGTGCGGCGTTGAAGAGTTCTACCGAAGGACCTTCTCAGTGGTTGTGACCAGCACTTCCGAGCAGAGGAGGGAGTGGCTGGAGGAGGTCAGGGAGACGGTTGACAGTGTCTTTCCGGCGGAGCGGCGCGGGGCTATGAGGTTTATAGGGTCATCACGGCAGTCGATCATGCACGATTAGACAAATCCTGCCGTCTTTCTGCCAGGCGCGACTGGACTTGGTTCATGTTGCTCTCCAAGATACACTGCTCAAAGATCCGACGATACGAGATCGATCTAGGCCTGGCTGATGGAGAGGGATTAGCAGCCACTTCATGGCGCCCTTGCTGACGACATGCCTGACCGATGACCAGCTTTATATATGTACCTTATGATAAAAAGAAGAGGCCTAAATATTGACGGCGAAGACCGCCGGCTGGCCTCATGGTCCGGTTGGCGCTATTTGTGGATGTCTGAGGGCGATTAGGGCGGGGCTTCCCCCAGTTCCGCAAGGCCATACGATCGAATCACCTGCCGCAGCAGGCCAGGCGTTTATTCCTGCAGGCGCCCTAAACCGCCATGCCTCGCGCCCATCTTCCCTCAGGAGGGCATAGATCATTCCATCGAATGTGGCGGTGAAGACCAGATCGTTGATCACAGTTGCCCCTCCCACATCGATCGAGTCGAATGTCCTCTCCCAAAGGATCTTGCCTGTTCGGACATCGATGGCAAGCAGTCCTCCATTGGCCTGGTCCAAGCTCTGTGCACCGGCTATGCTGCTGTCTGTATAGTTCGTGTACAGATCGACATAGGGGACGAAGACCACTCCATCAGCATATGCCATAGGTGTCTCCACTCCTCCGAAGTACCCTGGATATACCTTCGTCACACCTTCAGGCAGACTCGCCAGCTGGTCGTTGAGATGTGTCCCGACGAGCGTTGACCAAAGCGTACATCCGGTGGAGCGGTTGAAGGCGTAGACCTTCCCCAATTTGCCTGCACCAATTACTATTTCCTGCAAAATTCCGCCGACCTCGGCATGAGCGAGGATTGGTGGTACCTGAAAGTCGAGGTCTAGGAGATCGTGCGGATTTACCTGGTTATACCAGATGAGCCTGCCGTCTCTGCTGTCAAGTGCCAGGATGCTATCGGTGTAGAGGTTAGGGCCGGGACGGCTGGACCCATTGGGATACTGAGGAGTTCCTGGCCAGGGTGCCGGATTGCCTACACCCCAGAACATGATGCCAGAATTCAGGTCCACAGAGGGCGTGTACCAGCAGCCGCCTCCGCTGTTCACCTCCTTATTGCCCCATAGCTCCGGGCTGTCAACTGTGCTGAAGTTCCACCTGACCTCGCCCGACTCCTGATCAAGAGCGTAGATCACGCCGATGCTTCCGCCACTGTAGAAATCATCCGGACTGGTCCCCGGGACGGTTGATACGTAAACGGTATGGTTATAGATGGCGGGTTGAATATCGATTCCAACCGTGCTCCTTTCTGAGATGTTTTTCTCCCACAGCTCTCTGCCTGTCGCCTTATCCAGAGCCGATATCTTATACGCACCCTTGGCGGAGAATACCTTTCCCCAGCCAACGGCCGGCCCATTGGGACCGATGCTGGTGAGGTTGTAGATCTGCTCCCATATCAGGCTTCCATCGGCCAGATTCAGCGAATATATGTTGCTCTGAAGATCCTGGAAGTATACGACATCTCCTAATATGACTGGGTTTGAGGATGCCCCACCAAAGAGGCTAGAGGCGTTTATCGGAACCGACCAGGCTACTTCAAGAGAACGGACGTTGTCGGAGTCTATCCCCACATCAAACGTAGCCCTTGTATTGGCATAGTCCTTGTTGGCAAGCGGCCAGTCATGCGAGTACTGAAGCACTTCTGGGGGCAGTGGTTGATCCGCCTCTGCCCATGATGGCAGCACGAGGATAGATGAGATGCAGATCAGCATCAAGGCCGCCGAAATGCGGATGTCTTCGGACTTCAATTATATCACCAATTCTCTGCATTCACGCGAGATTCCTGCGCAATTTCCTTATCTATCTAACAACGAACTGGCCGTTCATGATCTGTGCGTGCGGATCGCATCGGAAGAAGTATACTCCTGGCTCCTCTGGTGCCTGGAAGGTATAGACGATGGTTCTTGGTCCGGTTATGATGTCTCCTTTGAAGATCACTCTCTTTGCTGCAGCAGAATCGTATAAAGCGAAGTTATGCCGAATTCCAGAGTCCTGGTTGTCGAAGTTCATCGTTATCCGGGCTCCTGCAGGGACTGTGATGCTCTTTGTGTTGAAAGCCACACCCCTGGCAATCAGATCCACAACCACCTCCTCAGATGCATTGACCACGGTGACGTTCACAGAGCTGACTGCCGGAGGATCAAGAGGGGTATGGTCGTTATTCACCAATTGCACCGAGAAGTTGTGCTGCCCAGGTGTTACATTTTGCCACGTATGGGCGATCTCCACCGAGGGCAGATAGGTGCCAGGTGCTGATATAGCGGGTTTTCCAGGTTCTGTTGGTACAGGCGTATCCATGTAATAGTGAATATGCCCTTCTTTGGCGACATTTTCTTGACCGAATTTATCTGCGAGCGAGAAGTTCATAACCTCCACGGATATCGTCACATTGCCTGCAGCGACTTCGAAATCCCCTGGCGGATCGGTAATCGCTATTTCGGGGATTTCCGCTTCTTCTGACAATGCTGGCGGAATTATAAACAGAACAACCAGTAGCATAGACATTATCATGATTTTACATCCGAATGGTCTGCTCATAATACTCACTCCACGATGAACAATAATTAATAATAATGAATATCCTTTATATTTATGCTTATCGCAAGTACCTGTGTGAGATTCAAGAGTTTGTGAGAATGAAGGACGAAACCGCAAAACGAAGCATCGGGTAAGTGCGACCTGGAAAATGACCATCAGCCCGGATATCCTGCACTATCTTTTCAAGATAACCGCCTGGGGTCCTTCTGGATCTCGGGAGAGCCGGTATACATCGGCGAGTTGACCGAAAACTCAATATCCGGTGAGATTGCCTTAAATAGGCAATTAGGTTTATATGTGCGACCCGTGTCTGACTGCTCTGACGTCCCTTATTGGACCAAAGCCGCTCTGATGTCCCTTATTGGACCAAAGCCGAGAGGTATCCGGCCAGCCTGACGTGAGTCAAGCGAAGGGCAGCCAGCAATTCGTCCTGAAGTGAAACATCATTCGGAGGCGAGCAGGGTGAGAGTACCCAAGCCAAACTTTGCAGCACAGGTCTTTGCAAGCATCATCGCAGGGACCGTCTGCGGATTATTCTTCGGGGAAGAAGCTCAAGTCCTGGCACCACTGGGGACGATCTTCATCAAGCTGATGCAGATAACCGTCTTGCCTTCGGTTGTGATCTTCATCGTCACAGGCATAGGCAGCATCAATCAGGCCGATGCTAAGGAATTCCTCAAGAAAGCGGCAGCTATAATGCTCATGATGTGGCTTTTGGGATTAGCAGTAATTTTCTTCATGCAGCTTGCCTTTCCTGATGTGCCAAACACCTCTTTTTTCAGCACCACCCAGCTATCTATGTCAGGCGGTACCGATCTCATCGAACTCTTTATCCCATCCAATCCGTTCAAGTCGCTCTCAGAAGGGCTCATGCCTGGCATCGTCCTCTTCTGCCTGCTGTTTGGATTCTCTCTGATAGGTGACGAAAGGAACAGGCCTTTTATTGAGCTGCTCAAGGGACTCTCCTTCACCCTCTCCAGGATAACAAACCTGTTGATTAGAACCGCTCCCTTCGGCATCTTTGCTATCACAGCAGAGACCGCCGGGACCATCACCATACCGCAGCTCCTTCAGATTCAGGTCTTCTTCTTATCAACTGTTGTTCTCTCGATAGTATTTATTCAGCTGGTTCTCCCCTTATTAGTCTACTGCCTGACTCCTCTCAGCTACAGAGAAATACTCTCGGCTGCAAATAAAGCGGTGATATTGGGATTTTCCACATCCCAGGTCTTCATAACCCTGCCCCTGTTAACAGAGGGCGTTGCCAGCCTGTTTAAGGAGCCTCACAACGAGGTGAAGGCCAGGTCGTACAGCGGGATATTGGTACCACTGGCCTACAGCTTCCCACCTCTCGGGGACTTCATGGTCCTGCTGTTCGTCCTTTTCACAGGCTGGTACTATAACGATCCACTTGGATTAAGAGATCAGGTCAGCCTGGCCGTGATCGGCGTGCCAAGCTTCTTCGGGTCCTCCAAGCTAGCCCTTCAATTCCTTCTTCAAGTGATGCAGCTACCTGCAGATGCCCTGCAGCTATTCATCATATCCAACTCTTTCCACATCTATTTCTCCACAGCTCTCACCTGCATGGCCATCTTTTCCTTCTCCACTATCTGCACGGCATTTCTATCTGGATGCGGCGGGCTCAGGCTTAGGAGAGCCGCTTTATCCCTGATCATATTAGTAGCAATTCTGATCTCTGTTGTAGTTGGACTAAGGGTGGGCTTCGCCTCAATGTTGGGCGACTCTTCCCATGCTGACGAGACTATTTTGAGCATGAAGATGCCCCTCGACGTAACCGGAAACCGGATCGGCCAGTTCGTGGAGACCAGGGTTTACAGGTATTACTCCGAGGTTCCTCCGGTTCGTGACAAGCCAAACGCCTTGGAGAACGGCAGCCTCTTGTCAAGGATAAGGGGCAGAGATGTCCTGCGGGTCGGATATGTTCCTGATATCATGCCCTTTGCCTTCTTCAACAAAGAGGGAGAGCTTGTAGGCTACGATATACACATGGCCTACGACCTGGCAGGGGTCTTAAACGTATCAAAAGTGGAGTTCGTGCCGGTGGAGAGGAGATCCGGGTACGACATGGTCAACAATGGGAGCTGTGATATAATCATGTCAGGAGTAGCCCTGGTCCCCGGGATGATAGGACTCGGAAGGTTCACCTCGCCCTACATCGACCTGCACCTGGCTTTCGTAACCAAGGATTATAGAAAGAACGACTTCGAGAGGGTGGAGGATGTCGCAAGGATGAAAGGCCTCAAGATAGCCATCCCCACGGGCTCGGAATACTATACAGCCGTCCGCAATATCTTCCCACTGGCGACGATAATCCCCCTTGACCACCCCAATCAGTTCTTCACCAGGACAGACGCCGACGTCCTCCTGACCACCGCCGAAACTGGTTCTGCCATGACCCTTCTGCATCCGTTCTATGATGTGGCGATCTTGCAGCCCTATGACACATATAAGATCATGTGCGTCTATATCGTCTCCAAGGACTGCGATGATGCCACACTGATGTTCCTGGACTATTGGCTCAAGATGGAAGAGGAATACGGATCGCTGGATAGAAAGCACAAATACTGGATATTGGGAGAAAACATAGAGAATAAGCCGCAGAGATGGAGCATCATACGAGATGTCTTTAATTGGGTAGAATGACAATTGGGCGTATCGATGGAATTGATGCTCTGCCAAAGTTCAGTCAAGAATGATAATTGTACGCCAGCTATTGATATCTTCAGAGGAGGATGGCCCGGCGATTGCGACTTGTATGCGATTTGCTTTGAGCAAACTATTTCCGTTTATGATATCCATAACAATCAATAGTAATGATTTTGGGAGGCGGTGAAGTTATGTCTAGTAAGGGGTGGATATTGGAGAAAAAGATCGCACCAATTGCCATATTGCTAATGACAGTTGTGACAAATTGTGCATCTGCAAATGCTGAAGAGCCTTTCGTTTCTGCTGATTTCCTGGAGGCAGCGGATGACGTCGGAATAATCGTATGGCCGGCAGAAGATGGAGGATTTCTCTTCGCAGGGCTCACCAAATCTTTTGGTGCTGGAGATACGGATGCCTGGCTGGTCAAGACCGACGAAAACGGCACCGAACTATGGAATAAGACATTTGGTGGGGCAGGACGGGACGCCGGAGTTTACTTCAGGCCAATTAGAGAAGAAGGCTACATCATCGCCGGCTGGACGAACTCATCTGGAGCTGGCGGCGACGACGTTCTTGTAATCAAGACAGATGAGAACGGCACGGAGATCTGGAACAGGACTTATGGGAGTAAAGCCGACGAGAGAGGCCGTACAATCCATCAGACGCGGGACGGAGGGTACATAATCGGCGGCATAGCTGGCTCTTTAGGATCTGAAGAAAGGAATTTCCTGCTTATCAAGACCGATCCTTCGGGCAATGAGGTATGGAACAGGACCTACGGAGGATCAGGAATGGAAGTATTCAATACCGCCCAGCCGACGACTGGCGGTTATGTCGTAATTGGCGGGACAAACTCCACATCCTCTGGTGACTGGGACATCATCCTTATTCGGGCTGATGAGGATGGAGATGAGATATGGAACAAGACCCTTGGCGGTCCCGGCAATCAAACCGCCATCTCTTTCGACCAGAACATGGACGGCGGATATACGATCACCGGCTTTGACGATGTTGCTGGAAATAACAATGCCTTGCTGATCAAGACGGATGGAAAAGGCGACGAGATATGGAGGAGATCCTTTGGAGGGGCCGGAGACGACCAGGGCCGGGATGTTTTGGAGACTAGAGACGGCAGATACCTGATAGCTGGCTGGACGAACTCATCAGGCGCCGGAGGGACAGACCTCATTCTGATTATGACAGGTGCCGACGGTCGGGAGATCTGGAATATGACTTACGGGGGGCAGGACGATGACCGTGGACGGTTCGTCTCTCCAGCATATGACGGTGGATACATAGTCGTCGGCGAGAGCAGATCCGCAAGTGGTGACTGGGATGCCCTGCTGGTCAGGACATATTCAGACGGCATCGAAGCGTGGATGAACACATATGGCGGAAAGGACAGATAGCCCTTTTCCGTCATATATTTCTTGATATCTCGATGAAATAGGACAAGATGCAAATTCGGTGCATGAATGGTTTGGCACATCATCGATTTGTCTTCCATACGAGATGCTAATCTGTCGGTAGCGGTTTTCCAGATAATCACCCAAATCTCCAGAGCACCTTTGTGCGAATCCCACCGTCAGTGATAGATAGTACCGTCATGCATACCGCATCGGCTGATCAGGTGGAAAGCAATGAGGTTGCACTATCTTCAGCATGTACCCTTTGAGGACCTCGCAAACATCGAGGTCTGGGCAAAGGATAGGGGCCACAGCCTCTCAAAGACCTTGCTATTTAATGGCGAACCTGTTCCAGGCCTCGATAAGTTCGATTGGCTCGTGGTCATGGGAGGGCCGATGAGCATCTACGAAGAGGAGAAGTTCCCATGGCTAGCCCACGAGAAGCGTTTCATCAGGCGGTCGATCGAATCGGGCAAGATCGTCCTGGGAGTCTGCCTTGGCGCCCAATTGATCGCGGATATCCTGGGAGGAAGGGTGCGCAGGAACGAACATAGGGAGATCGGCTGGCACCGGGTCTCTCTAACATCTGACGGGCTAAGATCGAGGATCTTCGGAGTATTGCCTGAGCACTTCACAGCGTTCCACTGGCACGGGGATACGTTTGATATACCGCCGGCAGCTGCGAGGATGGCAGAGAGCCGTGCCTGTCTCAATCAGGCATTTGAGGTCGGCAAGTCAATCGGCCTTCAATTCCACCTTGAGTCTTCCATGAGCAGCATCAATAGTCTTATAGAGAACTGCCGTGAAGAGCTTGCCGGAGGGGAGTTCGTCCAGCTGCCGGAGGAGATAACCGGCTGCAAAAGATACATTATCGAGACAAACGGATTGATGGAAAAACTGATGGATCGTATCGAGGACTGTTTCTGGAATTAGGGCAGTCATAACGTGTGTGGCCTCGAGATCCTCCAAGAGCCCTGTATCCTTGAGGTTCTACAGAGCACCAAGACAGATCCTTTCGGGCAAAATCCGATATCAAAGGCAGCTTTGGCACGAGGCAGGCCGACGAGAGACGGGATTTGAGGTGGCGCTTGGTCATGAGGCGATGACGCTCAGGCCCGAGCGCCCCGCTGGAACCTGCCAGGAGAGCAGAAGTCGGATTGGCCGGCTGGTGTTCTTTGTGATCCTCTAAATCCGGGAACTTATAGAAAAGCAGGCAGAAGACCCCTCTCCTTTAGGGGAGGGGCTGAATGCCGTAAGTTAAGCAGAAAACTATATATCTTAATAATAGCTTAACCATAACTATGCTTAAGGCATACAAGTTCAGGCTCTATCCAACGAAGTCCCAAAAAACCAGAATGGATCGAACGCTGGACTTGTGCCGCTGGACGTACAACAAGACCTTAGAGATTAGGAAGGCTGCATGGGAGAACGAAGGCAAGTCCCTATCCAAGTATGAAACTAACAACCTATTGCCTGCTTG
>Ga0208940_1000774_pt1 | contig 37485 bp, 36 predicted proteins | sample AD_JPNNA6_MetaG_FD_184445 | JGI IMG/M metagenome (GOLD analysis project Ga0208940, IMG submission 184445) | Active sludge microbial communities of municipal wastewater-treating anaerobic digesters from Japan - AD_JPNNA6_MetaG (SPAdes) (version 2) | ecosystem: Engineered > Bioreactor > Anaerobic... | reverse complement strand
ATACCAAAGGTTTCTTTATCCAAGTTCTTGTAAAACTCAGGTAAACTAGAAGGGTAATCTTTAACTAATTTTTCTAATACTATTTTAGCCATTGCTCATTTATTTACTGTTCCACCAAATCAATGGCTTAATCCACGGATATTTTTCAAAAGTCATTTCATCATACACCACTTCACTGCCATCTTCAAACACGACCTTATCTTCAAAAACTTGTTTGATGTGCTTGCCTGAGAGGTTAGAAAGCGTTTCAGCGATATCTACATCCGGATACAACTTTTCAAAAACAACTTTGGCGTTTTTCTTTTCATAATCAATTTCAATGGCTTCTAACAATTTCTGGTCTTGTAAAAAACTGTATTGCTCTACTTGGTTTTCATCTTTTTTGCCCTGCCATTGGTATTGAGCTTTAGCAAGCACTTCTTCGTATTGTTCGAGCTCGTAGTATTTAAAGAAACCACCGCCTTTAAAATTAGCTTCAGTAGAAATGCCTATTTTGTTGCCTATCAGTGTCCATTTTAATCTTGGAATATTTGTGCCATTAAAATGTTCACCCATTTCCATTCCAATCCATCTACGATTTAGTTTATGTGCCGTTGAAATTGTTGTACCACTTCCTGAAAAGAAATCTAAAATATAATCTCCTTTATCAGAAGAGTTTTCAATTATTCTTAATAAAAGACCTTCTGATTTTTGTGTTTGAAATTTCAGGTATTCTGATGAACCCGAAATCAAAGGTTTTGTCTTATCGTGATCCCAAACATCTCTTATAAATGTTTCAGCATAATAACTATTAAAAATTGCTTCCTTAAATTTATCATTAAGTGGTGTGCCATTTTCAAGACTATTCAATATAGAATCCTTATCTCTCTGTGTTAATTTTGAGAAATCAGGCGAAATTGTTTGAGTGTCGATAAAAGGTTTATTATAAATCTGTCGCTCTTTTTCCGGATAAAATTTATGAATATTTAAGTCAGGATTAGTTTTAGTGTACGCAAAAATTGTATCGTGTTTGTTAGCATAGGCATTTCTTTTTATACCTTGAATTCTGTATCCATAAATGATTTCATTTAAAAGATTGTTTTTGCCATAAACCCTGTCCAATAAAATTCTTCCGAGATAATTCGCTCTATAATCAATATGGAAATAAAAAGTCCCTGACTTTTTCAAAAGTTCATTGGTTATTAGTACTCTGTCGAAAATTAATGATAACCAAGTACTATCTTGATAAGCGTCTTTATATTTGAAATCGCTTCCTGTATTAAACGGTGGGTCTATATAAATCAGGTCAATTGAGTTTTTGTATTTAGACTTCAGTGTATTTAAACCTTGCCAATTATCGGTTTTTATGATTGTCCCATCAATATCTTTGTCTATATTTTCAAAACACGATAATATTTGGAATTTGAGTTCAGGAAAATATTTTGTGTCAATTGGCAGAAATTGAAACTTCATATTAAGTTTTTTACTTTCGATAATTGAACTTTCAAAACCATTTTCATAAGAAAAAGCAAATTCATTCCACTCTTTTTTAGTGGTTTCACCTTTCTCGTCAAACCATTCTCTGTTTAATTCTTGCCATTCTTCCACTTGGTTTTTCCATCCCTGGCTTTTAATTATTTTTTCAATGAGTGGTATATTATCTGCTAATTTGTCAAGTGTCAATACATAATTACAATTTCTCACAAACTTAGGTTTCTCCCAAATAGCTTTGAGTTCATCTTCAAAGCGAGCAATGTATTCGATAACTTTGTGTGCAATCTTTTTAATGTTTTGAATTCGCTTTACTGTTGCCGCATCAAAATCCGTATCTAAATCATTGAATAGCCAATTGTAAACATAAATATCAAACTGCTCTTTCAAAAAGCCTTCTGCATCTTTGTGTACAAAGTAGTCTATTTCGTTTTGTCGTTTGTAAATGCTAAAGATTTTTCTCAAATCTTCATCATACAAAATGATACCTTTCTTGTGTAAGTAGGTAAGCATTAAAGAAAGGTCGTTAATGCTATATTCTATCTTAACAGAATTTAAGGCATCATCTAAATTTTCAATAAACAAACACTTTCTGCTGTCAGTCTTTTTGTCTATTACTGTACGGTCTATATCCGTATTGGCAAAAATGATATTTGGATGTAGGTCTGTTCCATAATCATCCAAGCATTTATCTATGAGGTCGTTGTTTTTGTCAAGTTCCAAGTAGTCTTTTAAACGGTCGTACTTATTGCTTTCCTGATAGCGAATTTTAAAAACAACTTCTTCTTTGGTTGCTTTTACCAAATAGAATTGTATAGCTTTTTTCTCGTTACCTTTTGCGTGTTTTATTTCAGAAGCATCAAACAAAATTTTAATTCCGTTTACTTCTGTTTGTAAGTCTTCGTAATTCGCTTCTGACTTAACATAGTAGAGTTTCTGTGTTTTCCAAAACAACGCAACATCATCACGGTCTGAATAAACTTTTTCGTAAAGGTTTTTGTGAATTTGTGAGTTGGCAAAAAACACCGTTCCTGTTTCATTAAGGTAACAGTCAAAAAAGTTGTAGAGTTTTTCAAAAAGTTCTTCTCTGAATTTTGCTTCAATTTGTTTGTCAATCTCGGCTTTTATGTAGGGTTCAATTTCTGCAAAATATTGTGCTTTGATGTCCATTAAATTTACATATCCTGATTTTCCTTTAATTGGATGTCCAATAAAAGTGTCTTTCAGGGCAGAAAAAAATCTTTGTTCGTATATGTTACTCATTTTTTGTCTTTTTGTTCTATTAGTAAGTCTTTAACTTCAACATCCAAAATTCTTGCTATTTCATAAAGTACTTCAAGTCTTGGCTGTTGTCTGTTTTGCACATAACCATTAACCATATTATAGCTTTTACCGAGCTGTTCGGCTAACCAAGTTTGCTTAATTCCTTTTTCTTCAAGCACTTCTTTAATTCTGTTCATTGTTGTTAAAGATGTCAAGTCGCAAATTTAGTTTTTAATTTTCAATATCTCGTTTTTCAAGATAAAAAATGTTTGAATAATTGTCTAACTTTCTGTCCGTGCGTTGGCAAAAAATGGCTCTTTTGGTTTTTTGAGCGTTGGCTTGTGTGTCTGAAAAAACCAAATGTGTCATTTGTGCGGTTGGCTTTTTACACTGAGCGATAACGCCCGGCTGTATGCGGTCGGCCGGGGCATTTCTGCCAATTACGAAAGTTTCTGGCCAAGCGGGTGTGACTGGGGAGAACGAAACCTGCAATATGCTGTGGAGCACCGGCTGCCGTATCACAGCTTTGTTGGCATTAGTTATTTATTTTTTCTTGTATTTCCTTAAATGACAATCCGTCTTTATTAACCCATTCTGTGAATCCATTAGAATTTCTCCCTAGAATCATATTTGAAGCAGCACTAGGACTACTAAAAATTGCATCTTCTGCAAAAATTAGTTTGTCACCACTTTCTATCATGATCTTAGTTTCTAAAAGTTTTCTTCTCATATTTCTGTATGTTTCTGTACATGAATTTGATAATGATTTTTTTGCTTCGCTTCCTTTTGCAACTATATATCCTTGATCTGTTTCTGTCATAATTGCATCAAAAGATCTTGTTTTAATAAAATAAGTTTCACGCACTTCAATTTTCGTGTCAGCTTCTGCAAAATCCTTTTGAGTGACTGTTGAAGAAATCAAAAAATTAAACCCCATAACAGGAAGGATGAGCTTTATCTGTTCAAGGAAGTATTCCATATCAGAAATATCTGCTTCATGAAGTGTCGGCAAACTAGGTGAATTACCATTATCAATTTGAGCTGTTTTTGCTTCTATTGCAAGCTGTATAAGTCTTGATTCCAAATATTTAATCTGTGTTTTTGTTAAAAGTTCATCTTTACTTACGAAGAATATTAGTTCTTTAAAGTCTTTATTGGGATCACTAAGATGTTGTTTTAGTCTTGATCTAATATTTTCAGCTTCACAATATAAATTTTCTCGTCAAAGGCTTCGTCAGTTGGGTCACCTTTCAAACAATATATGCCTGGGTTTTCAAACTCTTGTCTGTGCATAATTTTATTAACAGATGCTCTTGGGCTATAAATAGCCTTTCCAACCCAATTCCCTATTTCACTAAGTCTCGGACCATAAGCTGTTCCGTCAATCATATAAACAGTCAGTTTTTTACCCATGTTTTGTATTTTGTAGAATGTTCTTTATAATTAATGCCAACTTGTTTATACAATTGGGAAAACTGTACTCTTTATTTGTAATAATGGTGTACTGTACGGTTTTATCCATTTTTATTACATGGTAAATATATTGAAAACTTCACAGATCATCAAAGGGAGACCGGATATGTTGTATGCTTTTCTGACTTACATGGGTGTAGATTTCCGTGGTCCGGCTGCTTTTATGCCCAAGCAATTCCTGAATATACCGCAAATCTGTCCCGCTCTCCAACAAATGGGTGGCATAAGAGTGCCTTAACCAGTGCAATGTGACCGGTTTTCGAATACCCGCCTTTAACACACTCTTCTTTAAAACTTCCTGCAAACTCGTGCTGCTGTATTGTTCCCCTCTAATCTGCCCTTCAAAAAGCCACTCCTTGGGACGATAAGCTTTGTAATACTCCCTGAGCATCTCAACAACCTTTACCGAAACAGGCACCACCCTGTCCTTATTCCCTTTAGATTGCCGTATAACCAATAAACCACGGGTGCTTTCAACGTCGGCAGGCTTCAGGTTGATCAATTCGCTCCTCCGTAATCCGCAGGCATAAATCAGACTCAACATCGCCCTGTGTTTTAAATTGACCGGAGCATCAAGAATGCTTTTTACCTCCTCCTTGCTCAATACATTGGGTAAATGGATTTCCTTCCGAGGACGCTCAATCTCCTCCGGAATCATCTCCCTCTTCACCATCTTCTGAAAAAAAAGCTTCACCGCATTGATCACCTGGTTCTGATACGATGCAGAATACCTGTTCTTCAGTATGTAGCCATTGTTGAAATCCTCCAGATCCCTGTTGGTGAGTTTCTCCACCGGTTTCTCCGGATGAAAGGAGAAAAAAGATCTAACCCCATTTGAATAGGTTCTGATGGTACTCTCACTGTAACGCATCTGCTTCATCCACTTTTCAAACTCATCCACCTTACGACTGACCTCCGGAATTAGCTGAGGTAATCGCTCTACTCCTGGTTTCCGAACTTTGCGTTCCGGAATCAGTTCCACCGACACCCCTTTTCTTCCTCTTGAAGCAAAAAATTCCTCTTTGTCGATATAGGCCTTGCCCCAAAATGCCCGGAACAAATTCCGCAGACTCTCAGGATTGTTCGGAACAGACCAACTTCCTCTCTCCTCACTCCAAACACTTCCCGGCAATTGCCTGGCAACTGTATCAAGGCTCTCCTGTGGGGGAAAAAATAACGCCACCCGCCCGTCACTCCCATCCCTGAAGGCAACGATCTTAATTCGGGGTAAATCAGCCATTTTTACCGCTCTTTGCTTAGGATAAATGTAATCATTTTTTCACTTTTTTAATAGTCTAATCATTTATATTTCATTAATATCTAAATATTTAATTTAAACCACTTTACCTGTGCAAGACTAGATACCAGAGACAGGTTTGATCCAATAATCTGGTAAAACGAGCTTGAAACGATTCACATAAAAGCCATATTTTTCGTCTCCATGCGAGTTTCAAAGTTGTGAAGAACAGAAATTGCCCTAATAACACTGAATAACTGCAAATTAATTCTTAAACTATTGAACATGCGAGTGAAACATCCATGCACCATTTATACACTCTCCGGAATGACAATGTCGAAAGCAACACGAAAGCGGGAAAAGCAAATTATTCCTGTCATACGGATTGGAAAAAAACTGAAGAAAATTATGTTGACACACACAACACCTTCCAGGGCTTTTTTCAGGACAATGGTACTCTTTTCTCTTCTTCCATTGGCTGTATCCTCACAACACCTTCAGCAGTGGCATCCCGGTATTCCGGCCGACATCTCTTTCAATATCAACTCGGAATTCCGGAAACAGGTCTAACACTATCCCCACATTTCCATTGCCGAAGCGGATACCGCTGGACTCAGGGTATGGCACGACCTGGTCTATACACGATACGACAAGCGGGAACTACATCTCGATCTTTTTACCCCGGTATCTCCCCGGGAAGAGAAACACCCTGCGGTCCTGCTGATCCATGGCGGAGGATGGCGGTCGGGCGATAAAGCGATGGACTGGCCCATGGCTGCCGCCATCGCCCAAAAAGGCTTGGTCACCGTCTGCGCTGAATACCGTCTCTCAATGGAAGCCCCTTATCCGGCAGCGATCACCGACCTTAAAACCGCCATTCGCTGGATCAGAAAAAAGGTACGAAATATGGAGCCGATCCCTCCCGTATTGCCCTGGTGGGCTCCTCGGCGGGCGGACAACTGGCTTCCCTCATCGGAACACTCAACGAAAAAGACTGCCTGTTCCCGGTGAAGCGGATGAAACGGATTTCCGGGAAAGTCCAGGCGGTTGTCAACATGGACGGTATTCTGGCCTTTATTCACCCGGAATCGGGGGAAGGAGCCGACACTCCCGGGAAACCTTCGGCAGCCACCCTCTGGTTCGGGGGAAACACCTCCGAAAAAAAGGAACTCTGGCTCCAGGCTTCACCCCTCTCCCACCCATTCCCCGGAACCGCCCCCTTCCTCTTCATCAACTCTTCACAACCCCATTTTCACGCCGGAAGGGACGAATTTGCCGCCCAACTCGATTCCATGGGCATACCATGCGAGATAAAAACCCTGGAAAACACTCCACACACCTTCTGGCTCTTCAACCCCTGGCTCCCGGAAGTGGTCAGACTACCAACACGCTTTCTGAGTAGAACCTTAAAACCTTAGTGCGAATTATTCACAATTCCTGAGTAGAAAGATAGTTTTGCTTATTTTTGAGAATTCTGCCCTTCGCTGTTTGCCTGCAAGCATGCACTGAACGACCGGCAGGGAAGGAATATTTCAGCTGGTAAGGAAGGCTGCCAATCCGGCAGATTTCGCTGACGGCCGTGAATGGTTAATGAACATCAAAACCGGGTATATTAATGAACAAAATTGTTGAAAAAGAGTATTTTTCCGAAAAGGTGGTGAAGATCGTGGTAGAAGCCCCGGAAATCGCCAGATCCCGGAAAGCTGGAAACTTCGTGATCCTGAGAGTTGGCGAAAAAGGAGAGCGGTTTCCGCTGACCATTGCCGGTGCAGATCCGGAAAAGGGAACCATCATCCTGGTGGTTCAGACTGTGGGGGTCAGCTCTTCGAAACTGGCTGCCCTTCAGCCCGGCGACTTTATCACCGACCTGGTTGGCCCGCTGGGAAAAGCCACCCATGTGGAAAAGAAAGGAACCATCCTGGCCGCCGGAGGCGGTGTGGGAATCGCCCCGATGCTCCCTATCGTTGAAGCCTTTAAAAAAGCCGGCAACCGCGTGGTCTCCGTTATCGCGGCACGAAGCAGGGACCTCATCATCCTCGAAGAGCAGATCAGGGAGTGGTCCGACGATGTGATCGTGATGACCGACGATGGTTCCTACGGCCGGCAGGGACTGGTGACCACCGGCATGGAGGAGGTAATCCTCCGGGAGAAAGTGGACGAATGCATAGTCATCGGTCCAGCCATCATGATGAAGTTTGCTGCCCTTCTCACCAAAAAGTACAACATCCCTACCCTGGCCAGCCTCAACACCATCATGGTCGATGGCACGGGCATGTGCGGGGCCTGCAGGGTCACCGTGGGCGGAAAGACACGCTTTACCTGTGTCGACGGCCCTGAATTCGACGCCCACCAGATCGACTTCGACGAGATGCTCATGCGATTAGGAGGTTACCGCAACGAAGAGAAGCAAGCTTTCGATAATTATGTACACCAATGCCAATGTCAAAAAGAGAAACCATGAGCATCGACCCTGAAACAATAAAAAAAGAGAGAAGCGCCGGATGGCGCGAAGAGCTGCGCTCCAAAACCAAAAACAAGGACCGCGTTGCCATTGAGCGGGTACATATGCCTGAACTGGAAGCAGAAATCAGGGTGCACCATCAGGACCGTGAAGTCAACCGGGGACTTACCCTGGCCCAGGCTACACTGGAAGCCACCCGATGCATGGACTGCGTGACTCCAACCTGCATAGAGGGGTGTCCCGTAAGCATCAACATCCCCAAATTCATCAAATACATCGAAAGCGGTGATATCCTGAGCGCGGCATCCACGCTGAAGGAGACCAACGCCCTCCCGGCCGTATGCGGCAGGGTATGCCCCCAGGAAAAACAATGCGAATCACGCTGCTTCTATGTCGAAAAATTAAAAAAGCCCCCCGTGGCCATCGGTTACTTAGAACGGTTCGCAGCCGACTACGAAAGGGAATCGGGAAGCTGTAATATCCCTGAAACCCTTCCGCCCAACGGCATCAAGGTGGCTACCGTGGGCTCCGGCCCCGCAGCCCTCGCCTTTGCCGGCGATATGGCCAAATATGGCTACGACGTAACCGTATTCGAAGCCCTTCACGAAATCGGCGGAGTCCTCAAATATGGTATCCCCGAATTCAGGCTTCCCAATGCCATCGTCGACTTCGAATTAGAAAACCTCCGGAAAATGGGTGTGAAATTCGTCACCAACTTCATCGTGGGGCGCACTGCCACCTTCGACGACCTGAAGGAACAGGGATTCAAGGGCTTCTTTATCGGGAGCGGGGCGGGACTGCCGCGTTTCATGGAGATCCCCGGCGAGAACTTCAACGGGATCCTCTCTTCCAACGAATACCTCACCCGGGTGAACCTTATGGGAGCCCATTCCGATGATTCCGATACACCGATTTTAAGGGGGAAAAACGTGGCCGTCATCGGAGGGGGAAACACCGCCATGGACTCGGTCCGCACTGCCCTCCGCCTGGGTGCCGAAAGAGCCATAATCATCTACCGCCGTTCGGAGGTCGAAATGCCCGCCCGCGTTGAAGAGGTAAAACATGCCAAAGAGGAGGGAGTGGAATTCATGACCCTCTGCAACCCGGTAGAATATTTCGCCGACAAGAACGGACGCGTCAATCGTATGCGGGTGGTCCGCATGGGCTTAGGTGAACCCGACGCTTCGGGACGCCGCCGTCCCATGGTTATAGAAGGCTCCGAATTCGACCTCGACGTCGACCTGGTGATCGTCGCCGTGGGTGTCTCCCCCAACCCGCTGGTCCCCGCATCGCTGCCCGGACTGAATGTCTCGCGCTGGGGAACCATCATCGTCGATGAAGACAAAATGCAGACCTCCATCCCTGAAATGTTCGCCGGAGGAGATATCGTACGCGGAGGAGCAACCGTCATCCTGGCCATGGGCGACGGCCGCAGAGCCGCTGAGCATATGCATTCCTTTCTTATGACAAAGTGACTATGAGACTGAGAGACTGAGAGACGGGGAGACTGAGGGACTGAGACGAAGAGATAATAAAATAAGAATCTTATACCGAAATAATAGAATTCAAGATGAAACCCACATGTATTGCATACACAAACACGTATCTATATAATTTTCAAACATGTGGGTTCCCCCGCTTGAGCGGGGCAGGCTATCAGACCATTGAAATAAAAATTATATACTGATGAAAATAAGGTCACATAAAGAACTGGATGTATATAAACTTGCTTTCGAAGCTGCATTTATGATTTTTGAAGAATCCAGAAAGTTTCCTCCTGAAGAGAGATATTCGATGACCGATCAAATAAGAAAATCATCAAGGTCAGTATGTGCCAACCTGGCTGAAGCTTTTCGTAAACGTAAATATCCAAATTTCTTTGTTTCTAAACTGTCAGATTCTGAAGGAGAAGCTGCAGAAACCCAGGTATGGCTTGATTTTGCATTAAAATGTTCGTATATTTCAAACAATGTTTATGATGAACTTTTTTTAAAATATGATAACATCATCGGTAAATTAGTTACTATGTCCCAACAACCCGAAAAATGGCAATACTGACCGTTCTTCACATATCTCTTAGTTCCCTCAGTCTCTAAGTCCCTTATTCAATAATTTTTAATCAGCAATTTACAATGAATGAACTGTATACCAAATACCTGGGTCTGGACCTGCGGTCGCCCCTGATAGCAGGCAGTTGCAACCTGACCGACAATGTAGATAACCTCAAGGAGATCGAAAAAGCTGGTGCAGGCGCCGTCGTCCTCAAATCGATATTCGAGGAGGAGATTTACCTCGAATATGCCTCTGAACTCAAAAAAATTGGGCCCATGGAGGAAAACCTCGAGTTTCTTGATTATTACGATGTGGAAATCCGCCAGGACAATCTGAAGCGCTACCTAGGCCTGATCACCTCGGCGAAGGCGGCCCTTCATATTCCGGTGATCGCCAGCATCAACTGCGTCACTTCCCAGGAGTGGAGCTTCTTTGCCCAAAAAATCGAAACCGCCGGCGCCGATGCCCTGGAGCTCAACCTTTTTATTCTCCCCTCCGACCTATGCCAGAGCAGCAGCGACAACGAGAATACCTACTTCGAGATCATCCGGCAGGTGATCGCCCGGGTGAAAATCCCCGTATCGGTAAAAATCAGCCCCTATTTCTCGAATCTGGGAAGGATGATTCAAGATATCTCGGCATCAGGGATCAAAGGGATGGTGCTTTTCAATCGCTTTTACTCCCCTGATATCGACATTGACCGGGAGATTGTTAGAAGCGCACCCAAGCTGAGCAGTCCGGACGATTACCTGCTCCCCCTGCGGTGGATCGGCATGATGGCTAACCGAGTGGAATGCGATCTGGCCGCTTCCACGGGCGTACACGACTGGAAGAGTGCCGTAAAACTGCTTCTGGCCGGCGCCCAAACCGTCCAGTTAGTCTCGGTCCTCTACAAAGAGGGATTCAAAGCGATTGCCGATTTCAATACGCAAATCGTTTCATGGATGGAAAAGAAGAATTACGCGGGTATAGAAGATTTCAGGGGAAAACTGGCAATGGGAACCCAAATCAACCCTGCCGAATACGAAAGGGTCCAGTTCATGAAAACCTTTTCGGAATACACAAAATAATTCAGTGGACTGATTTATAAACCGGCTTCAGGTGTTCCTGTTTTTCGTTCTATGGTGAATGAAGTGAAAACACACCAGGCAACAAAGTAGGTAATTCATCAAACCCGGAGAATAAAGGATGCATGAAGAAGTTCTGAATGCCATCGAGCCGTTTCATTTTTTCTCCTTTTCCCCTGAATCTCCTGTATTAACCTCGATGTTCAGCGTCCCGGTGATCTTACCGATGTTCTCAGGATCAATCAATCCCCTGATGCTGATCAGGGTATTATCATTACCCCCGATTACCAGTAATAACTCGGAAATTTTGCCTCCACCCGCATCCTTTGCATAAAACCTGACCACCTCATCCTCGTCGGTCACATCCATCAGCAATTCATAGTTGTTGTTTTTAAAAAAACCCATGTCTTCAAGTTCGTCGTAGAAATCGGCTCGGGTGTATGCCGAGCGAACAGCGGGGATTTGCGAAAGCAAATCCGGAAAGCTGGAGCCGGCATCGCCATAAAAATCATCAAACGTTTCATTGTATTCTGAATTAATTGTTTATAAATGTTTATACTTAGCTTAAATTCGTTTGTATCATCACTTGTGAATGAGTTTCCACATATCCCTCCCTCTGTTTATCTTCAGTGTTCTTCCCGGTATCGGAAGAGATCGGCCTTTTCAAAACCCTTTTTAAGGGTTTCCAGATGCTTACGGGCCGGCTGCACCGATTCCGTCAGTTTTCCGAAGAGAGCCAACTGTTCCAGGCCCTTGTTGTATTTGACTGACACATAGGCCAAAGTTTCCTGGGCCACCGCCATCGCCTGTGCAAGATCGTCAAAGGTATCGCGGTAATCAGACTGCTGCTGGTACCAGAACAACATTCATTCCCGTAATTCCGGCAATCTCCTCAAACTCCATCTGTTCCAGATCCCGAAGTAGTATCACCGTTCGCTGCTGGTCCGGAAGCCTGGCAATCAATTCCCTGACCAGGACATCAGTGTCCCTTCTCTCCCAAAGACTTCCATCATCCGATGCCCGGGCATTCATCCTGACTTCCGCCTCCTGGTTCATCGGGATCAACCGCGACCCCCTGACCTTATCTAGACACCGGTTCCGGATCCTCCGCATCAAAAAAGCTTCAAGGTTGTCAATCCTCGTCAGGTGATCCCGCTTTTCCCATAATTTCATCAGAACATCCTGCACTGCATCCCGGGCATCTTCCCGGTCCTTCAGAAAACTACCCGCAAAACGGGACAACCTATTTTTCAGCGGCAATACCTTCTCTGTAAATTCATCGATCTCCATGGTTCCCGTTTCCCGTTGTCCTGTTTTAAACTCACCACGGCAGAGCCTGCAATGAAACCAATCCCCCCAGGGAAATGTCCTGTTTCCCGTTCACATCTTCCGTACACTCCCCGGAATCTAAAGGTAAGACGTTTGGCTGGCCTTTTCATTATAAAAAAAAGTTTAATTTTAGTGATTAAATTTCCGGCTATGACCAACAAAGAATACCGTGAGTCCCTGATGGAGGCTTACGTCATCAAATCGACAGTGAAGCAGCAGGTTTTCGCCAATACTGCCGAATCATTTCTGATCCTTAAAAAAGTACTCCGACAACTCGAAAAGGACTATATAAATGTTCTGAAAGGGAAGATCCCCGACAATGCGTTGCCCCGATACCAGGAAAAAGGGCCTTTTGAAATGGATTTCCAGGTGGGAGAAGACTTGTTGCTCTTCAGTATGCACTCCAACGTTTTTGAGTTCGATAACAAACACCCGATCAACCAGATAAAATATGTTCAGGACGATCCTCTGCGCAGCTATTGCGGCATGGTCATGATCTACAACTTCCTCGCCGACTCCTTCAAATACAACCGTATCAATGACCTGGGATACATGATCGCCCGAATATTCATCAACAAGGACAAACACTTTTTTGTGGAAGGCAAACGTCAGACCGGGGAATTAATGAAGGATTTTGCCGTGGATACTATTTCCCCGGGCATTCTACGCGAAATCGTTGAAACGGCAATTGAATACTCGGTTCAGTTTGACCTGCTTGTGCCTCCGTATGAACAGGTAAAAATCGCAACGGTCGACCAGATGATGGAAAAGATCAGCCACTCAAAGATGACCACCGGCAAACGGTTGGGATTCGGTTTCCGCACCGACGACGTGTGATGTCGCAATCCCCGCCTTGAGGCGCCCCTAGGTTTTAACCTATCCCATCACCTTCCCGTATAAGAAAGTTAAAAACCCTTATGTTATGAAAGATATCCTGACAGAACGGTTTATCCGCTATGCCCGGGAACATACCACCTCCGACCCGAAAAGCGACACTTTCCCGAGTACCCCGCGACAGATGAAATTTGCGGTGATCCTCGCGGAAGAACTGATCCGGCTCGGACTGAATGATGTGGAATTCGACCGGAACGGTTATGTCACTGCCACCATCCCGGCAAACATTCCAAACGAAACTCCCACGGTGGGATTTATTGCTCATATGGACACCAGTCCCGATTTCAGCGGTGAAAATGTGCAACCCCGGATCGTTCAGAATTACGACGGGGGCAACATTCTCCTGAATGGCGATACGAACAGGATCCTCAGCCCCGGCGAGTTCCCAGAAATCAGGCAGTACACCGGGCAATCCCTGATTGTCGCCGGAGGGAATACCCTTTTGGGGGCCGACGACAAGGCCGGAATTGCCGAAATCGTAACCGCCGCCGAAATTCTGATTACCAGACGCGATATCCCACACGGCAGGATCAGGCTTTGCTTCACCCCCGACGAGGAGATCGGCCGCGGCGCCGACCGCTTCGACGTACAGAAATTCGGCGCTGACTTCGCCTTTACCCTCGACGGCGGGGAACTTGGGGAACTGGAATATGAGAATTTCAACGCCGCCCTGGCAACCATTACCATCCGGGGAAAAAGCGTACACCCCGGAACCGCCAAGGGGAAAATGGTCAATGCCCTCCTGGTGGCCCACCGGATCACTGCCCAGCTCCCGCCCCATGAACGCCCCGAACATACAGAAGGTTATGAAGGATTCTTTCACCTGGCGGAACTCTCGGGTACCGTCGCAGAAGCCCGGCAGGAGTTTCTCATCAGGGACCACGACAGCGTAAAATTCCGGCAGAAAAAAGAAATCTTCAAAGCCATCGCCAACCAGCTTAACACAGAATATGGTTACCAGGCTGTCCACATTCATCTCAGGGACCAGTATTTCAACATGAAAGAGAAAATAGAACCTGTCATGGAGGTGGTGGAACTGGCAAAACAAGCCATGAGGGAAGCGGGAGTCACACCGAAAATCATCCCCATCCGCGGGGGTACCGACGGGGCACGCCTCTCCTGGATGGGACTCCCCTGCCCCAACATCTTTACCGGGGGACATAACTTCCACAGCCCTTATGAGTTCATCCCCATTCCCTCGATGGTCAAAGCCACAGAAGTCATCCTGAACATCTGCCGGATGGCACCCGCTCTCAGGTTTCCGTTATGACAAAGGCGGAATTTGTAGTAGTTTTGCTTTTATAAAGATCAATATTTCCCATGATTGACCGATTCCGCAGTTTCCTTATCAGTAACCGGCTGCTGCCTCCAGAAGGGAAAGTACTGCTGGCCGTCAGCGGAGGAGTGGATTCCATGGTAATGTGGGACCTCTTTCATTCCATCGGAATTGATTACGGCATCATCCACTGCAACTTCTCCCTCCGCGGAGCGGAATCCGACGGCGACGAAGACCTCATCAGGGACCTGGCCGCCGACCTCGCTGCGCAACTCTATGTCAAAAAATTCGATACCCTGGAGTATGCCCGCATGAAAGGAATCTCAGTCGAGATGGCCGCCCGGGAACTCCGCTATGCATGGTTCGGAGAAGTCCAAACTTCCGAAGGGTATGACGTTGTCGCCACCGCACACCACCAGGATGACCTGATCGAAACTTTCTTCATTAACCTGATCCGGAAAACAGGAATCAAAGGAATTACCGGCTTCCGCGAAAAATCGGGAACCCTGATTCGTCCTCTCCTCTTCACCAACCGCAGGGAAATCGAAGCCTGGGCCGCCGCCCGGAAAGTGCCCTATCGCCATGACCACACCAACAGCGAAGTCGTTTTCCAGCGAAACTACATCCGTCATGAGATCATCCCCCGTCTCGAATCCCTGAATCCCGGCTTCCGCCAAAACCTGGGCGAAACCATGACCAACCTGCGGCAGGTGGAGGATTTTTATCAGACGGAAGTAAAACGTCAAATCAACAAAATCACCGTCCCCGAGACAACCGAGCAAGAGATCTTCATCTCTCAACTGCTGAAACTTCCGCACCCCAAACAGGTGCTTTTTGAATGGATGAGCTGTTATGGATTCAATCCTTCCGTTATCGAGTCTGTATGGACATCCCTCGGAACAGAACCTGGAAAACGATTCTTTTCATCCACACACCGCCTTGTAATCGATCGCAATAAACTAATTATCAATATCATATCCGAAGAGGCAGACCTATTGTTTTACATCAGCGGCAATGAAGAGGAAATCACACACCCCATTCACCTGAAACTGGAAAGACGCCCCGCTTCGCAATTTGAAATCATCAGTGACCCGGCTGTGGCCTGCCTTGACGCACAACACCTCGATTTTCCCCTCATCATCCGAAAATGGAAACCCGGTGAATATTTCCAACCCCTGGGAATGAGCGGATTGAAAAAAATCAGCGATTTCTTTATCGACGAAAAACTCTCCCTCCCCGAGAAGGAGCAGACCTGGATCCTATACAGCAACAACAAAGTAGTTTGGATCATCGGCCAACGCATCGACCACCGCTTCCGGATCACCCCCAAGACCCAAGAAGTTTTACTGGTCAGATTGCTGAACCAATAATCCTCTTCCCCGGAACTTCTTTCAAGGGCTTCCCTGCTGACGGCGCCCAGCATACTTTGCATGGAAGTCACCACAAGGGATACCAAATCCGGATCGTTATACAAAACAGGAGTTTGGTTTTCGCCAAATACCAGATCGGGCATTTTGTCCGAGGAAAGAGTTGATGAAAGGGTGATGCCTGAAGCAAAAAAAATCACCGCATAGTTGTACGCGGTGATTTTCTAAGCTTGTCTGAATTTAATTGTTTACATGTTCATGGTGGTTAGCAGCTTCATTCTCATGGGAAAAAACAGAACTCTTTTAATAGGCAGTCTGCATTTTAATTTCCAGATGTGTCCCATCCCTGCCGGGATTGAATTTATGCACTTCATTCCGGTTATAGGAAATAAAAGTGGCGGTAAGATCATATTCTCCCGGTTTAACATTCTCAAACCTGAAAACGCCGTCGAAATCAGTGTAGGCCTTCATGTCGCTTCCCTCCAGGGCCACCTTGACTCCCGTCAGGGCTTCACCGGTCGTCTGGTCTGTGACCTTCCCGGTAATTACCATTGCTGAAGATTCAACAGAGACAGGAACAGGCTCCTTTTTGATTTCAACCCCTTTGTCGTTGCCGGCAAAAACTACCGTAGCAAATAACAGCAACTGTAACAAAATGATCAGTTTCTTCATGACTTTTCAGTTTTTTATACTACAAAAATCATCTTTAACTGTTACATGATGGTCGCAAACTTGTTACAAAATAGTTAAAAAACAACAAGGGGAGCATCCTGTTACCAGGAGGACTCCCCTTGTCATTTATTCTCCTTACGAGTTTTGATACTACGGTTAACAATTATCCCGACCGGAATTAACTATCTGTTTTTCAATTAGAAACCAATCATCAATAGGCTCTTGTATTGACCACTTCCCCCCGATCGTTATAATTCTTCCAGATTCCTGTTTTTTCACCTTTCTTGTAATGCATTTCGTAAATCAGGATTCCTTCATCGCTCCACACCAGCCACTCTCCATGTTTCTTGCCTTTCCGGTAGCCTGCCTCCCCCACTTTTACACCCTTTTCATTCCAGGTCGTCCACACGCCATCCATCTCATTCTTCCGGTAGTGCCTTATTTCATTCAGCTGCCCGTTCTCGAACCATACTCTGAACAAACCGTCCTTTTTCCCCTTTTTAAAAGAAGACTCCATCTTCACCGTTTCGTTGTCGTAATGGGTCACTGTTTTCCCGGTATAGGGTTTCCCCCCGGAATAACAGATCCCGTCGACTTCAGTCACCTCCTGGCTCAAGCCGGTTAAGGCAAAACAGATAACAAATCCTACAAGCACTAACAGTTTTCTCATAAACAACAGACACAATTTAGATCGGTGAACTCACCGGGATTCTTAGTTGCCGGTGTGCCCGGGAACAAAAATAATCAAATAATGGACTTAATATGGTCAATGAACTGATATTGATTTGCAGAGGGTGTATTCCCTTTCGGCCTGGCCCCGAAGGGCTGCAATGCCCTATTTATTGAGCTAGAATTTTCAGGGTTTTGTTCTCCTGTGGGGTGATCAGCCTGACCAGGTACAATCCCTTTGGAAGGTTTTCGGCATCAAAGGTAAAATGATGCATACCAGCCATCAATACACCTGAATGGAGCAGGGTCACCTCAGCACCTGACATATTGTACACCACCAGAGTTCCATTGGTTTTCCCCGACACGTTGACCTCAATGTTAGCAGACCCTATGAAGGGATTAGGATAGCTGCGAAGTGTCAACGATCCTTCCTTCATCGAAATTAACTTTGAGCTGGTCAGCACCCAGTAAGAGGCGTTGAAGACTGGTGAGCCGGCCTGGGGCTGGAAGTTGGGGGCTGCCAGGTTGAACGGGTCGGCAATTTTCGCTTCGGCATCGCTGACCAGCATCCTGTTCTTACGCGCTTCCGCCAGAAACCAGCTCTCCACCTCAGCTTCTGTCATCACCGAGGCATCCCCGTATTTCTTCCCGTAAATGCCTCCCAAAATATTGTTTTTCACAGCCAACTCATCCGACACCGCTGCGTTGTGGGTAAAACTCGACTCCAGCCTTACACCCTTGCCCCATCCCAGGAACAACGAATTATAGATCGACAACCGGCTTGCCCGGCGGATACGCATCGCCGCTCCATCCTTGTGATTCTGGGGATTCCCCGCCCAAGTCGCCTGGTCCTTCGAGGCACCAAAGGCACTGATGTTGCTGAAGATCGCTTTGGTCACCGGAGTCAGCTCCGTGCCGCTGCTGTTGTTATCCGACTCAAAAGCATTCGCCGTGTCGGTATCCACAATCGAAGGATCACGCAGGATCAACCCGAACTGCACCATCCCCGAAAATCCGTTGTCGGTGTCAAAATCATCATCTTCAGTCTTGTAGCTGATCAGGTATTTCGCGTTTACCGATCCACCGAACCACTCAAAACCGTCATCACCCGAATAGGAAACCTGCACGTATTCAATCCGGGTGCCGCTCCCCACCGAATTCAGAGTCAGTCCGTTTACCTCGCTCCCCGTAGCCACTTCATATCCCGGAAACTCAATGCGAATATAGGTCAGCACCCCTGAATTGTCTTCATTGTTGCTGCCCCCATATTCGGAACCAATACCACCTTCGGCAACTCCCGTGCCACCCGGAAGATTGTTGATCCCGTACCCGTTGATCACCAGGCCGCCCCAGTCGCTGTTGGCCCTGAAACCAGCCCCCTGCAAAGAGGTGAATACGATGGGCTGGGCCTTGGTGCCCGCAGCCATGATCTTACCGCCCCGTTCTATGGACAGCACACTCTTGTTGGTCGCCCTGATCAACGTCCCGGGTAAAATCGTCAGCGTGGCGCCGGCATCAACAAACACCCATCCGTCGAGCTTGACAATTCCGCTCCAGGTTTCATCGGCGGCAATGTGAACTCCCCCGGCGCGCGTAAACTGCCCGTTCCCCTTGGTCACCGTCGGTGTCCCGTAATCTGTGTTCACCGGATCCCAGTTGGCCCAACCTTCCGTCCAGTCGTTCACTCCGTCAAAAGCACCTACATAACTAACCTTGTCAAAGAAAATATGATCTATGGACGCAGGGGCTCCGGGAACATACCAGTAAGAGGCGTTGAAGACTGGTGAGCCGGCCTGGGGCTGGAAGTTGGGGGCTGCCAGGTTGAACGGGTCGGCAATTTTCGCTTCGGCATCGCTGACCAGCATCCTGTTCTTACGCGCTTCCGCCAGAAACCAGCTCTCCACCTCAGCTTCTGTCATCACCGAGGCATCCCCGTATTTCTTCCCGTAAATGCCTCCCAAAATATTGTTTTTCACAGCCAACTCATCCGACACCGCTGCGTTGTGGGTAAAACTCGACTCCAGCCTTACACCCTTGCCCCATCCCAGGAACAACGAATTATAGATCGACAACCGGCTTGCCCGGCGGATACGCATCGCCGCTCCATCCTTGTGATTCTGGGGATTCCCCGCCCAAGTCGCCTGGTCCTTCGAGGCACCAAAGGCACTGATGTTGCTGAAGATCGCTTTGGTCACCGGAGTCAGCTCCGTGCCGCTGCTGTTGTTATCCGACTCAAAAGCATTCGCCGTGTCGGTATCCACAATCGAAGGATCACGCAGGATCAACCCGAACTGCACCATCCCCGAAAATCCGTTGTCGGTGTCAAAATCATCATCTTCAGTCTTGTAGCTGATCAGGTATTTCGCGTTTACCGATCCACCGAACCACTCAAAACCGTCATCACCCGAATAGGAAACCTGCACGTATTCAATCCGGGTGCCGCTCCCCACCGAATTCAGAGTCAGTCCGTTTACCTCGCTCCCCGTAGCCACTTCATATCCCGGAAACTCAATGCGAATATAGGTCAGCACCCCTGAATTGTCTTCATTGTTGCTGCCCCCATATTCGGAACCAATACCACCTTCGGCAACTCCCGTGCCACCCGGAAGATTGTTGATCCCGTACCCGTTGATCACCAGGCCGCCCCAGTCGCTGTTGGCCCTGAAACCAGCCCCCTGCAAAGAGGTGAATACGATGGGCTGGGCCTTGGTGCCCGCAGCCATGATCTTACCGCCCCGTTCTATGGACAGCACACTCTTGTTGGTCGCCCTGATCAACGTCCCGGGTAAAATCGTCAGCGTGGCGCCGGCATCAACAAACACCCATCCGTCGAGCTTGACAATTCCGCTCCAGGTTTCATCGGCGGCAATGTGAACTCCCCCGGCGCGCGTAAACTGCCCGTTCCCCTTGGTCACCGTCGGTGTCCCGTAATCTGTGTTCACCGGATCCCAGTTGGCCCAACCTTCCGTCCAGTCGTTCACTCCGTCAAAAGCACCTACATAACTAACCTTCTGAAAGAAGGCATGATTGATATTCTGCGCTGTGCCATTCACAACCACAGCAATCATCACAATAGTAACAAGTAAAATTTTTTTCATGTTTCTGTTTTTTTGTTTCTGATTATTTGATAAGAACTGATTTTTTCAATATTCTTTATCTGTTCTCTCTGCTCTTTTATCACTTATGACTAAAGACTTACGATTTAAGATTCTTTGTATTCTGATCTTCCTATAGTTTCCACACAAGGCTGAAAGAAAACTGTCTGTTGGGGGTGTAATCCCTCGTAAACGCCTCAATATTTTCATTCACGCCATGGTATTGGGCAAACCTGACCGGTTCATTCAGGATATCCTTCACTCCTGCTTTCAGGCTGAAATGGTCTCCAATCCCTTTTTGGAGCGTAAAATCCAGCACATTCCGGGGAAGCTCCCAGGTATGGGGATTGGTGGGGGTACCCACATATGCGATCCGTTTTCCCACCACATTATAGCTCAGGTTGATATCGAGGTCTTTCTCATTATTATTGTAAAACAGGCCCAGGTTAATGATATAGGGTGACTGGCCGGCCATCACCCTGAGGGTGTCACGCGTGAACTCTTGTTTCGAAGTATTGATTTCGCTCTTTATCAGTGAGGTATTGAAGACAATTGTCAGGTCTTTCATGAAACGCAGGAATCCCGGGGCCAGTTCCAATCCTTCAAAGCGCTTTCTGATATCTATTTCAACTCCTGAGCTGTAAGCTTCTCCGGTGTTATAGGGGAAGTAGTCGTAGGTGGTCCCCGATGGGCGGAGGAAAGTCTCAATGGGATCGGTGAACTTTTTATAGAAGCCGGCCACCGATATCATTTCCCCCTGCCGCGGATACCACTCATACCGTAGGTCATAATTGGCCGCGTAGGCGCTCTTCAGATCCGGATTTCCGTAGACAATGGCGAACAGTTCAAAATCCTGGTAGTCAAAGGGAGCCATCTCCCTGAATTCGGGCCGGTTGACGGTCTTGCCGTAGGAGAGTCGGAACAGGTGGGAATCGGTCAGGTTCCAGGTCAGGTTCACCGACGGAAAAACATCGAGGGTGTCGCGCGCGATGGGTGTTTTATCGGCATCTTCCCGCATTTCAAAGAAGTTGGTAATTTCACGGGTCCAGTTTTCAAGACGAACCCCTCCATAAAGGGTGATTTTGGGAATGAGGGGCAGAGAAAGCGCCAGATATCCCGACGTCAGAATATCGGTGGCATCATAGCTGTCCTTGGCCCTGGTGTTGTCACGGTACGAAAGCCCGTGCTGCGTATAGGGAGCCGTCTGGTCAAACCAGAAATTTTCAGGACTCATGATCTCCTTCACAGGATTAAAAAAAATATCCGGAGCATTCCGTACGGCGACCACCCCTACCAGACGGGAATCAAGCGATCGTTCCTTCTTTTCGTAAAAGCCCCCTGCTTTCAACTGCCACGGTGTTTTTGAAAAGGGAAAATTCAACTGGTGGATCACATCCAGCTTTCCATCGATTATCTTTTCATCCATGTTGATCCAAAGTCGCCCTGCCAGATAGGGATTGGGAACATTCTGAACCCGTAGATAATACTGGTTATACCGCTCACTGCCTTCATCGGTAATTTGCACCTGCGTAAGGCGGCGGTTATCGGGCTGATTTTTATTGGTAGTTCCGAATCCCAGAAGCCAGTTGATCCTGGTGCGATCCCTGTTAAAGGTCTGCTCCCCAGCCAACTGGCCCGAATAAACCAGCCGGCTTTCATATTTCAGGTCGAACATCCGCAGGGTCTCCACATTATAGTAATTGATTCCGTCACGCTGGGTAGTCGACTGCAACCCCATCTGGTTCAAGAAATTCCGGAATTCCAACTTTTGGTTTTTTCCGTAGAGAATATTAAAGTTCTGGATGATGCCGGTTTTGTACTCCGATTTGGCCTGCAGGTCGGTAAAATCAAAATTGCAGATCAACCTCCCCAGGGTTTCGTCATAATTCTGGTACTCCACCCGCCGGTTGGTGGTGTAACTGTTGGACGATCCATAATTCAGGGAGGTGATGTTCCCCACCGAAACTTTTCCGATCAGGAACCTGCGCAGAAAGGAGACCGAGAAGTTCTGGTCGGGAAGGGGAGCTTTTGCCGACACCTCCCAATTATTTGGGAAAAGTGCCGATATGGAATTGATCTTACCAGTCCGGTCGAGATACGTGGCAGCATCGGGCCAGTCATAAAGAACGGCAAAGGCCTGTGGAGAAAGCACACCGGCAGGGAGTGCCCTCGAACCGTCGTCCCACCCCAGCCAGTCGGTCCTGCTTCCTTCGCTGGTCAAAACATCCCTGTTAAAGGTGACTCCTTCGTTGTATTTGGCACCGTAAGAAAAGCTGAAACTGTTTTCGTCGGCCACATTCTTAGTCTGGATTTTGATCGCCGCCCCGGCAAAATCGGCAGGCAACTCGGGGGCCGGACTCTTATAGATCATGATGTTGTCGATCAGACCGCTGGGGATGGCATCAAAGGAAAAGGCCCGCTTATCGGCCTCAAAACTGGGTGCCGTGGCATTGTTCAACATCACCGAATTGTACCGCTCCTCCAGTCCGCGTACCACCACAAACCGGCCATCGGTAATCGTGATCCCCGGTACCCGCCGTACCACTTCGGCCGCATCCTTGTCCTGGCTCTTCGAAATCTGTTGCGCCGTGATCCCGCTGACGATCAGGCTCCCCGACTTCAGGGTGTTCATCAGGGCCACTTCGGTGTTGCCCCGCTTCCGGGCCACCACCTTCACCTCCCCCACATCGATAGAAACAGGCAACAGTTCAATAACCACTTCCACATCACCGGTTTCAGGAACTTCCACCTTGATGATCTGATTCTCATAGGAGATGAAGACCACCACCAGGTTATAGCTCCCTTTACCTACGTCGGAGATGGTAAAATTGCCGTCAAAATCGGTAATGGTACCCCGGGTTGTTCCCTGAATCAGCAATTGCGCCCCCACCAGGGTTTCGCCGGTCTTGCCGTCCCTGACCGCTCCCCTGATGTTCCCCGCCCACACTTCATGAAACGTAGTCAGGAAAACCAGGAGCATAACGGAAATAATCCCTGTTCGCCATACTACCGCTATACCTGTGGAAGGGTTTAAAGGGGATGATTTGCGGTCGTTAACATTAAAGAAGGGATGGGTTTGGCAGGAATGGACTTTCCCTGATTTCGTAAAAAACATCATAACAATTACTCCTGTAATACCAACCGCAAAGGTGAGGGGAAATTGTTACACGACTGTTTCAAAAGAATTACAGTAAAATTAAAGTTCCGGAATGCTGGAACGGCTTCTTACTTACTTGTCAGGGGAACAATAGTAATTGGTTTATAAACAGGCCCGTCAGGGAATAACAGGCTTTCGAAGAAGACCACCTTTTCAAGGGATACCGGCTGTATTTCTCGCTCTTTATACCGGTCAGTCAATCGGGAAAAACCCCGTTTATCCTTCTGAAATTTTATCCTGGCCAGGGTAAGGTGAGCGTTGAATTTTCTGGTTTCCATCGGGAAGCCCAACTCCTCCAATCCGGCGTCCAACACTGCGGCTATCTTTTCCGGAAGCAAGAGACCTTCCAATCGGGCAAAGAGCACCGAAGGATTTCCCTTGTAAGAGAAATAATCCAGACCACGGAGCCAGCCCTGTTCCTGTGAAAATCCAGAAACCGTATTCCCGAGCAGACGCGCAACCGGGGCTATTAAATGGTCAGGAGTATCCCCGAGGAACTTCACAGTCAGGTGCAAGTTGGACGGATCCACCCAGTTGATAGCCTCTCCTTTCAACTGCTCCTTCAACAGCGAAAGAAAGTTGTAGAACTCCGATGAAACAGCCACCGGTATGGCTATGAATGTTCTTTTCATAAAAGTATTTTCAATTCCACAGGCAGAAAATTGAAGCTGTCGTTGTTTACGTACCGGAAATGCGTTCACCAGAACTGAAACTCATCGCGAAATGGCCGGCCGGAACCGGGTCATACAGTTGTCAGAGATATCCCAGTTCCACCAGGGTGACAATCTCTTCGATAAGCAGGTCCTCACCATAAGGATCAAATTCATCCTTCAGGTTGTTCCGGAAAAGACGGGCGATACCCTGCCAGAAGGCCGCAGTAAACCCGCCCTTGAATTCCTTGATAATATCATATCCGGTCCGGCCGGTTTGCCGGTCAATCAGTTTGATCAGCACCTTCCCGTCAGAGATGGTCATCTTTTTAAACTCTTCCTTATACTGAGCCATCAGCTGGTCTTCAACCTTATTTATAAGCTTGCGTTTTTGCCTGTCGGTTTGTAGCCGTTCATATTCCGGCTCATAGATGGACAGAAGCTCACTCGCCTTTTTTGCATATGGATACACCTTTTTTACCCGTCGAATTAACCGGGTATACTGCCTTTCGAAACGGGGACTTTTAAACTCACGACGGGGGTATACCCAAACTTCCTTGATATCGCGATGAATAACAGTGTCGTCACCGATCACATAACCGATCCCCATGCGGGTGCTGTCTGGCTTTTGTGCAACGGCATTCCTGGGGAACATCCCCAGGACCCCGAAAAATGTAAGTATAAATAAACTCCTTCTCACGCGCTTCCTTGTTACGCAAAAGTAAAACGAAAAGTTGAACCCTTCATTATCCCTCTGGCAAAGTTTGTATCTTTGGGGGATTTCAAAAACCGGACCATGACGGAAGCATTGAAAATTCAGGTAACCTCCGAAACCGGACCTCTGGAAGCGGTAATCCTTCACCGCCCCGGTCCCGAGGTAGAGAACATGACCCCTGCAAATGCCGAAAGAGCACTGTACAGTGATATTCTGAACCTCTCTGTGGCGCTGGAAGAGTATGGCCAGTTGGAAGGCGTCCTCAAAAAGGTGTGCCGTACATTTCAGGTCAAAGATCTGCTGACTGACATCTTGCATGATCCAGACACCAAAGAGCAGCTGGTTCGCAAAATCTGCTTCAATGAGGGTATCTGTCAGGCAGCCGGGGATTTGATTGCATGCCCGCCTGATATTATCACATCCCAACTGATCGAAGGGGTTCCCCTGGTAAAGGATAACCTCTCCCGCTACCTGAGCGTCGAACGATACCTGCTGCGACCGCTTCACAATCTTTTTTTCACACGCGACACGACCATAGTTTTCAACAACATCATGATTGCCGGGAAAATGGCCACCAGGGTTCGTGAAAGGGAGTCGCTCATTATGGAGGCAGTCATCAGCAAACATCCGCTGTTCATCGCCACGAACGCTATCGCCGGAGGGGGAATTGCCAGGCCGGAAAATCCCCTGGCCACCCTCGAGGGGGGCGATGTACTGGTTGCCCGAAACGACGTTCTGGTGATTGGATCCGGACTCAGGACCAGCACCCACGGCATCGATACGGTATTGGAAAAGATTTGCGAATCCACGAGGGAGAAGCAGCATATCATCGTGCAGGAACTGCCCACTTCCCCGGAATCGTTCATCCACCTCGACATGATCTTCACCATCCTCGATTCCGATGCCTGCATGGTCTATGAACCGGTTATTTTTGAGCTGAACCGTTACAAAACCATCCACATAGAAATTGACAACGGCAGCGTGACACGAATTACCCAGGAAGCTAACATCGTTGAAAGTCTCAAAAATCTGGGGATGGACCTCGAACCCATCGCCTGCGGCGGTAGCAGGGATTCCTGGATCCAGGAGCGCGAACAATGGCACAGCGGAGCCAACTTCTTCGCCTTTGCCCCCGGAAAGGTGATTGGTTATGCCCGGAATGTCCATACCCTCGAAGAAATGAATAAGCACGGCTTTGAAATCATCACGGCAAACGATGTGATGAGCGGCATAAAAGCACCCAGCGATTACAACCGTTGCGTGGTGACCATCGCCGGCTCAGAGCTGGCCCGGGGCGGCGGAGGCGCCCGCTGCATGTCCCTTCCAATCAGAAGGGCAGAATAACCTTACTGCTTAATACGTGGCATGAACCCGCATAAACCAGGAAAAAAAATATCGATGGCGGAACTCAACCGCCTTTCTGAGGCTGAATACCTGTCAGCTCCCAAAATCCCGGTTACGGTAATTCTGGACAATATCCGCAGCTGTCACAATACCGGATCGGTATTCCGCACCGCTGACGCCCTCCTGATCGAGAAAATCATCCTTTGCGGCATCACAGCCACCCCACCCGATAAGGAGATCCACAAAACCGCCCTCGACGCGGAAAAAACCGTTCCGTGGGAATATTACCAGGATACGGCGGAAGCCGTGGAATCCCTCCGGAAATCAGGATACCGCATCTATGCCGTGGAACAGGTGGAAAAAAGCATTCCCCTTCCGGAGTTTGCCCCTGAAGCCGGTGAAAAAATCGCCCTCGTTTTCGGGAATGAAGTGAAAGGAGTCCATCAGGAGGTGGTCAACCGTTGTGACGGCGCCATCGAAATTCCACAATATGGCACCAAACACTCCTTTAATGTTTCGGTCAGTGCCGGCATCGTCCTGTGGTATATCACCCAAAAGCTGCGTGACCGGGAGCATCATCTCAGCAGGTAACCTTCGAAACCTGAAAAGAAACCGGGCAAAAACCTTTGCTCCTGTAACGGAAAAGGGCCGCCCTGACGCTCAGAACAACCCTCTCCGGATATAACGGTCAGTCAGGAATCACTCAATTCCCTTCCTGATGAAATCCCTAAATTCCGCAGTGTCAAAAGTAACGGCCAAATGATGTTCCGTACCATCAGGCTCTATGATCACATGGAATGGAATGCTGTTGGTGTTGTATTTCCTGATTTGCAGGTCCAGGTTCACTTTTCCCATGGTTTTAAGGGGTTTGCCCCCGGCATCGCTCTTCCAGTCCGACTCGGGCAGGGTTGTCCGGTCATCGGTATAGAGTCCGACCACCACATATTCTTCGGCCAGCATTTGTAACACTTCGGGATCTGTCCAGACGGAATTTTCCATTTTTTTGCAGTTGGCGCAGGCATGTCCCTTGAATACCAGAAACATGGGTTTCCCCTGTTCTTTGGCGCATGCCAGGCCCTGGTCATAGTCGAAATAGCCGTTCAACCCGTGAGGAAGATGAAGTTGATCGCCATACCTGGCAGGGCCGCACAACTGTTGCCGGTCGGGGCTTCCCTGCTGGAGGTGGCCTGTCACGGGAACTGCCTTGGCCGTTGACGGTGGCAGCAGAGCAGCTATCGATTTCAAAGGAGCCCCCAGGAGCCCGGTAAAAAGATAAACTACAAAGGCAAAGGTGATGATGGCCAGGAAAAGCCTGCCAACACCCAGGTAAGGCAGGTCGCTGTCGTGTGAAAATCTGATCTTTCCCAGGAAATAGATCCCCAGAAGGAAGAAAAGAACAATCCAGACTGCCAGGTAAAACTCACGCGTGATGATGTTGAAACCATAAACCTGATCGATGTTGCTGAGGAACTTCATGGCGAATGCCAGGAGTATAAAGGCAAATACCACCTTCACCACATTCATCCACCCGCCCGATTTGGGAAGTTTACTCATCGCCGAAGGGAAGATGGCCAGCAGGGTAAAAGGGGTGGCAAAGGCAAGACCGAAGAAGAACATGCCGATCAGCGGCCGCATGCCTCCGCTCTGGACCGCTTCGATGATCAGCGCCCCGATGAAGGGACCTGTACAGGAAAAAGAAACAATCACCGTGGTGAGTGCCATAAAAAACGCCCCTATCATCCCTCCCTGGTCGGCCCTGGCATCGGTTTTATTTACCAGACTGCTGGGCAGCACGATCTCAAACAATCCGAAAAAGGAGAGGGCAAATACAAAGAAAAGGATGAAAAAAAGAAGATTGGGGATCCAATGGGTGCTCAGCAAGGTTCCTACGTTAGGCCCGAAAATCCCGAACGAAAAAAGAGCCCCCAGAAGGGTGTAAATAGCTACAATTGATAAACCGAAAAAAAGCGCGTTACGGATGGCTTTCCCACGGTTTTCACTGCCGCGCATGAAGAAGGAGACCGTCATGGGGATCATCGGAAAAACACAGGGAGTTAAAATGGCTGCCAATCCGGCCAGTAAGGAGATCAGAATGAACAGCCACAGTGTTTGCCCGCTTCCTCCTGATGCCATCGCCGTCACGCCGGTGCCTTGCTCTCCCGAAACGACACCCTCCGGACCGGTTGATTTGCCGAATACAAAAGAGAAGGGAATCTCATTGGGGGGAAGACATTGCTCATCATCACACCCCATGAAGGTTACAAAACCTTTGATCTCAGCCGATGAAGGATCCTTAAGCCTTACCTTTTGCGTAAATACCGCCGTGTCGCTGTAATACCGTAGGTTCATCAGAAAAGTATTGTCGTACATCTCTACGGGAGCCGGTGATTTGGTAAGCGTCCCTGCAAATTCAAAAAGCGTGGAATCTTCATATACAAAGGCCGTCGGTATCGGGCCGCCATCGAGTAATTCGGTATCATACAAATGCCATCCTTTCTCCATCACCGCCGTAAAAACAAGTTCGGCATCAGCGCCATTGACAGAGGAGGAAAAACTCCATTTGATGGGTTCAATGACCTGTGATTCAGCCGCCAGGGCAATAAAAAACCCAAAAACAAACATCAACCGTCTCATCCTTTATAATTTTTCGTTTTTAATCTGTTATAGTCCTATAAACAAACAAAACCGGAAAAGTTTTGACAATAATAAGAAAAAGGCGCTTTGCCGCCTTTTTCTTATAGGATAATCTCCTCCTTATTCTCATCCAGAAACTGATATTCCAGCAGTGAGAGCGCCGGATTCACCCTGACCCGGACCCACTTGAAATATTTAAGGAACCATTTGTTGCGCGGAGAACGCCACCCCTTGGTTAGATAAGCCACCACGAAAGGATGAGCCTTCAGGGTGAGTTTGAGCTTGTTGAGGTCCTTCAGGATATAAGTAACCTTGTTGTTAATTTCATCGGCATGGAGAACCGTGGGAACCACCTTCCCGCTGCCCTTGCATATGGGGCACACCTCGGCGGTTTCTATGTGCTCCTCGGGCCTCACCCGCTGACGGGTGATCTGCATCAGACAGAACTTACTCAGGGGAAGGATATTATGCTTCGTCCTGTCGGCCGCCATCACCTCCTTCATATATTCAAACACCTTGTGCCGGTTGGGTGCCTGGTTCATGTCGATGAAATCAATAACGATGATCCCGCCCATGTCACGCAATCTCAGCTGACGGGCAATTTCATCACAGGCAGCCAGGTTGACATCCAGGGCACTGGCTTCCTGGTCCATCCCTGACTTCGCCCGGTTACCGCTGTTCACATCAATCACATGGAAAGCCTCGGTATGTTCTATGATCAGGTATGCACCATTCTTGAATGAGACCGTTTTCCCGAATGAGGTTTTGATCTGTTTGTCAATGTTGTAATGTTCAAAAATCGGCTGGCGCCCTTTGTAGAGCTTGACGATTTTTCGTTTTTCCGGATCTATCGATTCCAGGTAAAGGGCTATCTCTTCCGCAATGGCAGCATCGTTGACGATGATATTGCTGAAATTGGGATGATAAATGTCCCGGATCAGGGCGGTTGCCCTGTCCATTTCTCCCAAAACCAACCCTGGCGGATTCATCCGGCCCAACTTAATGAACGTGGATTCCCATTTTTCCAGAAGCCTTTTGATTTCCTGGTCGAGTTCCGCCACTTTCTTATCCTCGGCAGCGGTCCTGACAATGACTCCGTATCGTTTGGGACGTATACTCTGTACCAGGTTCTTCAGCCTGGTTTTCTCTTCATTCGACTTTATTTTCTGGGAAACCGATACCTTATCGCTGAATGGCATCAGAACCAAGTTACGCCCAGCAATCGATAACTCCGAAGTAAGACGGGGCCCTTTGGTAGAAATAGGTTCCTTGGCAATCTGAACTAGAACTTTCTGCCCCACCTTCAGCAAACCTGCTGCCACTCCGTCCTTGTTAATGTCGGGCTCAGGCTGGATCCTGGAAATGGAGGTAATTTTATTCTTTCGGGAAGAGACCAGCCTCAAAAACTTACTGAGTGTGGAAAACTGCGGGCCAAGGTCCAGGTAATGCAGAAAGGCATCCTTTTCATAACCCACATCAATAAATGCTGCATTTAAACTGGGCATGATCTTCTTGACCTTGCCCAGGTAAATATCGCCGACGGCAAACTTTGCCCCGCTCTTTTCGCGGCCGAGTTCTACAAGTCTCTTATTTTCAAGTAAGGCAATAACAATTTCGGATGGAGAGACATCAATAATTAAATCGCTACTCACAACCTCAGTTTCTTGATTTATTAAAGACCGTATTCCGACACTATATAACAGATTAAACCTAAAGTAGCATTTACTTTAGGTTTAACCCGACATGTCCGTTATTCACTGAAAAGCTGTTACTTTCTCTTCTTATGCCTGTTCTTCCGCAGCCTTTTTTTACGCTTGTGCGTGGCCATCTTATGTCTTTTCCTCTTCTTTCCGCTTGGCATCTTCTTCTATTTTACCTGGTTCTTGACTTTCGACACAAATGATTTAGCCGGTTTAAATGACGGAATATTATGCGCAGGAATAATAATCGTGGTGTTCTTCGAAATATTCCGGGCTGTCTTCTCAGCTCTTTTCTTCACCACAAAACTGCCAAATCCACGGAGGTAAACATTTTTACCACCCACCAATGAATCTTTCACCGTTTCCATAAATGCTTCTACTGCTTTCTGCACAGTCAACTTTTCGATACCAGTGTTTTTGGAAACCTCGTTAACAATATCAGCCTTTGTCATTTCTAAAAATATTTAATTTTCAACAATTTAAAATACCTAAACCGGTGTGCAAAAATATAAAATATTTAAAAAAAAAATCAACCTTTGGGAAAATATTTTTGTTTAATACTCTTTTAAACGGCTTTTGGCTTTGGGATGACCCATTTTACACATTATATATACCAGTGGTATGACCAGAACCAACGTGCGTTGCCCTGGCGCTTGACCCGTGACCCCTATTTGATATGGGTAGCCGAAACCATCCTTCAGCAAACGAGGATTTCTCAGGGATTGCCTTACTATCACCGGTTTGTCGGACGGTTTCCCGACATTCACAGCCTGGCAGCAGCTCCCGAAGATGAGCTGATGAAGATGTGGGAAGGCCTGGGTTATTATTCAAGAGCCCGAAACATGCATGCCGCCGCCAGAATGGTCGTCAACGAAATGGGCGGAATTTTCCCGCAAGAGTATGAAAACCTGCGCAGGTTAAAAGGAGTGGGCAATTATACCGCCGCTGCCGTGGCCTCCATCGCCTTCGGAAAACCATATCCTGTCATCGACGGAAATATCACCAGGCTGTTTTCTCGCTATTTCGGAATCCTGGAACCTGCTGACACCCCAAAAGGCAAAAACACCCTGGCCGGAAAAACCCGGGAAGCTATGAATCATTCAGATCCCGGATATCATAACCAGGCAATGATGGAATTCGGAGCATTGTGCTGCGTCCCGAAGAATCCTTCCTGCCATGATTGCCTCTTGAAAGATTCCTGTTTTGCTTTCTTAAACGGAATGACCGGCTTGCTGCCCCTGAAAAATAAAAAAATAGCGCGCAGAATACGCCGATTTTATTTTTATCTTCTTGAAAATAAAGAAAATATTATCATTGAGAAAAGGGAAAATGCCGATATCTGGAGAAACCTCTATCAGCTGCCCCTTTTGGAAGCGGAAGAGGACCTTGCCGACGCTGCAATTCTGTCAAACTACCTGACCCGCGAATTACTCGCCGGGGAAAAACCTGCAGTTCAAAAAATCAGCAACACCCTCCGGCATGAATTGACCCACCAGATTATCCGGGCGAAATTTGTCAGATTCAAAATGCCAAAACTTAAAGCATCAGGTAACAGGATAATAATAAACAAAAAAGAAATTCATAAATTTGCATTTCCGGTCCTGGTCAGAAATTATCTTGCAGGAACGGTTGACAAATAAACATCATGTCTTTGAAAAAAAAAGAGTTTACAATAACTTAATTCGTAAAGCCATGTCAATCAACAAAGTTATTTTGGTCGGAAACGTAGGGCGCGATCCTGACATCAGGCATCTCGACTCAGGCGTGGCGGTGGCAACCTTTACGCTGGCAACGTCAGAGAACTACACCGCAAAAAACGGAGACAGAGTTACCACCACGGAGTGGCACAATATCGTTCTATGGCGCGGGCTTGCCGAAGTTGCCGAAAAATATGTCAGAAAAGGAAAACAACTTTATATCGAGGGGCGCATTCGCACCCGTTCCTATGAAGACAAAGAAGGCCAGAAGAAATATGTCACCGAGATATATGGTGATGTGATGAAATTGTTGGGCAGCCGCGAGGCTCATCCAACAGCAGGCCCCGGTTCCCCTGCGAAAAATGACATTAAGCCTCCCCTCGCCGAGGAAAATGATTTTACGGATGGCCCCGACGATGATTTACCGTTTTAACTAATTATCGCTTAAATTGGAAAACGATCCTCTTCCGGCTGTTGGTCATGTGCCCTGGGCTGTTCATCTGAATCCTCCCACCAATGAGATGCTCGCCGTGTTGTTTGTTATTGTGTTGCTGCTTTCTCTTTTAGCCCTCTTAAACGGCTCTGAAACAGATTTCTTTTCCCTGAGCCGGGAAGAACAATCCCACCTGAAAAAGAACAAAACCAACAACAAAATCCTCAAAAATCTAGAAAAGCCTGAAAGACTGCTGGCGACCATCCTCCTGTGCAACACCCTGATCAACGTCGGAATAGTGGTTCTTTCTGCCAAATTCTTCATCCAACTGGTCAATGCAAACCTGCCGCTCGCCCTGGAACTGATTCTTCTCATCTCATTAATTTCACTGTTGATATTTTTCTTCGGAGAAATCATCCCTAAGCTCTATGCCAGCCGCCATCCGATGAAAATGGCAACCCTCATGGCATCCCCGCTGCTCGTCCTGGAAAAGCTTTTCAGACCTTTCAGCTTTCTGCTGATCAGGTCAAATGCATTGATCAACGAAAAAATAAAAAAGAAACCCCAGAAAAACATATCTGTTGACGAGATTTCCCAGGCCCTGGAATTAACTTCCGATACCGATATTTCGGATGAAAAAGAGATCCTCGAAGGAATTGTCCGATTCGGAAACAAAAATGTCTCCGCCATCATGTGCCCCAGAGTCGACGTGGTTTCTATCGATATCACGTCATCTTTTACAGCAGTCCTCGATGTGATCAATAATTCAGGGTATTCACGCATTCCCGTTTACCAGGAATCGTTCGACCAGGTCAGGGGAATCCTCTACATCAAAGATCTGTTGCCTTACACTGAAAAAGGAGAATCCTTCCAATGGCAAACCCTCCTGAGACCCCCTTTCTTTGTTCCTGAAAACAAAAAGGTCAAAGACCTGCTTGAAGATTTTCAGAAAAACAAAATCCACATGGCCATCGTCGTCGATGAATACGGGGGTTCTTCAGGCATCGTCACCATGGAAGACGTTCTGGAAGAGATCGTTGGCGACATCGCCGATGAATTCGACGAGGAAGAAACCAATTTTGTGATCCTGGGAGAAAAGGAATTTCTTTTTGACGGGAAAATCCTCCTTGAGGACTTTTACGAAGTGGTGGGTTGCGATAACGATAGATTCAGCGAAGTAAAAGGAGAAGCAGATACCCTGGCGGGATTGATCCTGGAACTCAAAGGAGATATCCCTGCTTTGCACGAACACATAGATTTTGAAAATTTCCGTTTTACCATTGAATCGGTAACCAACCGGAGAATCCGTCAGGTAAAAGCTGAAATCCTGTAAAACACTGCTGTTTGAAAAAACCTGGATTACTAATTGCCGACCAGCCGGACACCCGCCAGTCTGGTTTCTTCCTGAACCACCAGACAGGCACCCGGTTTTTCATATTTCAGGCATTGTTGGCACTTTTGCTGTTCAGTGCATGTCGGGAACCCGCTGTTCCCAAACCCCATGGATATTACAGGATCTCATTTCCGGAGAAAAGTTACCAGCCGATTCCCGAAGGATTCCCTTACCGTTTCGAAATTCCCGGGTATTCCCGGGTCGTGCCCGACAACAGCAAAAATGCAGAACCCTGGTGGATCAACATCGAGGTTCCTGCCAACAAAGCGGAAATACACATAAGCTATAAAAGACTGAATGATAACCTGGCCGTCTTTGCTGAAGAATCTAGACAAATGGTATATGACCACACCGTGAAGGCCAGTTCCATCGATGGACGGAATTTTATAAACCCCGCAGACAGGGTTTTTGGTACCATTTTTTATATCAACGGGAATGCCGCCTCACCCATGCAGTTTTACCTGACCGACAGTGTCCGCCATTTCCTCCGGGGTTCGCTCTATATCAGGGCTACCCCAAATATTGACTCCCTCAAACCCGTGATCGAATTCCTCAAAACCGATGTGGTAAGACTTATCGAAACGCTGACATGGACCACTTCTCAATGACGGCCTGCCGCTTCAGTGACATTCCATAATACTGAAAAACGGAAAGAAAATGCCCTTACTGGAAATCAGGGACTACAAATCATCGTCCGTCGGCCTTTGGTCCATGACGGAATCCTCCTGGGAACTGGCTTCCAGGGTTCACCTTACGGAAAAAGAAAAAACCCTCTGGAGAGGGTTTTCAGGAGAACACCGGAAAAAAGAGTTTCTGGCAATCAGACTATTGCTAGCCCAAATGATCGATGAACAGGCTGAAATTGTCTATACGGCCCTCAGCAAACCTTTGTTGACAGGTAAAAGAAAACATGTCAGCATCTCCCATTCCCGAAACCTGGCTGCCCTGATCCTTTCAGATTACCCGGCAGGGATCGATACCGAGGAAACCCTGCGGAAGGTAGGAGATATTGCCCCACGGTTCCTCTCCGAAGAGGAACTTGCCTGGACCAGGAATTCCCCGGACCCGGAACTGGCCCTGATTTTTTGCTGGAGCGCCAAGGAATCACTGTATAAAATGATCGGGGAGAAAGGCATCAGCTTCAGAAACCAGCTCTTCCTGCCCGAAACGAAACTCGTAACAGACGGTTCCGTAACTGCTTATTACAGGAAATCAGGGAAAACAGCGGAAATTGAACTGAACTTCTTTTTCAGGGAGAACAATGTTATCACCTGGTGTGTTCTTACTACGCCCGGCATATGATCATCATGGTGACAGGTGAAAAGAAAAGGCATAGCCTCTCCCTTATCATGAACAACAGGAAGAAAAGCGCTAAATCACCGGCTTACCACCTGGAACCTGTCGATGGCAAAATGAAGTGGTACCCTGATGTGGAGGCTGCCTCCCTGATATGAGCCAAGCCCACGAAACCCTTGGTCACGAATCAGAACCCTTCGGTAAAGGCGCTACGAAATACGGCCTGAGGAAGATCAGAAAAAAAACTACAGCAAAGACGAATTCCCGCAACTCCCCTGCCTTCAGGAGATGGTACTGCGAAACAAGCACCGTTCCCGTCAGCAGCGCCACAACATGTTCCCACCGGGGCAAAGGAATTCCGAACTGCCTGACCGCCTTGTTGAAGAACCTGGTCTTCTGCGCCAGAATCCTGAGGAATAGAATATAAAAGGCCAATACCGCGGTCAGGATCTGTGAAAAAATCAATTTGTTGAGTTTGATACCGCCAACAACCAGGTTGTGCAAATTGATCTCCTGCTGAAGATTCTTTTCCAGGAAATAGTCGGAGGAAGCTATGTTGAAAATCCGCTGTCCCCAGCTGATCTCTTCTCCTGCCGCGAAGAAAAAAAGAAACGCAAGCACCGACCAGGTAACACTCCATAACTTCTTCCCTTCCCTGCAGGCAGCGATGGCCCGGTATACGGCAATGCCACAGGATGCCAGCAAAAACAGGGTGGTCAGATTCTCTACCAATCCGTCTTCCTTCAGGTATTCCATGAAAGCTTCCTGCCCCTCGCGGGCTTTTACAAACCCGATTATTATAAAGACAAACATCAATGCATACCCCAGCCAATGGAGCAGCGTAATCACCTTTCCCTGTTTCATACCTCTCATTTTTCAGTGCGCAAAAATAACAAATATAGAACTTCAGGGCAAAAAAGCCGCTTCATGGGAAAAGTCAGTTATCTTCGTATCCATAAAAGCAGCGACCTGAATGCGAATATTAACATTAGGCAGCCATGATTATAAACCGAACTTTCTGGTTGATCACCATCCTGTTGCTGTTGGTGGTCACAGGCCTCAGCCTCGATCTCCCGATGGTAGTGAATGCAGCCAAGTATGCCCAGGTAAGCCGGGAGATCCTTGACAACGGGGACTGGATCAATCTGACCATTGCCGGGGATCCATACGATCAGAAACCTCCGCTGATGTTCTGGATCGGAGCTTTGTTCTTCAGTATTCTGGGCGTTTCAACCCCGGTCTGGAAACTTTCCCTTTTGCTGGTATCGGGGGTCGGGATCTATTCCACCTACCGGCTGGGGAAACTCCTGTACGATGAAACCACCGGCCGCCTGGCCGCCCTTTTCTGGGCCACAAGCCTGGGATTTCTCTATTTCCACAACGACATCCACATTGATACCCTGCTCGCTGACACCATAACCTTTTCTATATGGCAGCTGGCTGCCTTTTTCAAATCCAAAAAACCGGCTCACTTTTATCTCGGAATGGCGGGAGCAGGCCTTTCCATGCTGGCAAAAGGACCTGTCGGATTAGCCATCCCCGCTTTTTCAACAGGATTCCACCTGATCATGCACAAAAAATGGAAAGAAATTCTGCATCCGCGATGGATTGCTGGCACCCTGATCATCGCCATTCTCATCATCCCGGCCCTGGTGGGCCTCCTGAATCAATTCGGGCCCGAAGGGATAAAATTCTATTTCTGGACAAACAACATGGGCAGAATCACCGGTTCCTATGCCGGGAAAAATAACGACCCCTTCTTTTACCTCCACACCTCACTCTACGTTCTGGCTCCTTTCACAATCTTTGCCCTGTTCGGCCTTGGCCGGAAAATCGCCGGTTATTTCCGCGAAAAAGGGAAAGTCCCCCCCTCCTTTGAATTCTATACCCTGGGAGGAATCATCCCATTCTTTCTGATCCTGTCGGTAGCCCGGGCAAAAAATCCCCACTACCTGATGGCTGTTATTCCCCTTTTCATGATCCTTGCCGCTGCCTTTACCGCATCTTTTTCTTCAGACAGAATCGGGAAAAAAGTAAAAAAGGTGGTGACCCGATTGAATGTTTTCATGTCCGGGCTTTTCTGGCTGGTGATATTCCTTTTCGTCTTCTGGCTGTTTCCTGAAAAAAATCCCTGGTATTGG
>Ga0208940_1000773_pt1 | contig 37495 bp, 35 predicted proteins | sample AD_JPNNA6_MetaG_FD_184445 | JGI IMG/M metagenome (GOLD analysis project Ga0208940, IMG submission 184445) | Active sludge microbial communities of municipal wastewater-treating anaerobic digesters from Japan - AD_JPNNA6_MetaG (SPAdes) (version 2) | ecosystem: Engineered > Bioreactor > Anaerobic... | reverse complement strand
TTTACTTTTTTACCGAATTCTGTTACGTTTCTCATGGCGTCCTCCTTCTTTGTGCTATGGTTTTGTTTGATAACTTCACCTTATCACATCTCAGAGGACGCTGTTTTATTTCCTAAGATAAAGCTCTTAAGAGAGCAGCTCAGGTAATAAAAGGCTAGTAGGCGCCGTGCAGGGCGGAAAAGACTCTTTCCTGCGCGATGCGGCAGACATCTTCCACTGTTTTGCCCGCGTAGTCGATAATGGAAATCGGCCGGTGAATTTTTACCTTGACCGCAACACTTTCCTGTCTGGCCACTGCCTGGAGATTTTCCAGGAGATTTTGATTTTTTTGCCAGACGATGTCATCATCCGCGCGGTAGCGGATGGTGACAGGCAGTAAAAGTGTACCGTGGTTCAGCTCCACTGCTTTGAAGGCGCCGCGCTTGAAGGGCAGGGCATCCTTGGTCGAGCCGGTGGTGCCCTGGGGGAAGATGGTGATGACTCTGCCGGTGGAAAGCCGGGCCACCTCCCGGATGACCTTCCGGCTTTCCCGTGGTGAGCCGCGCCTGACGAAAATCGTTCCGAGCATGGCGGCCGCCCAGCCGATGACGGGATAGCGCCGGACTTCTTCTTTGCTTAAAAAGACCGTTTTGTAAAGCGCCGCCATCAGAAAAATATCCAGCGCACTGACGTGATTGGCGATCAGGATGATCCCTCTGTCGGGGGAAAGCCTGACAGGAAGCTCGTCGGACGCGTCAATGCGTACGCGGTAAATCATAAGACAGACCCTGGCGTATAATTGCAAAAGCGCCGGTCCAATTTTATCACGCCAGGGGAAACAGGGAACCGCGAGAATCCACAAAACAATGACCGCGGTGAGGGTTAAGGCTAAAAAGGAAATCAGCTTGAGCTTGCTCATTTTTTTTTCGGCAGCAGCCGTCTACATGTCTCCGGTTTTTTCTATGGAAAAGTTTCATACACCAATGCGTGGGTAAAATCAACCACCCGGACATGGGCTGTTCATCAATGGCAGAAAGCGAACCGGTGGGGTTTTTCCGCACTTTGCGGCGGCGACAACGGATATCGGCCATTGATTGTGTTTACTTTTGTTCTGGCGAAGGTTATTTTAATTGAGCCGGATTAAAAATCCCCTGAGGCCGTATCGCAACAAAGGCAGCGGTAGGCATGAATGGGAGAAAAGAGTAATGGACACTGTGTTTTTTAAAAAGACCAAAAGCAAACAGAACCCCTACCGGATCATCGTCATGCTCTCGGCGTGGGGATTTATTCTGGTGGTTTCTTCTTTTTTATTTCTGATGCTGGGGGTTATCCTCGATGAGTTTTTGGGGACCTCTCCAAAGTTCATGCTCGCCATGCTTTTTCTGGCCATCACCGGTTGCCTGATTGAATTATATCAGGAAATCCGCAAAATTATAAAAACAGAGGAGCAGGAACTTCAAACGAGAAAGCGCAAATGACGGCAAATACTGAAGGCTCTAGTCCTGCTGCCTGTCCACAGGCGCCCAGCGGATCATTTCCGGTTGTGTCGTTTTGCTCATTTTTTTGTATTTTTCGAACTCTTCTTTTGTTTTTGGAAACGACAGTATGTAATCTATTTTGCTGAATTTACCGTCCCGGACTGTTTGCATCACCAGCCCGCACAGCAGATCGCCATTCTCCCGGATGCCGAACAGTTCACAGGGGAGTTCATCTCCGACTACCGGCAGGGCATGTTGAAGATTGGCGCGAATCTCCGCCGGGCAGATCGCACCTGTCAGCTGGATCGTTTTGGCAATTACCCGTAATACCGTGTAGTGGAGTACACATTCGGCGGAGATGTCTCTTTGGTAAACTTCCCGAAATTTTTGCTTAAATGCAGGCAGTGAAGGCAGGGGTAAGGCACCGATCACGCCGATGCTGATCATCCCTTCCAGAAGTTTCACGTCGCCCAGTGATCTGGCCACATACTCAGGTTTGGCCTGGTCCATGAGTATCAAACCGCCGCGAAATCCCATCTCCCGGGCTTGTTTGACAACCAGAGCGGTCGTGGCGGAAGGGCCGCCGATGAGCAGGACGTCCGGCTTCTTGGCCAGTGCCGCCGTGAGAGGTGCGGCGAAATCGGCTTCTGAGTAATAATCGATGGGGTAGTCCCCGATAACCTGTCCGTCCCTGGCTATCCAGACATCGGCGAAAGTCTTGCGCCATGCTTCACCATAGGCGCCGCTGGTGGCTACCATAGCCAGTTTTTTCCAGCCGTTGGCCCGTCCCTGGTCGGCCATGTTTTCGGCGTAGGCGGTAAAGTCTGAGACGGCGTTAATGATCATCGGATGCTGTTTTTCCATGACGGCATGGACGCTGGTATATGCGCCGATGATGAATTCCCTGCCTTTTGTCTGCGGTATTTCCATGATTGCCAGAACGGACGCGCTGACGGGATTAAAAACAGCGATGGCGCGATGCTTCTGGACGAGCCGGAGTGCGTTGTTTTTCGCCCTTGTGGAATCTGCGCGATCATCTAATTTTTTGATGGTGAAAAGATATTTTTTACCATGAATGCGCACACCGCCGGCGGCATTGATTTCTCTGGCGGCCATATCCAGCCCATAGAGACAGTCCTGCCCGTATTGGGCAGCCGGCCCGGATAAAGGGCCGGTAAAGCCGATGACGATTTCCTCGCCGGCAGCGGCCGAAAGAGCCGCCAGCAAGAAAAATACGGCCAGACACAGTGATGTTTTCCAGTTTTTCATTCCCTTTTTTCTCAAATTTTCTCTCCAAAACAATGTTATTACCGCCCGTTTCGTGACCGGCCGTAATTGATACTGAGGCCCAGGCCCGTAAAAAATCCTTCCCCGGGGAAAAATGAAATTAAATTCTGACGGCCTGCCGGGCTGACGGCCTGTCCAGCTCGCGCAAAACAATTCCGTGGCCTTTCAACTCCCGGCGGTTTGCCAGCAGCCCTTCAGCTGCCACACGATCGAGGACATAGATCAGCTCGCCGCCCGTGCACGCATAATGTCTGCCGTAGGAAATGGGTACTTCGGGGGTAATCTCGCCCAAAAGCGATTCCGTCACCGGCTCGGTTTTTCGCGCGCCGTTGGCCACCAGCAGCACTGTGCGTGCCTGATAAACCAACTTTGCCCCCATAGTGACCGCGTAGCGTGGCGACTCGGCCTTCGTTTTGAAATGTGTATCGGTAATCGCATTGGCGATGGTGTTGCTATCGAGTTTGACCAGCATCATCGAAGATTGGTTAAACGGGATGCCCGCTTCGTGGAAGGCCACATGGCCGCGGCCGCCCACACCGATAATCTGCAGATCGATGCCGCCGGCCGCTTTTATTTTTCGCGCATACCCGTCGAGAATGTCTTTTTTGATCCAGGCCAGATAGTCCGATTCGGCCTTTGTTTTGATGGTGATGGCTCTACCGGCACCCGTGCCTGCGTATGACCAGTCACTTTTGTACCGGGCCAGCTCGCGGATCAGTTTTTTCTGGTCCACAAGAGATCCATAGGGCACCTGGGTATCGATGAATTTTTTGTGCAAAAGACCGAAAAGTTCCTGCACCATGAAATAAGCGTAGCTCTCCGGGTGAAGGGTGCGTTGCTGGGCGTTGTCGCCCGGCAGACCGATATACTCATCCAGATTGAAGCTGCGGATCCTTCCCGGATCGAATCTTCCGTCATTGGCCGCCCTGGCCAGGTGTTTGTACAGACCTGTGGGGGAATTTCCCGTGGCCAGCCCCAGCGTCGCTTCTTTTTTGGATTTCAGGACAGCGATGATTTTTTTGACGGCAAGCTGTGCCGCCACTTCGCTCATCCTGGCAAAATCTTTTGTCACAAAAACAGTAATGTCCATACGTTCGTTTCCCCGGCTAGGCCAGTTCTTCTTTGACAATGTCGGCAAGCTCCCGGGCGTATTTGCCCGTCACATTTTCACTTGGTCCTTCCACCATGACCCGGCAGATGTTTTGCGTTCCCGAATAGCGCACCAGAATACGCCCTTCATCTCCTAGCTCTTTTTCGGCCTGGCGGATGGCGGCGATCAGCCTCGGCACATTTTCAATGTCCGGTTTGCTTTTCACTTCCACATTGATCAGTTCCTGCGGAAAAACATCCATCAGGCGCGCCAGCTCGGAAAGAGGTTTGTTTTCTTTGAGCATGGCCGCGATAAGCTGCATGGCGGCAATGATGCCGTCACCTGTTTTATGGTGTTCCAGGAAAATCATATGGCCTGAGTCTTCCCCGCCGATGAGGGCGCCAAGCCGGAGCATGTCTTCCAGAACATAGCGGTCCCCCACCCCAGAAGCATGATGATCAAAACCATATTTTTTACACGCCAGGCGCAGCCCCAGATTGCTCATCACCGTGGTCACCAGCAGATTGCCGGCGAGCCTGCCTTCGCGCTTCATGGCGTGGGCGCAGATAACCAGCATCTGATCGCCGGTTATTTCCCGGCCCTTTTCATCGACGGCAATGAGACGGTCTCCGTCACCGTCAAAGGCCAGTCCCAGCGCCGCGCCGCTTTCCAGAACTTTTGCCCGCAGTTGTTGTGTGTGCTGTGAGCCGCATTGGTGATTGATGTTGATGCCGTCCGGTTTGCCGTTGATGAGCTGCACATCGACGCCGAGTTCGGAAAATGTGTCCGGAGCGACCCGATAGGTAGCCCCGTTGGCCGTGTCCAGGACGATTTTCATTCCCTCCATGGAGAGATCGCGGGGAAAGGTATTTTTCAAAAAGACAATGTAGCGGCCGTTGACATCGTCGATACGTGTCGCCTTCCCCATGTGCCGGGCTTCGGGCAGAAGCTCGTTTAGCCTGTCACCGAGAATCATTTCCTCGATTTCTGTTTCGCGCGCATCCGTCAGCTTGAAGCCGTCGGCTCCAAAGATCTTCAGTCCATTGTCCTGGTATGGATTATGAGAAGCGGAAATAACAATACCGGCATCGGCACGCATGCTGTGCGTAATATAGGAGATTCCCGGCGTCGGCAAAACGCCGACCAGGTAGGCATCGCCGCCCATCGACGTGATACCGGCCTCAAGTGAGCTCTCCAGCATATAGCCGGAGATGCGCGTGTCCTTGCCGATGATCACTTTTGCCCTGTGAGAGTTTCTTTTGAAAAGGTAGGCAATCGTCTGCCCCACCTTGAAAGCGGTTTCCGCATCCATTGGATAGCGGTTGGCGACTCCTCTGATTCCGTCCGTTCCGAACAGCTCACCCATTTTATTCACCTGTTGGTCTTTGTTTTTTAAATATTTGTAAAAGCGGAAACGCTGCCTGTGCCTGATGGCAATAGTCATCAACGATAGACGAAAGCCATGCGGTTGCGACATCGGCGGTCTGAGCGGGCAGCTTGCGGATTGCTTCCGTGTAGGGAAGATCCGTTCCGGGTGTTGTTTTATCCCAGGCCGAGAAAAAAGCCTGCCGGCATATCCGTATTTTGTTGTCGTCATTTTCCTGGTGGAGGTATTTTTCCAGTTCCGGCAGGCGGGCGACGAGCTCCTCCCGTTCTGCCTTTGCTGATTCAGAGGCGGCCGCCAGAGCATTTCGCGCCAGTCGTTCCAGTCTGTTGAGTCGTTCCCGGCATGCTCCTTCGAGGATCTCCAGGGCTCCATCATAAACCAGCGGACCCGCTTCCTGGCGGTCAAAAAAAAGTTTTCTCACCGATTTGTACCAGGCGGCAAGACCCTTGAGATTGGCCAGATAGACGATGTTTTGTTCCACCAGATGATTTATTTCCAGATAAGGCAGACCCTTGCCGATGCGCACACTTCTGGCCGGTCCCGCCTCGAAGATGAGCTGGTTTTCCCCTGGATAACTTTTTCTCAAAACCGATCCGGCCGCCACCACATTTCCGTAACCCACGGTTATCGGGCCGACTGCGCCTCCCTGTCCGCCCAGAAAGATCGGCCGCTGGTTGAGCATCACACCTTTGGCCACATCGCCGAACAGTGACGGAGTAGCCTTGTCCCCGTCGGGAGTGAAGTTGAAATGAATATAAGAGCTGCCCACCTCGCTGTGATCCCGTCGGCTGGTGCCGCCTGCCATGAGACAGTCGCAGAAGTTGATCAGGCTGCCCAGCGTGACAAACGGGAAAAGTATTGTTTGTTTCAGGCCGACACAATGAGCACCGCCGGCCTCCTCTTCGATAAGGCAACCTTCACGAACCTGCGCGCCCGAGCCTATGGACGCCTTTTCCAGAAATACTGAATTGCTGAAAAAACCGCCTTTGAGTTCCACTGACGGGCCGAGACGGCAGTTGTCAATGGTCACGGGCGCTTCATAGCCCAGGCGACAGCCGGCCGAGATCACGGTTTTGTTTCCGTAGATGCGGCAGCCGGGATAAATTACCACGTTTTCACCTGAGATGTGTCCGGCCAAGACCTCCTCGCCAATATCCAGTGTGGCGGGATTGGGGATGCGCACGCCTTTTTCCATCAGCGCTCGTATTTTTTCACGGCTTGCAGGATGTAACTCCACGGTGCATCTCCAGGTAACTCATGACGGTTTTATAAAATGTTTAGCGCCGCCGGGCCTGATTTCCGGCGTTTTTTTATCGCGATTACTCTATATCTCGCATGCGGCGGCTGTTTTTATCGGTTAACCACGTGGACAAACGCGGCTTAAGCGGTTTGAGCTTACCGGCAACCGAGGCGCCGGCGAAGCGGTTTTTCTTTATCACAGGCTCCTGTCATGTCCAAGATTTTTTTTGTGCCGCACACACGATGCGCGCCTTTCTTTTCGCCGGTTTTTCATGGAAATTACAAGATACCGACTTAAATACATGTGGGATGTCTGAACCTGCCGCGACGAGCTAAAACTACATAACGAAGATTAGAAGGATAAATGGCGCAGTTGCTCCGTGGCGTGACCGACGGCTCTTTTCGTCAGCATTCCCCGGAGAGCTACTTTTGTTTTTTCTGCTCGAGGCCCAACTTGGTCATTTTGTCTGAAAATGTATTGCGGTTGATGCCCAGGAACGCTGCAGCCGCGCTCTTGACATGACCGGAGCGCCTCAGCGCGATTTTGAAGAGGCTTTTTTCTACCATGTCCACAATGTCTGCATGAAGCCTGCTCTTGCCGTTGCCGGAAACGGAAAGGACGGTGGCCAGTTCGTCAAGCTTTTGATCGAGAATTTCCTCCAGCGCGGCATTGCATTGTTCATGAATGTCCATTTGCCTGGCCGCTTTGGTCTGATTATGTGGTGTCATGGCGGAAATCTCCCTCAGAGAAAAACAGGTTCGAATCAAATACGCTCAAAAAAGCAGATTAAACGGTCTGCGAATAAGGCCGGTCAGGCCAAAAGTTTAGTGGCAATGATCGCCGCGATAATCACTGCGGCAATCCAGTTCAATACAATCAGAGATGTTCTTTGCAGTGGGGCTTCCAGATAGCTTGTAATCTCCGGTTCCACTTTTTCCGCCCCCAGCTTCCCGGCCAGATAGCCCAAGAGGCTTTCATGGTCCTCAATAAGATTGGAAAAAATATAAAAACCCCTGGTAGTTGTTACCAGAAAGTATGCCTTGTTACTAAGTGTGACGACGCCCAGATGTGTGATTTCCGTCCATGTAAATTTTTTCTGGCGGAAAAACTTTCTGATGGCGATCGTGTCTTCAGATACGGAAAACTCCCGCTCCGAAGCTTCCACGGCGACAAGCAGCGAAACGACACAAAGCAGGGCAAGAATTGCTTTTTCCCAGGAGGCTCCGTAAAAAAAGCTCACCACCAGAAGCACTGCCAGAAGGGAGCTTGTGATGATCAGAGGTATCAGAAAAGCTTTTCTGACTTTGTAAATCCTAGTCATAACGCCCCTCCGGTGCGGACGCTTTTTCCCCTCGTAAAAGTGCCGCTTTTGCCGCCGCTTTTTTCCATAAGAACGATGTCTCCGATGATCATTTCCTTATCCACTGCCTTGCACATGTCATAGATGGTCAAAGCAGCGACGCTTACCGCTGTCAGTGCTTCCATTTCTACGCCTGTCTGCCCGACGGTCTGCACGCGCGAGGTGATGATTACCCCGGGCTTTTTGTGCTCGATATGAAAGTCCAGATCGATGGAGGTGATGCCCAGCGGATGGCAAAGAGGGATGATTTCACCCGTCTTTTTTGCCGCCATGATGCCCGCGATTTTGGCGGCGGTCAGCACATTTCCCTTGGCCATGCGGCCTTCTTCAAGAAGCTCGAGTGTGGCCTTTTTCATCTGCACCCGGCCTTGTGCCACAGCCTGCCGGGGCGTGCTTGCTTTGGCGGTCACATCGACCATCTGCACCGAACCTTCATCATTCAAATGGGATAGTTTGTCCATGGTGGCTCATGACTTCAATGCTTGTGATTCATATGACTGCTCAATTTGTCGTGACCCTAGCATAGTGCCATTTTTGAGTCAAGGAAGTCGGCAAAATATTTCACGCAAATTAAAAACTTGATATAAATAGAGTGATTAGCTATTATCGCCATCCAAAATCCCCACCCGGAGAAAAAATTGTTTATAAAAGTACGCAGCATTAGTGTAATCGGTATGGAATCGCATCCCGTTTCGGTGGAAGTTGATGTTTCGCAGGGACTGCCGCAGTTTGCCACGGTAGGCCTGCCGGATGCCTCCGTCAAGGAAAGCCGCGACCGCATCAAGGCGGCCATCAAGAATTCCGGTTATTCTTTCCCCCGCAATCATGTGACGGTCAACTTAGCGCCCGCCGATATCCGCAAGGAGGGAACGGGATTTGATCTGCCCATCGCCATAGGGATTCTGGCGGCTCAGGAGCTGATCGCGGAAAAATTCCTGGAGGGCTGTCTTTTTCTCGGAGAACTCTCACTTGACGGCAGCATCAAGGGTGTGCGCGGGGTGTTGCCCGCCGCCCTGAAAGCCGCCGAATCGGATATCCGTTCTGTTTTTGTGCCCGCAGACAATGCAGTAGAAGCCGCGATGGTCGAAGGGGTCGCGGTTTACGGAGTTAAAGCTCTTCCCGAGGTGGTCGAAATCCTGGCGGGGAGGCAAGAAGCGGCCCCCCTGTCGGTTGATGCAACAAGCCTTTTCCAGTCAAAGAATCATTACGGTATCGACTACTCAGAGATCAAGGGACAAAAGCAGGCTCTCAGAGCCATCGAAGTTGCGGCCGCCGGCGGGCATAATATATTGCTCATCGGGCCGCCGGGTTCGGGTAAAAGTATGCTGGCCAAACGAATGCCCACGATTTTGCCCGATCTTTCGTTTGATGAGGCAATTGAAATCACCAAGGTCTTTTCCGTAGCCGGATTACTCAATTCGGACCAAACCCTGATGGCCACTCGTCCCTTTCGCTCGCCCCATCACAGCATTTCCGACGCGGGACTTGCCGGCGGCGGTCAGATGCCACATCCGGGCGAAATCAGCCTGGCACACCTAGGTGTTTTGTTTCTCGATGAGCTTCCGGAATTCAAAAGAAACGCGCTTGAAGCGCTGCGTCAGCCGCTGGAAGAGGGGACCATCACGATCACGCGCGCAGCCGTCACCGCGTCTTTCCCGGCAAAGTTTATGCTTGTGGCCGCCATGAATCCCTGTCCGTGCGGATATTTCGGTGACCGCCGCCGTACCTGCCGCTGCTCTCCCCAGCAGATACGCAAATACCAGGGGCGGATTTCCGGGCCCCTTATGGATCGGATCGATCTGCATATTGAAGTTCCGCCGGTAAAATACAGGGCTCTTGCCGAAAGCAGGGCCGGAGAGTCATCCGCTTCGATCAAAAAACGTGTGGATGCGGCCAGGGACGCCCAGAAGAGGCGCCTCGGAGCTACGGGTATTGTGACCAACGCACGCATGACGGAAAAGCAAATCAGCGCCCATTGTGCCGTTGATGAAGAGTCGCACCATCTTATGGAAATGGCGATCGAAAAACTGGGGCTTTCCGCCCGTGCCATGAATCGCGTGTTGAAAGTTTCGCGCACGATTGCCGATCTGGAGGGAAAAGAAAAAATCGAGCCTGCCCATGTGGCGGAGGCGATTCAATACAGAAGTCTTGATCGGGGGATCATTTAGTGCTAGAAAGCGTGACGATAAGGATCTGATTTTACTTGGAAGGGTTAATTTTAACGGGGGTAGTATGGAGATAAAAATCATTGAAGCAGCACCACACGAGAGGAAGCCGAGGCCGGATCCGGGCAAGCTGGGGTTCGGCAAATATTTCAGCGATCATATGTTTACCATGAAATATAAGGAGGGAACGGGCTGGCACGATCCGGTGATCGAGCCGTACCATCAGCTTGTGCTGGATCCGACGGCCATGTGCTTTCATTACGGCCAGGAAATCTTCGAAGGCCTGAAAGCATACCGGGGCGCCGCCGATGAAATTTATCTGTTTCGTCCCCTGGAAAACATCAGACGCATGAATGCATCGGCGGACCGGTTGTGTATGGCGCAAATCGACGAAGAGTTATTTTTTGACGCCTTGAAAAAACTCATCGCACTCGACAGCGGCTGGATTCCGAAGGAAAAAGGATCATCGCTGTACATCCGTCCGACACTGATTGCCACGGAGGCGGCACTTGGTGTGCATCCGTCTGATGAATATCTGTTTTTCATCATCACCGGTCCGGTGGGTGCCTATTACGCGCAGGGTTTTTCACCAACCAAAATTTATGTGTCGTCGGAGTATGTACGTGCCGCCCCAGGCGGCACGGGCGCGGTCAAGGCGGCCGGCAATTACGCAGCCAGCCTGTACGCCACCCGCATTGCCGTCGGCATGGGTTACACGCAAGTTTTGTGGCTCGACGCCCTGGAAAAAAAGTATGTCGAGGAAGTGGGCACAAGCAATATCTTTTTCCTCATCGGCGATGAGCTTGTTACCCCTCCTCTGAGCGGGACGATTTTACCCGGCGTGACGCGTGACTCGGTAATCAGGCTGGCCGGCCACCTGGGCGTGAAGGTTGTCCAAAGACCGCTGGCGATCGATGAGGTGATCTCTGCTCTGGAGGCAGGCACTTTGCGGGAATCCTTCGCTTCCGGAACTGCCGCAATCATCTCGCCGGTGGGCCACATTTCTTACCGGGGGAAAGAATACGCAATCAACGGAGGGGAAACCGGGGAATTGTCTGAAAAGCTTTTTAATGAAATACTGCAGATCCAGTACGGCATAAAGGATGATCCTTTCGGTTGGCGTGTCCGGGTTTTATAGGGCAGATGCGCCGATACATTGTCGCGGTTTTTTTACCTTATTCGCGCACTTGGGCACTCATTCCACAAGGCTGTGGAATAGGCTGTTTATAAGTATGTTGATAAATACGGCGAGCCCGCAATGGTCAGGACTTCAGACCGAATTGCTCAAAGTTTGTGCAGGGTGGTAAGGTCGTAATATCAAGCACTTACAAATAACCCTTTAGATACTCGTCACTTATGAAGGCTCATGGGGGAAGATATAAACTCACTTGAAAAAAATGTGCCACATCCATACCTGTAACAGGGAATATTTAAGAAAAAATGATAAAAAATAAATCCGATAAAGATAAATTGTTGGTAAAAGCGGGGCTTTTGGTGATCGTCACGGCTTTTTTAGGGGGACTGATTTTGCCTGTGTCTTTGGCCGGTGAAAAACTCCCGCCGATCGGGGAAACAGTCTGCGGTCTGCAAAAAATTTATGAGCAGACCCGTGATTTCCAGGCCGGCTTCATTCAGGAAACCACCGTGAAATCGATTCGGAAAACGGAGGTGGAAGAAGGGGTTGTTTACTTCAAAAACCCCAAACAGATGCTTTGGGATTATCACAGGCCCAAGGCGAAAAAACTGATCATCAACGAGCGTAAGGCCTGGCTGTATCTGCCCCAGGACAAGGTGGTTTACACCAGGGAATCGGACCAGTTGTTCAAATCCGAGGCCCTGATTAAATTTTTATCCGGTCTGGGCAAGTTAAAAGACGACTTTGACATCCGCTATGCGACGCCGGCCGCCGTAGATAAAAACGGCAATTATCTTCTGAGATTATATCCGCGTGAAAAGGGTGCCTCGTATCAGTATTTGCAGATGACCGTTGAGAAAAAAGGCTTTCATATTCTCGAGGTCAGTTTCGATGATGTCATGGATAATGCCACCGTCCTGAAGTTTACCGGGATAAAAATGAACAGGGGACTTTCTTCGAAAATGTTTCAATTTGCACCGCCGCCGAGTGTCAGCGTTTTTGAAATGCCGTGAAACAGCGGTCGGGAAATGACAAACCGTCTGGCGGAATCCGTCGCCGGTGCACACAAGCCTTTCGTCCGGCACACCGGGCGTAACTCACCACAGCTCTTGGACAAAAAGATTTTCAAAGCCCAGAGCAAGGGCATAATCGAGTATCTGTTGATATTCTTCCGATCTGAGTCTGCGTCCGATGAGGGGATGGTTGCTCACCCGGGGGGTGGGCCAGTACTGACCCATGAGGCTCACAGGTATGCGTGTAGAAACTTTCTCTTTAAGCAGGAGGAGTGCTTTTTTTGAGTTTTCCAGCCGTCCGGGCAAAATCAGGTGGCGCACGATGATGCCTCTTTTGGCCACATCTTTTTCCATGATTAGACAGTCTCCGACCTGACGTACCATTTCCTGTATGGAGGCAAGCGCGAATTGCGGGTATCCGGGGGCGGAGGAGAAATCAAGTGCGTCTTCCTCCAGAGCGTATTTAAAATCCGGCAGATAGATGTCCACCATGCCGTCGAGCATGCGGATGACCTCCGGGTTTTCGTAGCCGCCGCAATTGTAGATAAAGGGCACGGCAAGGTTCTGTGAGCGCGCCATCGTGAGAGCCTGCATGACCGAAGGGGCCTGAGGCGTCGGCGTGACCGGTCCGATATTGTGGCAGCCGCGTTTTTCCAGATCCAGCATGATTCGCGCCAACTCTGCGGGTGTGCATTTTTCTCCCCGCACGCTGTGTGAGATCTGATAGTTTTGACAGTAGATGCAGCCGAGGTTGCAAGAGGAAAGGAAAATAGTTCCTGAGCCTGACGATCCGGAAAGGGGCGCCTCTTCGCCGTGGTGCGGGAAGGCGGAATCCAGGACAATTTCCGTGGTGAGACCGCAATAGCCTGTTTCTCCCTTTGTGCGATCCACCCTGCAGGCACGGGGGCAAAGCCGGCATGAGGTGTATATATCAAGCAGCTTATCGATGATCATAAAAGATGGCGAATAACAGCAAGTGACGGCAGCGGCCGGAAGTTTGCCGCCGCGCCTTTTTTACATTTTCTCCACAACGTCCTTGAGCCGGCCGCTTTGCACCAGTTCCAGAAAATCTTCGCCCAGCCCGGCGGAAAGTTCAACCGCTTTTTGCCAGTTTTGGATTCGCTTTGAACTGTCATCAACGTATCTGGCAAAATCGTCGCGGTCCGGCACTTTTCCGTCCGGCAGACGGTCGATGAAGCCCTGCGTGGGGAAGACCATGACCGTGTTTTCCAGGATTTTGTCATTGGGGCGGCGTTTTTTCAGTTTTTTATCCAGCCAGCCGGGAATGATCCGCTCCTGATGGTGAAAAAACAAAACCAGATCGTCTTCGTCTGCGGCAAATTGATGCGTCAGGTGATAGTCGATGAGGCCCCCGTCACGATAGACGCCGCGCGGCGCGCCGAAAATATTTTTTACTCCGGCGACAACCAGGGGAATGGCGCCCGAGGCCATGACGGCAAATTTAAAATTTGCTTCATGGAGCCTTACATAACGTCCCCGGAAGCCTTGCTGAAAGCAAAAAGGCGGAGGTTTGGAGCCGCTGTGAAACACGACCCTTTCGGCAAAGTGGTAAAGGTTACTGCGGCTGAATAAATTCATGATGAAGCCCGTGGCCAATGCACTTTTTTGTACCAAACCATTTTCGGAGGCAACCAGTCCTTTGGCGCGCGCCGTGATTACAGACAGTCGGTAACGCCTGTTGGCCAGGGCGAACGTAATAGCGTCGTCCTCGACATACGAGTTGATGATATGGCTGAATTTCTCGAGAATCGTGACGGGAGTGTCATGGCGGGTAAAATCCGCCGTGACATAGGCAGAAAGGAAATTCCGGTAGCTCTCCTGCGCTTGCGGCTGCATCCAGGCAGCAAAACGCCAGGCGCCCGCGGATGAGCCGATTAAGTGCACAGGCTTTTTACGTCCGAGGAGTTCTCCGGACAAAAGCGACTGATCAAATCCGCTGGCGACAAGCCAGCGTGGGCCTACTGCCGCGCCGAAGTATGCCGATATGCGCCCGAAATCAAAGCCTCCGTCTTTGATGATTCCGAAGGCTTTTTGTCCCGCCTTGACACGCAGTTTGCTCATTTGCCTATGCCCGGGTAAACACCTTGACAGCATTGCCTTTGTCTTGTAAATACCTGACAAACAGCTGCCGGAAGAAATTTTCACGATTGCTTCAACCTTGCGGTCGGCAGCACTGAATTGATGCGGCTTTTATCAGTAATTGAAAAAAAAGCAAGTCATTTGAGAATTTCCTGCAGAGGTAAAAAAAATGGATATCACAAGTTCTGTCAAAAAGATCGCCCAGGACGCGCTTGTTGCATCACGGCTGATAGCGCGCCTGTCATCCGATGTGAAAAACGCCGCTCTTTTACGGATGGCAGATGAACTTACCTGGCGCAGCGATTTTATCATCTCGGAAAACAATCGGGATGTAAGCGCCGCGCGGGAAAAGGGTCTTTCCGCCGCGATGATCGACCGGCTGACGGTCGGCAGCCAGACCATTCACCTGATGGCGCAGGGGCTGCGCGAAGTGGCCGCCCTGCCCGATCCGGTGGGTAAGGTGACCTCGATGTGGCGGCGTCCCAACGGCCTCTTGGTCGGGCGGATGAGGATACCACTGGGGGTAATCGGAATGATCTACGAATCACGTCCCAACGTAACGGTGGACGCCTCTGCTTTATGCCTCAAATCCGGTAATGCGGTTATTTTAAGGGGTGGTTCCGAGGCGATTCATTCCAATCTGGCCATTGCTTCCGTCCTGCAGGACGTGCTTGCACAAAGCCCGCTCGCGGACAAGGCCATCCAGGTGATCCCTTTTACCGACCGTGACGCCGTGTCGGCGCTGTTGCGGCTGGATGATTATATTGACCTGATCATTCCACGCGGCGGCGAGGAGCTGATCCGGGCAGTGGTTGCTGAATCCAGAATTCCCGTGATCAAGCACTATAAAGGAGTCTGCCACATCTTTGTCGACGCGCAGGCTGATACGGAAATGGCCATAAATATCTGTGCCAACGCCAAAGTGCAACGTCCGGGCGTCTGCAATGCCATGGAAACCCTGCTGGTGCATAAGGATATCGCCCCTTCATTTTTGCCCGGTCTGGCGGATGTGCTGGGCAGGGCGCGCGTGACGCTTAAAGGATGTGAAAAAACGAGAGAAATTCTCAACGATATCGAAGCTGCCACCCAGGAGGATTGGTTTGCCGAGTATCTGGAGCTGACATTGGCGGTAAAGATCGTCTCTTCCATCGACGAGGCCATAGCGCACATTGAAAAGTACGGCTCCCTACATACGGAATCCATCATCACGCGTGATTACGCGAACGCGCAGCGATTTTTAAATGAAGTCAATTCCTCAACCGTTCTGGTCAACGCCTCCACGCGCTTCAGCGACGGCTTTGAACTGGGGTTGGGTGCGGAGATCGGCATCTCCACCACCAAGCTGCATGCCTATGGGCCAATGGGTCTTGAGGAGCTGACGACGGAGAAATTCATTATTTACGGTGACGGCCAGGTCCGCAAATGAAATGGGGTATTTTTGGCGGGACATTTGATCCGGTCCATTTCGGCCATCTGCGCGCCGCTCAGGAACTGGCCGGGATGCTGGGGCTGGATCGCGTCATTTTTATTCCTGCCGCCAGGCCACCTCATAAAACGGAGCAAGCGGTTACCGCCTTTGCACATCGTGCGCAAATGGTGAGCCTGGCCATTGCCGGCAACGGGAGCTTTTCTTTTTCGGACGTGGAAAACAAGCGGCCGGGCAAATCTTATTCCATCGACACAGTCCGTTTTTTTTCCGAATCGCAGGCGGACACCGAATTGTATTTTATCACGGGCCAGGATGCGTTTGACGGGATTGCCAGCTGGTACCAGTGGGAAAAACTGCTCAGTATGTGCCATTTCGTGGTGATGACCAGACCAGGTTGCTCCCACGGGGATATTTCCCGGGGACTCCCACCGCTTATTGCCGCACGCTATACCTATGATGAACAAAACGATCTGTTCAGGAGTGGCACGGGAAAGTGTGTGTTATTTCGGAAAACAACTTTTTTGGATATTTCCTCCTCGGCTATCCGCGAGATTTTACGTCGGGGCGGCCAGGCCAGATATCTTCTGCCTGACCGGGTGATCAGTTATATTCAGGAAAATAAATTATATGCGGTGCAGCCGCAGCAAGGTCAGGGTTGAGCCCAACCATCCGGACTTCATCGGGGCAAAAAGCCTTTTTGTCCGTTTTCCCGATAGATTTCCAGGCAGGCGTCCACGACATTTTCATCATACAACAAACCGCGATGGCGCGTGATTTCCTCCATAGCCGCTTCGAAGCCCAGAGCCGGCCGATAAGGACGGTTCGCGGACATCGCCTCGAGAACGTCGGCAACCGCCACGATTCTTGCCTCCAGGAGGATTTCCTCCCCTTTTAACCCCTGCGGGTAGCCGGACCCGTCCATCCGCTCGTGGTGCTGTAAAATAATGTCGGCGATCGTATAGGGAAAGTCTATTGCTTTGAGGATGTCATAGGCGTTTTGAGAATGGGTTTTGACCAGCTCTCTTTCCAGATCGGTCAACCGGCTGGGTTTAGTCAGAATCTCGGAAGGAACGGAGATTTTGCCGATATCGTGAAGAGCGGCGGAAATACGGATCGCCTCGACCCGGTCCGGGGGAAGTGAAATTTTTTCGGCGATGATGGAGGCTATTTGGGTGACCTGCTGTTGATGACCTGCCGTGTACGGGTCGCGGCTTTCGACAATTCTGGACATTGCCAGCACCGTCCCGTCGAGAATCATCTGTATTTTTTCGTAGCTTGCTTTGAGCTCTTCGGCGCGCCTGTCGAGGTCTATCGTTTTGAGACGCACCTTGGCTTCCAGATCCCTGTTGAGCTCGACAAGCTCGGCATTTTGTTTTTTTACCAGCTCGTCGAGGCGCTTGTTTTCCATGACCAGTTCGGCCTTGGCCAGAAGCTGATTGATTGTGTAAAGAAGCTCTTCTTTGCGCCAGGGTTTGCTGATATAGAGGTGAATCCGGCCTTTGTTGATGGCGTTGATAATGGCGTCCGTGTCGGTAAAGCCGGTCAAAAGCACGCGCTGCGCGTCGGGGCGGATGCTCAGGGCCTGTTCCAGAAATTCGACACCCGTCATCCCCGGCATGATCTGATCGGAGATGATCAGTGACAAATCCGGGATTTCCCGCAGTTTTTTCAGACCTTCCTCTGCAGAGGTGGCTGTATGCAGGTCATAGCCCTCACGGGCAAGGACAATGGTCATAATATCCAGAATCGCTTCTTCATCATCCACCACCAATATCGAGTGGCGGTATTTAAGCGGTGCTAACGGCAGTGAATTCATGATCCTGTTCTTTGGGCCTGTTTGGCCCGGTCCTCAAAGTTTATATCGTCTTTTTTGGCTAAATACTCAAGAAAAAAAGCCTTCTGCCTTCAAAACCGGTTTTTAGCCCTGGTATATTATACCACAGTGTGCCGCTGGTACCGGTCGTCGAGGTTTTTTCTTAAAAAATTCCCGGTGAAGGAATGTTCGTTTTGCGCCACTTCTTCGACCGTGCCTTGCGCCACGATCGTGCCGCCTCCCGGTCCTCCCTCCGGTCCCAGATCTATGATGTGATCGGCCGATTTGATGACGTCGAGATTGTGTTCGATGACCACCATGGTGTTGCCCATGTTCACGAGCCGCATCAGGACATCGAGCAACTTTTGAATGTCGGCAAAATGCAATCCGATGGTCGGTTCATCCAGAATATAAAGAGTGCGGCTGTTGAGCCTTTTCCCCAGTTCGCGCGCCAGTTTGATACGCTGCGCCTCTCCGCCGGATAAAGTCGTGGCTGACTGTCCCAGACGTATGTAGCCCAGCCCCACGTCGGCCAGAAGCTGCAGGTGGGCCTTGAGTGCGGGGATGTTGGTGAAAAAATCCAGTGCCTGACAGACGGTCATGTCCAGCACGTCGGCGATGCTTTTGTCCTTGTATTTGATTTCCAGTGTGTCGGGGTTGAATCGTTTCCCGCGGCAGGCCTCGCAGGTCACATACACGTCCGGCAGGAAGTGCATTTCGATTTTGATCAGCCCGTTGCCTTCGCAGGCCTCGCAGCGCCCTCCCTTGACGTTGAAGCTGAAGCGCCCCGGTTTGTAGCCGTGCAGACGGGCCTCCGGCAGTCCGGCAAACAACTCACGGATATATGTAAAAATGCCGGTGTAGGTAACCGGGTTGGACCGCGGAGTGCGTCCGATGGGCTGTTGATTGATCATGATCACCCGCTGGATATCCCCCAGATCACGTACTTTTCTTATTCTGCCCATCGCACCGTTTTGTTTGCTCAACCTTCTGGATACCACTTTATAGAGGGTTTCCACCACCATCGTGCTTTTCCCCGAACCGGAAACGCCGGTCACGGCGGTGAAAAGCCCGACGGGGATCCTGATGTCGATGTTTTTCAGATTATTTTGCGTCGCCCCTTCCAGAATGATGAAACGGCCTGTGCCGTTTCGTCTCTGTGCGGGCATGGCGATCGTCTCGCTTCCGGACAGAAACCGGCCGGTAAGTGACACGGAGCTTTTCAGCACCTCGTCGGGGGCGCCCTGGAAAACAATTTCTCCCCCCTGCTCGCCTGCTCCCGGCCCCAGGTCGATAATCTGGTCCGAGGCCATCATCATATCCGCGTCGTGTTCCACCACCAGCACGGTGTTTCCCAGATCGCGCAGTTTTTTGAGGGTTTCGATGAGCCGGAGATTGTCTCTCTGATGCAGGCCGACAGTCGGCTCATCTAGCACATACAAAACCCCCGTCAGGCCGGAACCAATCTGTGTGGCCAGACGGATGCGCTGCGCCTCGCCGCCGGACAGAGTGGAGGTTGAACGAGCCAGATTCAGATAGTCCATCCCAACGTTGAGCAGAAACGTAAGCCTGCTTTTGATTTCTTTGATAATGCGCCCGGTGATGGCGAGCTCCTGGGAAGTGAGCTGGAGGCCTTCGATGAAGGCACGGCACTCACGGATGGACATGAGGCAAAGCTCGTAGATGTTTTTGCCTCCCACCGTCACGGCGAGGCTTTCCATTTTCAACCTTGCCCCGCCGCAGGCCTCACACGGCCTCAAATCGATATAACGGGCCAGGTCATTGCGCGAGGAAAGAGATGTTGATTCCCGCCAGCGTCGTTCGAGCTGTCTTATGGCCCCTTCAAAAGGGCGTCGGGTGAAATAGCGTTTGCCCGCGCGGTCGTGATAGAATTTGATGAGTTCGCTTCCCGACCCGTAAAGGAGAATGTCGCGGATTTTCGCGGGCAACTTGCCGAAGGGCATGTTGATATCAAACTTGTAATGAGAGGCCAGCGCATCGAGCATGTTGAAGTAATACAGGGAGTGGCGGCCCGCCCACGGCAGTATGGCCCCTTCCCTGAGCGAAAGGCCGGCATCCGGGACGACCAGATCAACCGCAAAGTGCGTGCGCGATCCCAGTCCGTTGCAGGTCGGACAGGCGCCGTAGGGCGTATTGAAGGAAAACATGCGCGGAGCAAGGGCGGGCATGCTGATGCCGCAATCGGGGCAGGCATACTTTTCTGAATACAAAGTCTCGCGTCCTTCGGCGGTGACGATGCGAACCATGCCGTCGCTTTTGGCGGCGGCGATTTCCACGGAGTCACGCAGTCTTTTGCGGATCCCGTCTTTAATTACCAGCCGGTCGACAATCAGATCGATGTCGTGGCGTTTATTTTTGGCCAGGACGATTTCCTCAGACAGGTCACGCACCTCTCCGTCGGCGCGCACCCGTGCAAATCCTTCCTTCTGCAGCTTTTTAAGTTCTTTGGCGAACTCTCCCTTTTTCCCGCGCACCAGGGGCGACATGACGCTGAAGCGCGTGTTTTCAGGAAGCTCAAGGACGCAGTTGACGATGCTGTCAATGGTTTGCGAATGAATCTCCCTGCTGCACTTATAACAATGGCACACGCCCACGCCGGCAAAAAGCAGGCGGAGATAATCATAGATTTCGGTGACCGTGCCCACGGTGGAGCGGGGGTTGTGGCTTGCGGCGCGTTGCTCGATGGAGATAGCCGGAGAAAGGCCTTCAATGGATTCCACATCCGGCTTGTCCATCTGACCGATAAACTGTCGTGCGTACGTGGAAAGAGACTCGACGTAACGACGCTGCCCCTCGGCATAGATAGTGTCAAAAGCCAGGGAGGACTTGCCGGAACCGGAAACGCCGGTGATCACCACCAGCCTGTCGCGGGGGATATCCAGATTGATGCTCTTGAGGTTGTGCTGTGAGGCGCCCCTGATTTTTATAAAATCCATGCTGCTGATTCACTGTCCGCTAAAGGCGGACATCGATAAAGGATTTCTTGCGGATTTCTTCAATCCACTCATCATATTTTTTCGCGACTTTTTCTTCCTCGATTTTCGCCCTGATTTCATTGCGCACATCAGTAAGAGGTTTAAGACCGGCGCCGCGCCTGTCCACGACGGAAATCAGGTGCATCCCAACCTCAGTTTCGATCACTTCGCTTGTCTGTCCGTTTTCAAGACTGAAGGCGACTTTTTCCAGTGCCGGCAGGATTATCCCCCTTTCGATAAAGCCGATGTCCCCGCCCTGTTGGGCCCCGGGTGCGCGGGAGTACTGGGCGGCGATCACTTCAAAAGGCGCGCCGTTGCGGATACGGGCGAGCAGTTCATCGGCCAGTTGCCTGGCATTTTGGCGTGTTTTCTCGTCCCCGTGCGCCGGTGCAGGTAAGAATATCTGTTTGACGCGCACCGCTTCCTTACCTTCATAATCTTCGCGATGCTCGTTATAATAATGGCCGATTTCCTCATCCGTGACCAGAATTCTGGACTGAACTTCTCTTCTGAGCAGTCTCATGCGCAGCACTTGCAGGCGGATATCCTTTTTCACACTTTCCATGGGGATGCCCTCTTGCGCCAGCCTGGCCTGATAGTCCTCAATGGAAATGTTGTTCCTGTTGAGCATGTCGTTGATGATGCTCATGATCTCTTCCTCGCTTACCTGCCCGATGCCTGGTTGGGCCATTTTTATTTCTCTCTCGATGAGCATCTGGTCAATCATGTTTTGCAAAAACACCTGCTTGTTCTGACGGAGAGCTTCTTCCAGCTCCGCGCCCTTAAAACTTTTTTCAATGCTCGCGGCGTAGGGGGCAAATGCCCGGTTGAGCTCGCTTTGCGTAATGACGTCATCGTCGACGACCGCGACGATCCTGTCCATTGTTTCCGCCGCGCAGACGACGTGGACAAAGATTAAGGCAACAAAAACCATTAAAATCAGACGATAGATTTTCACGTCGCAACCTCCCTGGTGTTAAGATATTTATGGTGTCTTCCGACGAAATGCGTTTGCTTCCCTTTTAACGACAGCCTTGAGTTTCAGCGCATCGAGCCATGTGTTGAAGGCTGCATCCTCTTTTTTGGCTCTTATTACGGCCATGATTTCCTCTTTACATTCGGTAAAGGGCCTGGCCCGGGCCGGTTGAATATGGGTGACTTTCACGATGTGATAGCCATACGCGGTTTGCGTGACCGGGCTTATTTTGTCTACCGGTAAACTGAAAAGGAGCGTATCAAGCGGCTCCGGCATCGTTCCGCGATCGATAAAACCCAGATCGCCTGCTGCCGCCGCTTCCGGACCGATCGATACCTCGGCGGCCACCCTGGCAAAATCCTCTCCCCGCTGGAGCCTGGCGGCGGCAGCCAGGGCCTGCTCCCGATCCCGAAGAACAATTTGCGAGGCGCGTACACGCGCCGGTGTTTTGCAAAACTCCGGATGATCGTTGAAATAGTCTTCGGCTTCATCTTCCGAAACACGGATCGCAGCGTTGACGTCTGTCTCCACCACTTTGTCGATGAGCATTTCCTTGCGCAGGTTCTCCCGCCAGTTATCGTAGGAAATGTTCTGGCGGGCGAGAAAATCGGAAAGACCGGCATTGTTACCGCTATGGATTTCTGCAATCCTGGTTTCCAGCTCATCGTCGCTGACGGTAAGATTCAATTGCCCGGCCCGGTGGAGAATTATTTTTTCAGTGATCATCGCTTCCAGAATTTCGCTTTCCAGTTGGTCGAGCTGGTCCGGCGAAAGGCTGAAGGTATCGATGGCCAGACGAGTTTTCCGGTTTTTCAGTTCATTTTCAAATTCGTGCAGATAGATGATTTCTCCGTTGACTGTCGCCACCGGTTTCTTTTCCTGTTCTTTGCTGCGGCACCCGACCGGAGGGACGGCAAAAAACACCACAAGCGCCATGCAAAGCAGCCCGGTCAATGGAGTAGTGAATCTTTTGTCTGTTTTTGAGCGCATGTTTCCATATATACCGAAGCGGGCTAAGGGGCAAGCATCTTTAGGAGCTCTTCCGCCTGTGTAAGAATTTCCCCGTCGGAAGCCGGTTTGGCCGGTAAAAACAGCTTGTAATCGGGCGTAAAGCGCAATCCCTTAATTTTTTTTGCCGACAGGGAAACGATGTGCGACGGATCAATCGGGGAGGATTGGCGGAAATAAACATAAAAATACCGGCCGTCGAAGCCCATCTTTGTCGCCCGCAGCGGTTTTAACTCATTGCGCAGGTTTATGACCCGCAAGAGATTGGCGGTCCTGGGAGGCAGGGGCCCGTAGCAATCGGTAAGTTCTTTTTCGAGCTCGCCGATTTCCTCCATATCCGCCGCTAGTGAAATCCGTTTATACAGAATCAACCGCTGGTGGATGTCCTGGATGTAATCTTCGGGAAGAAAGGCGGAGATGCCCAGTGATATTTCGGGAAACTCATTTTCCACCGGAGGCATTTCTCCTTTGATCTCACGTACCGTTTTTTCCATCATTTCCGTGTAAAGCTCGTAGCCCACCGCCGAGATATGACCTGCCTGCGACAGACCCAGCAGATTGCCGCCGCCGCGAATTTCCAGGTCATTGTAGGCGATGCGAAAACCGGAGCCGGGTTCGGAAAACTCCTTGATGGCTTGAAGCCTTTTCAAGGCGTCGCGTGACAGCAGGGCCCCCCTGGGCAGGAGAAGATAGGCCGAAGCCTCCAGGGAACCGCGTCCCACCCGACCGCGGATCTGATACAGTTGAGACAGGCCGAAGCGATCGGCGCGGTTGATGATAATGGTATTGGCGGACGGTATATCCAGGCCCGAGCCGATAATGGTCGTGCAAACCAGCACATCGAGTTCGTGCCGGATGAAGAGCGACATGGTTTTTTCTATTTCAGCGGGTTTCATCTGCCCGTGCACCACGCCCGTGCGTGCCTGCGGGACGAGTCTTTGCACCAGATGGGCGATCGAGTAAATCGAGCGGACCCGGTCATGGAGAAAAAAGACCTGCCCGCCGCGGGCCAGCTCCGCCCTGATGGCCGTCGTGATGACCTCTTCGTCGAACTCCAGAACGTATGTCCTGATCGGTTGACGCTCCACCGGCGGCGTGTTGATGATGGACAGGTCGCGGATGCCGACCAGCGAAAGGTGCAGTGTCCGGGGAATCGGCGTGGCCGAAAGAGTCAGGACATCGACCAGCGTGCGCATTTTTTTGAGCTTTTCTTTATGGGCTACGCCGAAGCGCTGTTCTTCATCGATGATCACCAGCCCCAGGTCTTTAAAGGACACGTCTTTTTGCAGCAGACGGTGCGTGCCGATTACGATATCCACCCTGCCCAGGCGCAGATCCGTCAAAGTCGTTTTGATTTGGGCGGCGCTTTTGAAGCGGTTTAGCACCTCCACGCGGATAGGATAATCGGCCAGCCGCCCCGAAAAAGTCGCGTAATGCTGCTCGGTGAGAATCGTGGTCGGAGCCAGCAGCGCGACTTGTCTTCCGTCCATTACCGCACGGAAGGCGGCCCGCAGGGCGACTTCTGTTTTTCCGAAGCCTGCGTCGCCGCAGATCAGCCGGTCCATCGGTTTGGCGTCATCCATGTCCGCGTGGACGTCTTCAATCGCTCTGGCCTGATCCGGCGTTTCTTCGAACGGGAAAGCCGACGAGAATTCCTCGTAGAGATTTTCCGGTGGGGCGAATGATTTTCTTTCCATCGCCTCGCGCGCGGCATAGATCGCCACCAGCTCCTCGGCGACGTCGCGAATGGACTTTTTCACCCTTTCCTTGACCGAATCCCAGGAAGTCCCGCCCATTTTATCTACACGAGGTGTGTAGCCTTCCGGCCCCAGATAGCGTTGAATTCTTTCCAGAGAGTTGACCGGCAGATAGAGCCGGTCTGTACCCAGGTATTCGATCACCAGAAAATCATTTTCAATTTTGCCCACGGTGATTTTTTGGAGGCCTCGGTAAATACCGATGCCGAAATCGGTATGGACGACATAGTCGCCTTCTTTGAGCTCACCGAAAGATTTAAGGAAATAACCTTCGCGGCGCGGGCGTGACGGCCGGCGTGCTTTTTTGCGGGAAAAAATTTCCTCCTCGCTCAAAAAAGCCACTCCCAGATCCCCGGAAACAAAACCGCCGGACATTTTGCCCTCACAGACGAAAACCGTCCGTTTTTTTTCGGGGTCATGCCCTGTGGCCGGGAGAAGCCCGCCGGCCTGCTCCTCAAGCTGCAGATCATACCCGGCAAGTAAATGAGCCATGCGGGCCCTGTCCTCGGGTGTGGGGGAAACGAAAAACACCCCAAGGCCCCGGGCGAGCCACTCTTTCATCTGCAGGGCCGCGGCGCGCAGCAGCGCCTCTTCGCGCACTTCCCCTTGCCTGATTTCCGGCACCACCGCTGCAGGTTCGGCCAGGATCCGGACGGAAGCGGCGGGCTGTCCGGGCGTGTCTATCGACAGTGAGATAAACCGTATACGGCGGTATCGCGCCAAATGCCCGCGCAGGGTTTCCTCGCTCAGATATATGCCTGAACTTTCCAGATAAAATCTGCCGCCGGCCCTGGCCTTATAGAGTATTTTATCGATACCGGAGGCGGCGTTACGGGCCGCCTGTTCGATGGCCAGTGGGTCGTTTTGAGCAATCAGTGTGTGTTGCGGCAGATAGTCGAACACACTGGAGAGACTCTGGTCGCCGAAACTTTCGGGCCTGTCATAGTCTTCATAAAAAAGCGGCAGGAAAATCGGGTTGACCACCGCGGCGGTCTGTTCACGCAGCGTTTCCGTGAGCCGTCTGCGCATGTCGCGGGGCAGCTCAAGCTCATCTGCTCTGCGTTTGACATTGCGCACGGCACGCAAAAGTCCCGCCTCGTCCATGATAATTTCGGCGGCCGGCCCAAAGACGAAGGCATTGACGGACGCTCCTGAGCGCTGCGAGGCACAGTCGAAGCGGCGGATGGTTTCAACCTCATCGCCGGACATTTCCAGGCGCAGCGGCTCCGTCATCGTCGGCGGGAAAATATCCAGGATATTGCCGCGCAGGCTGAACTCACCGTGGCTTTCAACCAGGGAAACGCGCCTGTATCCGCCATCCATGAGCTTTTGAGTGAATTCCTCCAGTTGCAGAATGTCGCCTTTGGAAATGATTTCCAGTTGCTTTTGAAATCTGTCAAAAGGCATGACCTTTTGTGCACAGGCTTCGATACTGGTGACGAATATTTTGTGGCTGTCCACCTGGAGTATGGTGAGAGCCCTCAAGCGCGCCAGTTCTTCGGCGCGCTGCAGGGCGAACATGTCGATGGAGAAAAAATCCAGCGGCGGGTAGTGCAGAATGTCGTCTTCATCGACAAAAAGAGTGAGGTCCCGGGCAAAGGCGGCCGCTTCCCCGGCTGTGGGGCAGATTATTGCCAGGGGTTTTTGCAGGCGCTTAAACACCAGCGCGCTCAGAAACGGTCGTGCCGGGGCGCCAAGCCCGTGAATATCGACAGCCGGTTCTTCCCGGAGCTTCCCGAGGAGCGCGCGAAGCGCGGGGGTATCGTCAGGAAGTGTTTTGTTAATGATTTTTCTCAATGAACTTCATCCAAATGAAGGCACAAGCAGGCTAGGAGGACAAAGACAGCATCCTGTCGAGTGTCTTTTTTGCGGCGCGGCTGATCTTGCGGGAGACGGTGACGGCAGGCTGCATCGTAATGAGTGATTTCTCGATATCATCGAGGGTGATTTTTTTCATATCGGCACACAAAAGAGCCTCCGAGGCCAGGACAAATTGCTTGTCCGGAGAGTCTTTCCGGAGCTTGTCCAGGATGCCCGCTTCGGTACCGATGATGATGGTTCGGGCACCGGATTCGCGCGCGAATTTCAAAATCGCCGAGGTCGAGCCGACAAAATCGGCCAGGGCCAGCACGTCGGGGCGGCATTCCGGGTGGGCGGCAAAAGGCGCTTCCGGAAATTCCTGTTTGAGCGTAATTACTTCCTGTGGCGTCAGAGCCTGATGCACGGGGCAGCATCCTTCCCACGCGATGACTTCCCGCCCGGTCACGGAGGATGTATGCCGCGCCAGATTACCGTCCGGCAGCATCACGATTTTTTTACCGGCCGGCTGATTGTTGACAATTTGCAGCGCATTGGAGGAAGTACAGCACACATCGCTTAGGGCTTTAACCTCCGCGCTGGAATTGATGTAGGTAACGAAAAGAGCCTCCGGCTCTTTTTCCCGCATCAGGCGGACCGATTCGACGGTGGCCGCATCGGCCAGCGGGCAGCCTGCGTCCAGGCGGGGCAATAAAACAGTTTTATCAGGTGAAAGAATGGCCGCGCTTTGCGCCATAAAATGGACACCGGCAAAGACGATCACTTTGGCGTCTGATGCCGCCGCCGCCCGGGCGAGAGCCAGTGAATCGCCCAAGACGTCGGCAATTTCCTGAATTTCCGGCCTCATGTAGTAATGAACCAGTAAAATACCCTGTTTTTCCCTGAGTAATTTACGTATCTTTTTTTGCTGGGGTGTCATGAGCTTAACCCTTCCCTGGAGGATGCATCTTCCTAGCGCAAATGTTTATATAGTTCAAGAGGTCAAAATAAATGGCGGCCCAAAGGCGGGGTGGAATGATTTGGCCCGGGCGATGCATTTCCTATGAGAGGCCCGATTATATTTTCATGTTGACAATGGATGAGGCTCTGATAATGTTTCCCGAATCAAAGCCATGGAGATGAATTGGTGATTTCATTAGAAGAGGCCCGACGGATCGTTCTGGAAGCCTGCCGGCCGCTGGGGCTGGAAAAAGTGGATATCCTGGCGGCCTGCGGACGTGTGATTGGTGAAGATGTTTATTCGCCGCGTGATATTCCGGCGCGTGCCAACTCGGCAAAAGACGGTTACGCACTGAGGTCCGCTGATGTGCAGGGGGCAAGCGCGTCCAGGCCGGTGGAACTTAAAGTGACGGAAACAATCGCCGCCGGCAAACTTCCCCGCATACGTATCGGAAAAGGGCAGGCGGCGCGCATCATGACCGGCGCCGTCGTTCCCGAAGGGGCGGATGCGGTGGTCTGCCGTGAGGATACTAAGGAGACGGCAAAGACGGTACTGGTTGGCATAACCGCATCCCCCGGTCTGGAAATACGACCGGCAGGTGAGGATCTCACCAAAGGAGATCTGGCGATCAAAGCGGGTGCCGTACTGCGCCCCGGGCAAATCGGTCTTTTGGCCTCGATGGGTAAATCGTTTGTGTACGTTCACCAAAGACCCCGCGTGGCGATACTGGCAACCGGCGATGAACTGGTGGAAATTGACGATGAGCCGCCGGCCGGCAAGATTGTCAATTCCAACAGCTACTCGTTGGCGGCCCTGGTCGGCGCCTGCGGCGGGATACCCGTAATGCTGGGGATCGGTCGCGACCGGAAGGCCGAGCTGGCGCGCTTCTTCAGGCAAGCCGGCCGGGCTGATATCATTTTATCTTCCGGCGGGGTCTCCGTAGGCGATTTTGATTTTGTCAAGGATGTCATGCGCGATATCGGTAACGAGATGCATTTCTGGCAGGTGGCCATGCGTCCGGGAAAGCCGCTGGCCTTCGGCTCTGTTGGAGGAGTGCCCCTGTTCGGCCTGCCGGGGAATCCTGTTTCCGTCATGGTGTCTTTCGAGCAGTTTGTCCGCCCTTTCCTGCTGAAGATGCAGGGATATACCAACATTTTCCGGCCGATGATGAAAGTAATCAACGCCCGGAGCATCAAAAAGCAGGTGGGCCTGAAACACTTTCTGCGGGCCGTGGTCAGCTATGAAAAAGGCAGGTATGTGGCGCGGCTTACCGGCGAGCAGGGATCCGGCATACTGAAATCCATGGCGACGGCCAATGCTCTCATGGTTATTCCCGAACAGAAAGCCTATGTAAAAAAGGGAGAGGAAGTTGTGGTGCAGTTGCTTGACGATTTTACGACCGGAGGGTCGGCAAACCTTCCTGGTCTGGTGTTCGGCCAGGCGGCTGAGGTATAAAAAATTTTGATTCAGGAAAGGAATTCTATGCGTAAACTGTTTGTGTGTCTTTTGGTTATGCTTGTGGTTGCCCCGGTGTGGGCGGCCGCGCCTGAAACGGAGGAGCAAAAAACCATCTATGCGCTGGGCGTTCACATGGCCAGGCAATTGTCCGTTTTCAATCTCTCCGTGCAAGAATTTGAATTGGTCAAAGAGGGTATGATGGCTGTCGCCACCGGCAAAAAGCCGCTTGCCGAGCCGGAAGAGTACAGCCAGAACATCAACGCCCTGGCGCAAAGCCGGATGCAGGCCGCGGCGAAAAAAAACAAGGAAGCGGCAGCGCTGTTTCTGGAAAAAGAGGCGGCCGTCCAGGGGGCCAGAAAAACAGCAAGCGGTCTGGTCTACCAGGAGCTCCGGGCAGGGACCGGCACGATGCCCAAAGCGTCTGATACGGTCAAGGTTCATTATGTCGGCACGTTTATTGACGGCAACGAATTTGACAGCTCCGTCAGGCGCGGCGAACCTGCCGAATTTCCACTGGGGCAGGTTATCCCCTGCTGGACGGAGGCAGTAGCCATGATGAAAGCGGGGGGCAAGGCCAGGCTCATCTGTCCCTCCGATATCGCCTATGGCGATGAGGGCAGACCTCCGGTGATTCCCGGCGGGGCAGCGCTTGTTTTTGAGGTGGAGCTGCTTGATGTAAAGTCGCCCGCGACGCCTGCCGAAAGCCCAAAAGCTGCGCCCAAAGCAGGCAAGAAGAAATAACGGCCTGTTTTAATATTAAAAATGAAAAGAGGGGAAAGGGTTATTATGCGTAAATTATTGATAATCGCTGCTGCCATGGTAGTGGCCGCCTGGGGTTGTTCGCCGCAGGCACCGAAAACCGAAGAGCATAAAGCTTTCTACGCACTGGGAGCTCATTTGAATAAGCAGTTGTCTGTTTTTGACCTGACGCCGGAAGAATTCAGGTATGTCCAGCAGGGTATGGCCGATTCAGCCGCCGGCAAAAAGCTGGCGGTGGAGCCGGAAGACCAGCTTCGAAAACTTGGAGAGCTGGCGCAAAGCAGGATGGAAAGAGCGACCGAGAAGCAAAAAGAGAAATCCAAAGCGTACCTGGAAAAAGCCGCCGCCGAAAAAGGCGCGCAAAAAATGGAATCCGGTCTAATTTACACAGAACTCAAAGCAGGCACGGGGGCGCAGCCAGGAGCGTCCGACATCGTCAAAGTTCACTATGTCGGGAAGCTCATTGACGGCTCCGAGTTTGACAGTTCCATCAAGCGCGGACAGCCGGTTGATTTGCCCTTGAACCAGGTCTTCCCTTGCTGGGCGGAAGGTGTGCAGATGATGAAAGTCGGAGGGAAGGCAAAACTGGTCTGTCCCTCCGAGATCGCTTACGGAGACCGGGGACGCCCGCCCGTGGTTCCCGGCGGAGCAACGCTGATTTTTGAAGTGGAGTTGCTCGGGACAAAAGAGCAGCCGGTTGGGGGCGCGCCTTCTGTGCCTCCGTTACCTCCCGCTCCCAAAGCCAAGAAGCAGAGTCAGTAAAAATCACATCACATCTTCAAAAGCGGTGTGCCGGTAAAACCGGCACACCGCTTTTTGGAGAGCAAGGTTTTTTGCCGGCAAGTCAATCCGTTTTGATTGTTTTTTTTATGCTGTGGCGTTCCAGCGCCAGTTCAATGAGCCTGTCCAGCAGTTGAGGATAGGCAAGGCCGGTCGCGGCCCAGAGTTTGGGGTACATGCTGATGCTGGTGAAGCCGGGCAGTGTGTTGACCTCGTTTAAGTAAAATTCCCCCGTGTTTTTATCAAGGAAGAAATCAACTCTTGCCATGGAACTGCAGTTGAGTGCCTGGTAGCCGGCGACCGCGCACTTGCGGATGGCCGTGGCCAGGCGGGAGGGAATTTTCGCGGGAATGTTCATCTTTGCTCCCTCCGGGTCAAGGTATTTTGCCTCGTAGGAATAAAACTCATGGGTGGGAATGATTTCGCCCAGAATTGACGCCTGGGGATTGTCGTTTCCCAGCACCGAGCATTCTATTTCCCGGCAGTCGATTCCCGTTTCGATCATGACGTGTGTGCCGAATTCAAACGCGTATCGGAGTGCGTCGGGAAGCTCCTTTTTTGTTTTGACTTTTACGACTCCCACGGAAGATCCGGCGCAAACCGGCTTGACAAAAAAAGGAGGCCGGAGCTCTTTGGCAGCTATGTCGATAATCTTTTTCGGACGCTGCTGCCAGTCATGGCGGCTTACCGTCATCCAGGGGACCACAGGAATCCCCGCGTCCCGGAGCAGCCGTTTGGCGATGTCCTTGTCCATGCCGACGGCGGAGCCGGCCACATCGGCACCCACATACGGGACCATCGCCAGCTCCAAAAGCCCCTGCACGGTGCCGTCCTCTCCGTAGGTGCCATGAAGCACGGGAAAGACCACATCGACTGCCACCCGCTTACCACCATCCTCCAGATTGCAAAGATAAAGCCTGCCATAACGTTCAAAGTGATTAACCAGCCAGGTGCCTGTTTTTTGCAGTGCAAGAACCTGCCCGAAGTCCTGATGAAAAACGATTTCCGGCCGGCTCTGCACATACCAGCGCCCGTCACGGTCAATACCGATGGCGATTACTTTATATCTGGATTTGTCCAGTGCCGACGCTACGGAAGCCGCCGAGCAGGTAGAAACATCATGTTCTCCGGAGCGTCCGCCGTAGAGAAGTCCGATGGTCAGTTTGGAAGGACTGTTTTTTTTTGTTTTCTTCATGGGTTGCCGGAAAAAGCAGCCTGCCGGGCTGCGCCCTTTCTTTTTTGTGTGATTGTTTTCCGCAATGATTTCATCCCGGGGCGGTGAGCGCGGAAAAACCACCACACCGACCAATAAGCAGGGAAACAATCGTTTAGTTTTATTAGTGCAAAAAAAACAAAAAAACAACCGGCATCAATTGAAATAAGTTTATTTTGCAAAGATGTGAGGAGTTGTCCGACTCATTGGCTTAGCTTCAATAAATGTAGGAGATGGCCGCGCCTGCCGAGAACCTGTCTGTGTACTGGCCTTCGATATTCAGGCGGAAACCCTTTATCAGGGGAATGTCCGCACCAAAATACCCACCCACGGGCGACCTGTTTTTTAAAACGGTTTTTCCCGTTACAAAGGGCAGGCCGGGTATATCCAGCGAAAACTGCGCGTCCGCGCGGGCAAAATAAACAAAGGGTCCTGCATACGTCCGGATATCGTACGGCAGGGTAAACTGCAGGCCGGCGCCCAAATTAACGTCCCACAGATTTTTAATGTTCAGATTAGCCGCCAAAGATGACCCATTATCATACAGGATTGTATTATCCTTGTATTTTCCTGGATTGAAGTTACCCTGAACAAAAGCACCGACACCAAATAAGCTGTTGACCGGATAAAATACTTTTGCCCCGGTTGTCCCGAAAAATTTCCAATGGTCCCGAAAATCATTTTCGCCGTTGCCGAAAGAAGTAAATCCGAAGCGGAACCTGTCCTGTATTTTTATATCCGCTGCATTCAGGCGCGCGTAGATCTCCCAGATGCCGGCTTTCCCCCATGCCGCGTGAGAATAAATTACATTTTGCCTCATCTTATAGTGCAGATGATTTTTATATGTGTCTGTGTGGTAGCGATAGCCGATGGCGGTGTTCAGCCCTCCGGCCGTGTCGGAAAGGGTTTGGGGCGGGCCGAACATGCCTCCCGCGTTGGCATGCGGGATGAAAGCCACCAGTAAAAAAATGGGGATCAAACCTGTGAGCTGTTTTTTCACAATCGCTCCGTTGTGTAAAATTGAATTTTCGGCTCCGGCCTATTTTGTTGCGTCCTGCCCAGTCTCATTATCTCTGAACAACAGTGATCTTGCCCGGCGCGCTTTTATGCTTTTCATGCGGTATTGCACATAGGCATTGCGCATCGCCGTGTAGGGATCAATGGCGGCGCCGATGAGTGATTCATACTCACCAATCCTCAGCGAGGCGCTGTTGATGTAGTCAAAAACGGTAAGCGCCGTGGAGGCATACCAGGGGCAGAAATAAGAAGTGGGATACAATAAATGACTGTCGATGAAGCTTGCGCTGTCACGCGGACTCGATGGTCCGAAAACCGGCCAGACGATATAAAAACCATGCCCCACTCCATAGACACCCAGCGTCTCGCCCAGGTCTGTGTCCTGTTTCTGAAGATTGATTTTTCCCCCCGCCGCCGGGTCCATCAAACCGCCGATGCCCCAGATGGTATTGATGATGAACCTGCCAGTTTCCTCGCCGGCTCCGGCAAAATCCGTCTGCAGCAGGCAATTTAAAAAACGCGCCGGGTAGCCCAGATGGAAAAAGAAATTTTTGACGCTGATTCTGGCCGGCTCCGGTGCCACAAACTTGTAGGCCAGTGCGGCAGGTTTGAGCACCCAGAAGTACATCCTGTCGTTGAAAATATTGGCGGCGCGGTTGGCAGGTTCCAGGGGGTCGTCAATCGTGACCCTTTCTTCGCTGAAAGGTTCGTCTTCGTAGTCATATTCATCGTCGTCATAATCATCGTCATAAGGAGATGCCCCGGCGCGGTCGGAGGTTTTCTCCGCTTCCCGCCCGGATTCATCACCGCTCAAAGAAACGGTTTGTCCGTCGTCCTGTGCCGCTTGGTCATCCGCGACGCACAGGGGCGCAAAAGACAAGATAAGCCAGGTGGTGATGACCAGAAAGAAAAAGGTGTGTTTCATGCCAGGTTGTTATGATTGATCCTTCACTTTCTTGCGCAGTATTTTCAGCAGATCCTCAGGGGTGCCGTCAGCCAGGATTTCATTGAACTGTGTGCGGTAGTTTTGCACCAGACTGACATTTTCCACCACCACGTCATAGACTTTCCATTTGCCGTCCTTTAAAATAATCCGGTAGTCAATGGGAATTTCGTTGGACGAGGTGATAATTTTTGATTGCACCTCCGCCTTGTCTTTGTCGATCATGGTCTCCTTATAGAAAACGATTTTTTCATCGGAGTAGTCCAGGATTTTGTCAAGATAGGATTTTTCCAGAACCTGCTCAAACAGATCTACAAATTCCCTGCGCTCGGCGGGCGTAAAGTTTTTCCAGTTGCGTGTCAGCGTACGCCTGGAAAATTCCATCTCGTCGAACATGGACTTGTAGATAATCCGCAATTTTTCCGTCTTGATTTTTTTGGCGTCCGGTCCTTTGAGTTTGGAGTCCTTGAGCACACCGAGCACCTGATTGACGGATGCTTCGACAGCTGCGGTCGGTTCTCCTGCAGCGGCGTAAGCGGCCGATATCAGCACAATCAGCACGCTCAGCACAAATATATATTTTTTCATGTTATGGTCTCCTGCCTTCATTTTTTGTCGTTATTGTCCGGGTTTTCTTTTTTTACCTCTCCGAAGGCATATTTACTGATGAGCGATTCAATGTCAATGGGCGATTGTGTGTCTGTGATGACATCACCGGGCCCCAGAAGATCCCCGCCTCCTCCCGGATCGATGCTCAAATATTTGTCACCGATGAGGCCTTCCGTTTTGATGGCGGCGATCGCGTCATCGTAGATCCTGATTCCTTTGTTTATCTTCATTTGCACGACGGCTTTGAGGCTGTCCTGATCCATCGTTATTTTCTCCACCCGGCCGACACTGATCCCCAGAATGTTCACCGGGCTGCCGATCCTCAGGCCGGAGACAGTATTGAATTTTGCCGTGAGCGGATAGGTATTGCCTCCCAGGAAATCGACCTTGCCCAGTTTTACAGTCATATAGCCTACGCAGAGCAGGCCCAGGACAACAAAGATACCGACGATAGTTTCCATGGTGTATTTTTTCATTTTTACACTCCCGGGGCGCAATTGAGACGCCCGATTTCTTTTTGTTGTAAAACGGCGCGGGCAACGACCGTGTCGACATCCATGGAGGGATGCCCTTCGGCAATGCCTGCCGTAATGGTTGCGTGAACCGCCCCGGACCAGGCCGGTGCGCAGACGTCCGCCTGCATGGCTGGAATAATCTGCTTCCGGAAATCCTCTGCAAAATTATTCAGGATTCCTTCCGTTTCGGAAAGATTTGAATAGGGCAGCATCGTGACGATTTCTCCTGTGTTACGGCGGGCTGAAAACCCACCGATATCGCCGAAGTGCTTATCGATGAACTGCCGCATGTGACTTAGCGTCTCCTGTGCTGCGTCATGCCCGACGAATTGTGCAATAGTGTCGAGCCTGTTAATACTGAAAACTACAATGCAGTATGGGGTTTGGTCTGTTCTCCTTTTGAGCTGCATGTGGTTGAGCATGGCGAATTGTCTTTTGCTGTAAAAGCCGGTCAATTCTTTTTGCAGCGCCTCCAGGCTGCCGATAACCTCATCCATAAACGGATGATTGAAATCTTCAAGCTCTGCGGGCGTTCCCTGAAACACAATCTTGCGGTCATACAGAGCCAGGATACGGTTGGAAATAAAATAGACATCCGGTATCTCGTGACTGACAAGCACGGCGGTGAAATTTAATTTTTTCTGATACTGGGCGATCATACTCAAAATTGCATTTTTACGCACGGGATCCTGCCCGGTTGTCGGCTCGTCAAACAGAACAATTTGTGGATCGGTAATAAGCGCACGGGCCAGCGCCGCACGTTTTTGCATGCCGCCGGAAAGCTCGGAGGGGTATTTGTGGATGGCCTCGGTAAGTTCCGTTTGCTTGACTCTCGCCATCACCTTGCGGTCGATGGCCATTCTTTTTAAATCGGTGGTCTCACGAAGCGGCAGCGCGATATTGTCATAGACCGTCATGGAATCGAAAAGCGCATTGCCCTGGAACATATAGCTGATGCTTGCAAAGGACTTGGCAAGTTCTTTTTTGTTCATCGAGGCCAGCGGTTTGCCCCGGAAATAAATCGCTCCTTCGTCCGGCTGTAAAAGTCCGATGATGTGTTTGAGCATCACGCTTTTACCCGAGCCGGAAAGGCCGATGATGGTTGTGACCTCGCCTTCGTAGATTTGCAGATTGACCCGGTCCAGCACTGTTTTCGAGCCGAAGCGTTTAGTGACATCCTTGAATTCAATGAGCGGCGTTTTCATCAAATCCCTCTATACCAGAAGCGAAGTCACGACATAGTCGGAAACCAGAATCAGCACGCAGGAGGTCACAACCGCCGTTGTCGTGGACAGGCCGACCGCCCGGGCGCCATGGCTGTCTTTGCGCATATGGGTGAAATAGCCCTGATAACAGCAGACAGTCGCAACGATAATGGCAAACACAATCGCTTTGACAAAACCGTTGGTAATGTCGCTTAAAACCACGTATGTCTGAATGCTGTGCAGATAAATGCCGCCGTTGAGGCCCAGGAGCATCACGGCGGAAATATAGCCGCCGAGAATGCCGACCAGGTCAAACACGGCGGTTAAAAGAGGAAAGCTGATCACGGCCGCGGCGACCTTCGGGCTGATCAGATAACGTACGGGGCTGATCCTCATCGTGGTCAGGGCATCGATCTGCTCACTGATACGCTGGATGCCGATTTCCGCGGTGATCGCCGAGCCGGCCCGGGCCGTGATCATAATCGCGGTGAGCACGGGCCCGAGCTCCATGATCAGAGAAAGGGAAACGAGCGACCCGACTGCTCCTGCCGCGCCGAACTGTACCAGAGCGTGATAGGATTGCAGTCCCAGCACCATGCCGGTAAACAGACTCACCAGCATGATGATGGTGATGGAGCGGGCGCCGATGTAATATGTTTGCTGGATGATACGGGAAAACTGGTTACGACCCGGGATGCGGATGAGCGCCAGAACCAGAAAAATTGCGGCGGCTCCCAGGCTGCCGACCCAGGCGATGACGGTCCGGCCGATGGAGGTAAATGGCTGCAAAAACAGCGGATGACTGCCGTCATTGATGCTGTTTCGGTTTTGGCCGGGGATGTCGGCGCCAATCTCCATGAGCGTGATCCTTTTTATTTTGCAAAGTTAAATGGTAAGCGATACTAGCACCGCCCGCCTCGTTTGACAAGTAATTCCTGTCAGCTCGATAGCGGTTGACAGGCGTGCCCGGGATGGCTAAATTACCGCAAACGGTTGGATGGGACCGATAATTTAAGGTGTGTGATGCGCTGTTTCGACCGTACGCAAATCCCTTTGGCGGCCAGGGCCTTTAACGAGGCGGAGGTGCTGGTATGTCGTTATTTTCGCCTTACCGGTGACGAGCTGCGCAAAAACAGGTATGATGTAAAAACCCTTGCTTTTTTGGAGCAGCATGAAGTAAAAGACGGCGCGTTTGCACATCTTTGCAAGTATACGTATGAAAAGCGCTCCGTTGACGAGTCCGACGGGTGCGAAGGCTTCGATTTTTACAGGGTGTGCCTGCAGGACAACGTCATCCTCGATGCGGTGGACAGGGCCGGATCATTCGTGAAATTGGCGCCGCTTATGCTGTACGTAGCGGCGCACGAGCTGATTCACGTGCTGAGGTTCGGAAGCGGCCTGAGCGATTTTAATGCTCCTGCGGAAGAAAAGGAACTGGAAGAAAAGCTGGTTCATTCCCTGACGCGCAGCGCACTCAAGCTTGTCCGGCACACGGACCTGGATATTGTTTCCGAATGTTTTTCGGGTGAGTTCTCACTTGGTGATATATGTAATTAATATGGGAGGTTGAATCATGCCGATCTATGAATATCAATGTAAGAAATGCGGTAAACAATTTGAAGCCTTTCAGGGCATTACCGAGCCGGATCTGAAAACATGCAGATTTTGCCGGGGGAAGGTGCAGAAAATGATGTCCCTGTCCTCCTTCAGCCTGAAGGGCACTGGCTGGTACGCGACGGACTATGCGGGGAAAAAACCGCAAACTGCCAAACCGTCCGGGAAGGAAACGACATCCGACAGCACCGACGCACCATCTGTAACGGCGAGCTCGGAAGATTAGATCAGGAATCTATCTGAATTCCGTAAAAAAAGCGGCCTCCGGAGGCCGCTTTTTTTTCGTGCGCCCGGCAGGGCGCACAGACTTGGTGGTGCAAGTCCACTACTCACCCGGCAAGGGGAAGAGTTAGCTAAACGGCAAGGGTGTCGCGGGCAACTGCGAATCTGGAGGAAGCCGAAGGCAAAGCG
>Ga0208940_1000770_pt1 | contig 37590 bp, 33 predicted proteins | sample AD_JPNNA6_MetaG_FD_184445 | JGI IMG/M metagenome (GOLD analysis project Ga0208940, IMG submission 184445) | Active sludge microbial communities of municipal wastewater-treating anaerobic digesters from Japan - AD_JPNNA6_MetaG (SPAdes) (version 2) | ecosystem: Engineered > Bioreactor > Anaerobic... | reverse complement strand
TCCAGGTCAATTCTGGTCACGGCAGGATCGAGAAACGCACCCTCCAAACCAGTTCGATGCTCAATGACTACCAGGACTGGCCTGGGCTGGGACAAGTTTACCGCCTCGAACGCAAGTTCGCTTGGATCCGCCAGGGCAAAGTCTTCAAATCAACTTGTGAGATTGAGTATGGCATCACCAGCCTGCCCACAGCCTCGGCCTCGCCAGCTCAAGTCCTGGTTTACCGGCGCATTCATTGGGGAGTGGAAACTGGACTCCACTATCGGCGGGACGTTACTTTCCGCGAAGATTCTACCCGCATGACCATTGGTGCTGCCGGTAGACTTCTGGCTACCGTCCATAACTTGGTGATTGGCTTAATCAAACGCACTGGCCATCATAACGCCGCAAAAGCTCGCCGATACTTTGAGGGTCACATCGCTGAGGCTTTTGCCCTTTTGCTCACTGTAAAATCCCCTTCCCGTAAAGCCGTCATTGGTAAATTATGACGATATCTAGCCTGGAGGAGTTGTCTGACATTTTCTTGAAAAAGCCATATATAGACCAATATTAATACTTGACAAATATTATCTTAATTGGTATATTTATATCGGTTTGTGGAATTAAATAATTCTGAGGCTTAGAACTGACCGTTCCAATCTGGTCGCCTGGCGCTGCGGCGCAAATGGTCAGGGAGCCTAGTGGCGAACCCGGCTGAATGTCTTTACACAGGCCGGGTTCTCAGTTTAACAACCAGATGTCTTCATCGGCGGCAAAGATCCAACCTTCCAGTATGGTCGCTCGCACAAAGGTGTGCAGGTAGGTTGGGGAGCCCAGTAGCGAAACCGGCCCGGCAGAACCCCTGCCCAGGTCGGTTTTTTATTCTATTTTCAACCTTTCTCTCATCAGAAAGGACCATTGTTCTCAAGAAGGAGAGCGCCATGTCAGGTCAAACCATCAAAACACTTTATCGAGCAGGTTACATCTTTGGAACATTCTTCCTGCTCATCGGCCTGCTGCTGTCGCTGGTCACCCAGCCCGTGCAGGCTTCCACCAACCCCGTCCCCGCGCAAAACGATTTGGCCGGCAGCCCGCCAGATTGGGACCGCTCATCCCTGGTTTTCCAGGGCGGCTGTTCGGGGAACTGCCAGCAGGTTACCGCCCTGGTCTGCAATGGCGGCAGTGGCGATATGGCTGGCACCGTGGATTATGAAGTCTATTATGCCGCTACCGGCAACCCCAAGAACGGCGTGATTGTGGACACCGGCACTGTTGGGCCCCTGGATTCGGGCGAATGTGAAACCCTCACCTACAATCCGGACGGCGTGACTGGTAATTACATGTTCCGCGTTGAGCAGCGCCCCGGTCATCCAGGTCAGGGCGAGCTCTGGAGTGATGGCTGCTCGGTCAGCGGCTGCACCCAGCCCACCAATACGCCAACCCCGGTAACCCCAACGGCTACTCCTGTGACCCCTACCGCCACCCCGGTGACGCCCACAGCGACACCTGTTACCCCCACCAAAACCCCAATAACCCCCACGGCGACTTTTACCCCCACCAACACCCCCGTGACGCCCACGGCGACACCTGTCACCCCAACTAAAACCCCGATCACCCCCACCGCCACCTTTACCCCGACCAGTACCCCCGTGACGCCCACGGCCACCCCTGTGACGCCCACGCCGACCTTCACACCCACTGTCACGCCAACCGATGTTCCGCAGTTGATTCTTTACCTGAGCTATATCTGCGGTTACTCCGATGCTGAGTTTTCATACTGGAAGGTCACCAATCCTAACCCCTATGCGGTCAGCTTCAACTGGGAAGCAATTGGCAGCAGCGAATCGGGGTCCGGCACCGTACCGGCCAATGGCGAAGTTTTCTTCTCAACTTTGGCCGGCCCCAACGTGGTTTATCTCTATGTTGGCGAAATGGTCATCGCTGAATCTGCTGCTGGCGAACCCTGCCTCATGGATTTGACCATGGCTTACCAGTGTGTTGAGGGCATCCAGGTTTGGACCGTCACCAATGGTAATGATTTTGATCAGGCTTTCAACTGGGCTTCAACTGCTGGCCCCTTCGGCACTGGCCTGGCCCCGGCTCTGGGTGCCACCACCTTCAGCCTGCCGGGCGGCGTTCAGACCATCACCCTGACCTATGCCCATCCGCTCTTTGGCGAGCGTACCGTTAGCCAGGAGACTGGTCCCATCACCTGCGCCGTCCTCACAGCTACACCTTTGCCCACGCCAACTGTGGCTGTTACCCAGACTCCTTCCACACCGGATCCCACCGATGAGCCCGACCGCGATCCTACCCCCACGGTTTACGTGCCCACCCTGCCGCCGCCCACCGGTGGCCTGGCGACCCCGGTACTCATCCCTGTAACCGGTGCCGACAATGCGGGCAGCGCTCCACTCCTGCCCCTTAGTGCCTCATTGTTTATCAACCTTGGCCTTGTGTTCCTGGGCGCCGCGGTTTCGCTCCAGGGTGCTCACAAATGGATGAATAAGTAAGGAAGACCCAATGAAGTTCCGTCTGCTGGTGGTAGTGATTGGCTTATTGATCCTTGCGGGTGGTTTCACCGGGTTGGTGGATGATGCCCAGGCTTATCTGGTTGCCATCGCCCCCACCAATACCCTCTCCCCCCTGGATGACCCCGCCGGATTTGTTCCTGTACTGGAGCCGATCCCTACGGTAATGCCCACCACTCTCCCCCGGCAGACGGAGCTTGATTCTCAGGCCGCTATACTGCACAATTCATTCACACAATCTGTTGAATTGGAGCTGCTTGCGCCCACCGAAGCGGTTGCGGCGGCTCCAACCCCGACACAACCCGAGCGCCTGACCATCCCGGCCATTCAGCTCGATGCCCCGATTGTTCCAGCCTTGCAGCGCTCCGTGACGGTTGCTGAAACCGATTACTTCCAATGGCTCGCCCCCGATGAATTCGCTTCTGGCTGGCACACCAATTCAGCCCGGTTGGGTGAACCCGGCAATCTTGTGCTGAATGGGCATCACAACGTCCACGATGAGGTCTTTCGTGATTTGGTCAATCTTAACATAGGAGACCGCATCATCGTCAGTGGGGGTGGGCAAGTCTATGAGTATGAAGTTGCCAATCTCATGATTTTGCCCGAGCGCAACCAACCCGTTGAGCAGCGCATTGAAAACGCCCGTTGGATTGAGCCCTCAACAGACACCCGTCTCACGCTTATCACCTGCTGGCCCTATGAAAGCAACACCCACCGTTTGGTCGTGGTTGCCCGCCCGGTTTCTTTAGAGGGGTTATTGGAACAGGCGCACTAGAAATTGAGTGCGCTTAGCCCTGCCATCACCATGCTGCTGCCGTAACGCACCATCTCAATGGGGGTGGGTGGGGTAATCGGCACGGCAACCACAAATAATCGCCCCCAGGAGTCTTCGCCGTTTGCCGCAATACAGGTCTGCAATACCGCCCGCCCACCGGGTTGATAGATCTGGGCGAAAGTATCGGCCGTGGTCAGTTGCTGCCCGGTTTGCAGGTTGATGTAATCTGAGTAGGGGCTTTTCGGCTGCAGAGCCTGATACTGTTGGACAGACTGCACCTGGTAATAGGCCAATCGCCCATCACCATAAACCAGAATAATCATTTGCCCGGCGGTCAGTTCAAAAAAGTCTGCCCCGGCCAGATAATTATGCGCCAGCAAGCCAATGGTACCGTAATTGGAGGCCAATCCAAACTGCGTCACCTCACCCGGCTGCCTGGATACAAAAGCCGGATCTGTGACTGGTTGTTGAACGATTGGTTGCGCCAGTGCCCCGGCGGCGTAAATCCCCACCAATTGGTCGGGCTGCCCATTCTTGACCCCTGCTATGAATTCAGATAATTCTGGTATGTCTTCTGCCACCACCACCATATCCCCGCCGGTGACCGGGATAAACGGCATAGACTGTGCCAGTAGCCCAGCAGCCAGAAGAACAAAAATCAATACCAGGGTAATTTTTGAGGGCATTGGAATTTCCTGTCCGTAAATCAACCTAAATCTATCCAAATTATAGAAAGTACCCCCGATCCTGCTAACCGTTATTTGTCACCTAAAAATGATGACTTACAAAAATGCAAAGCCGCCGCCAGTCCTCGGAGACTTCACTGTTTGCAAACAGTAGCATTGGGTTTGTGGCCCGTCATTTAGATAGCCTTAAATCCAGAAAAAATTCCTGGTTTAATTTCGTCCGAACCAGATGATAGTGGTATAATGGGGCGAATCTTTGTATATTCCTCTGATTAAGGAGCTGGCAAGAATGTCTGGTCATTCCCATTGGGCAACAATCAAACGTAAGAAGGGCGCTGGTGATGCAAAACGTGGACAACTCTTCACCCGCTTAACCCGTGAAATCGTTATGGCTGCGCGCGAAGGCGGCGGCGACGCGGACGGCAACGCCCGGCTCCGCATTGCCGTTGAAAAAGCTCGCGCTCAGAACATGCCGAAAGATAACATCGAACGCGCCATCAAGCGCGGCACCGGCGACAGCAAAGATGGCAACATATACGAACAGATCATGTACGAAGGTTATGGCCCAAACGGCGTGGCTGTAATCATCGAATGCGTGACCGAAAACCGCAATCGCACAGTGGCTGACCTCCGGCACCTGCTCTCCCGTTCGGGCGGCAACCTTGGCGAGTCTGGCTCGGTGGCCTGGCAGTTCAAGCGCGTGGTCTCCTTCACAGTGGCTGGCACCAACGACTTTGATAAAGTCTTTGAAGCTGCCCTCGAAGGCGGCGCTGACGATGTGACCCAGGAAGCCGAAGACATTGAAATTGTTGGCCCGGTTGAGGCCTTCAAAACCCTCTCTGACGCCCTGCGCAAAGCCAATATCCAGATTGAAGAAGGCGGCATCCGCATGATCCCCAATCAGGAAATGGAACTGAGCGTGGAGCAGACCATCCAGGCCATGCGCTTCATTGAAGGCGTTGAAGACCTCGATGATGTTCAGAACGTCTACTCCAACCTGCTTGTGACTGAAGAGGCTCTCTCCGCTCTGGAGTCTGCCTAAACAGCCATGTTGGCACTGGGGATTGACCCCGGCACCGCCATCACGGGCTATGGCTTGGTCCGTGAGACCGCCGATGGCCTCGCAGTGGTGGATTATGGTGTCATCACCACACCCGCCGGTGAATCCCTGGAAAAACGTTTATTGCTGCTCTATCAGCGCTTGACTGAATACCTGCTTCTCCACCGGCCCGAAAGTGCCGCTGTGGAGAAGCTTTTTTTTCAACGGAATGTGACCACTGCCCTGGCAGTGGGCCATGCCCGTGGTGTGATTCTGCTGGCCCTGGCTCAGGCGGGCTTGCCGGTGGCTGAATACACCCCTCTGGAGGTCAAACAGGCCGTTGCTGGTTACGGCGGAGCTGACAAGCACCAGATGCAGGAAATGACCCGCGCCTTGCTCGGCCTTTCAGACATCCCACGTCCTGATGATGCCGCCGACGCGCTGGGCATCGCTATCTGCCACCTCTCAACCGGGCGCTATCACGCCTTGCTGGATCAAGGATCCTGACCATGTTGATTACCAGCACATCCAACCTGCAAATTAAACAAATTCGCCACCTGCGCGACCGCAAAGCGCGCCAGGAAACCGGTCTGTTCTATATGGAGGGTTTGCGCATCGTCACTGAGGCGCTCCAGCAAGGCCTCACCCTCCAGCAATTAATCATTGCCCCCGATCTCCTGGTCAGCACCGTGGGGCAGCAAGCCGCGCTTGAGCAGGCTCGCCGCGGTGCCCCGGTGCTGGAAGTCAGCGCAGAGGTTTTCCGATCCTTCTCGCTCAAAGATGGCCCGCAGGGCATTGCTGCCGTTGCTCATCAACGCTGGAGTAATTTAAATGAAGAAAAACTCGAGCCCTTAGATTGCTGGGTCGCTCTTGATTCCGTTGCCGACCCCGGCAACCTGGGGACCATCCTGCGCACCCACGATTCAGTCGGCGGTCAAGGCGTCATTTTATTAGATCAATCTACCGACCCTTACGATCCAACCGCCTTGCGCGCGTCAATGGGGGCAGCCTTCAGCCAGCGGCTGATCCGCGCCACCTTTGCCGAGTTTATTGCCTGGGCGCAGCACTGGAACCTGCCAATTGTTGGCGCCGCTGGCGGCTCAAAGACCGATTATCATACCTATCGCTACCCCTCGCCCCTGGTCTTGCTCATGGGCAGCGAACGCCAGGGTTTGCAGCCGCATCATCTGTCGGCTTGCTCGGCGGTAGTGGCTATCCCTATGCAGGGCCGCAGCGATTCACTTAATCTGGCGGTTGCCACCGCCGTTATTTTGTATGAAATCTACAACCAGAGGAGGGCATCCGCATGATTGCTTACCTGGAAGGCCATGTCATGGGGGGCGGGGAAGATTATCTCACCATTCGACTGGGCGGCATGGGACTGCGGGTCTTTGTGCCGCTTACCTTGCGAACCCAAACCGGTCCTGGCGCGCATTTAGCGCTCCACACCCACCTGGTGGTTCGTGAAGATCTACTGGCCCTCTATGGCTTTGAAACACCCGAAGAGCGCGACCTGTTCGTCCTGCTTCTCGGCGCCAACGGGGTAGGTCCGCGCACCGCCCTCACAATGCTCTCCGTCCTCTCGGTAGATGCTGTCCGCCGGGCAGTGCTCAGTGAACAATCCGAAGTCTTTGCCCGTGTTCCTGGCGTAGGCAAAAAGACAGCTCAAAAAATCCTGCTTCACCTGCAGGGAAAAATCTCCGGCGAAGGCCTGGCTGATGTTGTCGGATTGGGCGACGCAGATTCCGAAGTTCTTGAGGCGCTCACCAGCCTGGGGTACAGCGTGGTTGAGGCGCAAGCCGCCCTTCAGTCCATCCCGCGAGACGCGGCAAAAGACGTTGAAGAACGCCTGCGTCTGGCGCTTCAATATTTCAATAGTTAACCCGCTTGTCATAAAGTATTGGCTGTAGCACACCCTAAAGCCTAATACGGTCGAAAATAGCCATGCAGAATAGACAACATCATCAGCTAGAAGTTCAGGCTTTCCTTCAAAAACATTTAGGGCACGCTCATTGGGATTTTGAGATTCCAGATGGAAGCGGAAACGAAACCTACTTTGTAAAAAGTAATGGGCATAATTACTTCGTAAAATTAGGTGTGCAAATAGCAAGGTATCAGACGATGGCCTCGCTTGGCTTGACTCCCGCCGTAATAATGGCCGGCTATCTGACGGATGGTATGTCTATAATTGTTCAACCTTATATCGTGGGTAGTACGCCTTCTCGAAAAGATTTTCATACCAACCTTGAGCAAATTGCTGCAATGATCAATCGAACACATCATAGTGTTGAAGTAAAGCAAGTTCTCCCTGAAGCCTCCTCCAACAGCTACAGCGATATTGGATTAGAAGTACTAACCCGCATACAACAAAGGTGGGCATATTATCGGGCGCAAGTTCCAGAGGCCGCTGAATTCGTTGAGACCAGTCTGGCTGATTTGCACCAACAAGTTCAAAGCTTTCGAGGCACAGGTTTGGTAGCATCGCACAATGATATTTGTAACGCCAACTGGCTTATCTCAACGAATGGACAACTATACTTGATCGATTTAGAGTCTATGACCCTGGACGACCCCGCTGTTGATATAGGAGCAATACTTTGGTGGTATTACCCACCAGAATTACGGCAAAGGTTTTTGGAAATTGTTGGTTACGCCAATGACGAGGCCTTCCAATTTCGTATGCGCGTACGGATGGCGATGCACTGTTTGAGTATTACCCTGCCGCGTGTTCAGAGCTTTGATGAGTTCGACGCTGCCTCTTTTGCTCAGGAGCTAACCGATTTCAGAGCTATACTTGCAGGTAAAGAAAACCCTCAAGGATATGAATAACGCGTCACTTAATAACAAGTGTGGGCTAATAAACGGCTGCACCCCACTGCCTGTTACCCGGTTTTGCAACGATTTTACCCCGGTCAAATCACTACATAAACCTCGGAAGCTGAATTCCTCAGAATACCATTTGGCATTTTACTGGACAATGTTTTTGCTTTCAGGTATGATTATCCTGTTATAGCATGATCATCCTTTCTCCTGGGCTGGAGGTTCAATGAGTGACCAGATTATTCGACAACTGACCGCCGACCTGCAAGGCAAGATCGAGGCGTATCAACCTCAGGTTGAAGTCCGCAATGTGGGTAAAGTTCTGGAGGCCGGCGATGGCATCGCCCGCGCTTCTGGCTTGGCCGGGGTGCGCTCTCAGGAATTGGTAGAATTTGCCAACGGTGTGATTGGTATCGCTTTCAACCTTGAATCTGAGCGGGTGGGCATCACCATCCTTGGCGATTATGCCGGCATCCATGAAGGCATGGAAGTCCGCGCCACGGGCCGCATTGCCTCTGTGCCCGTGGGCGAAGGCCTGATTGGTCGGGTCGTCAACGCCCTTGGCGAACCCATTGACGGCAAAGGCTCTCTACAATATTCTGGTTTCTATCCCATTGAACGCATTGCCCCTGGTGTAGTCGCCCGTCAGGATGTCGACTCGCCCGTCCAGACCGGCATCAAAGCTATTGACAGCATGATCCCGATTGGCCGCGGCCAGCGTGAGTTGATCATTGGCGACCGCCAGACCGGAAAAACAGCCCTGGCAATTGACACTATTATCAATCAGAAGGGCAAAGATCTCATCTGTATTTATGTCGCCATTGGCCAGAAAAAAGCTGCCGTAGCTCGCACCATTGCCCTGCTGGAACGCTACGGCGCAATGGCCCACACCATTGTGGTTGTTGCTGCTGCCGATGAATCCGCTGCCCTTCAATACATTGCCCCCTATGCCGGCTGTGCCATTGGCGAATATTTCATGGAAAACGGTCAGGATGCCCTGGTTGTGTATGATGACCTCTCTAAACATGCCTGGGCTTACCGCCAGGTTTCCCTCCTCCTGCGGCGTCCCCCGGGTCGTGAAGCCTATCCTGGCGACCTGTTCTACCTGCACTCCCGCCTCCTGGAGCGCGCCTCCCGCATGGCAGCCCAGTATGTGATCGTCCCCGCAGATTTTGGCGGCAAAACTGCCAAACCCGAAGATGCCGTGGATGGCCATGTCTATGGCGGCCCAATCGCCAAAGATGACGCCGAAAAGGCCCTCAAAGCCCTGTCCAACCCCGAAGCCCATCGTCTGGTCAAATGCCAGGGCAGCGGGGGCTCGTTGACCGCTTTGCCAATTATTGAAACCTTGCTGGGTGATGTTTCGGCCTACGTTCCCACCAACGTCATCTCAATTACCGACGGCCAGATTTATCTTGAAAACAATCTTTTCAATGCCGGTATTCGCCCGGCTATTAACGTCGGCATCTCGGTTTCCCGCGTGGGTGGTTCGGCCCAGACCAGGGCCATGAAGCAAGTTGCCGGCCGCCTGCGCCTCGACATGGCTGCTTACCGCGAGTTGGCTGCCTTTGCCCAGTTTGGCTCCGATCTCGATAAGGCCACTCAATCCCAACTGAACCGCGGTCTCCGCCTGCAAGAAATTCTCAAACAGCCCCAGTATGAGCCGATGCCGTTGGAACAGCAAATCACCCTCCTCTTTGCCGGTGTCAATGGCTTTGCCGATGCTGTCCCCGCTGAACGTATGAAAACCTGGGAGCAAGACCTGCTCCGCTACATGGAAATGTCTCACCCTGAAATTGGTCGCGACATTGCCGAGCGGCGTCAGATTACCCCGGACAACGAAACTCACCTCCGCGAGGCCCTCAAGGCTTTCGCATCCACCTGGATTTAACCTGGAGTATTGAAGGATGCCTTCTGCTCGTGAGATGCGGCTCCGCATTCGGAGCGTCAAAAACCTGTCGCAGGTCACTCGCGCCCTCGAGACGGTCAGCGCCAGCAAGGTGCGCAAAGCCATGCAGGCTGCTCTGGCAACCCGCCCCTACGCCGAAAAGGCCTGGAAAGTGCTGCTGCACCTGGCCCGCCAGCCCATTCAGATGCAGTCTCTGCATCCGCTGCTGGTTGAGCGCAACAAGGTGAACAATATCCTGGTCATCATGGTGACCGGAGATCGCGGCCTGGCGGGTTCGTATAACGTCAACATGCTGCGTCATACACTGGAAGAATTCGGTCACATTGAAACACCTGTCCGCTATATTGCTGTGGGGCGCAAGGGCCGTGATATGCTGGCGCGCCGCCGCAAGAACCTGCTGGCTGAATTCAGTAACCTGCCCAGCCCGCCCTCAGTCTTAGACGTTTCTGCCATTGGCCGCCTGGCGGTTAATCAATACCTCTCCGGCGAAGTCGATCAGGTCTTCATTGCCTATACCGAATTTGTGAATATGATCAAGCAAGATACGATCATTCGCAAAATCCTGCCACTGGAAGTGGATACCTCGGGTCACGGGCATGGCACTAACAGCACCCATGCCAATCATGCTGTCTTCTCCTACGAGCCCGACAGTTCAGGCCTGCTGGATCAAATTGTGCCCCGTTTTACGGCTATTCAGATCTATCAGGCTATCCTGTCTTCCCAGGCCAGTGAACATGCCGCCCGCATGGTCGCCATGCGCAACGCAACCGACAACGCCCTCGACCTGGTCGAGGATTTGCAGTTGGACTATAACAAAGCCCGCCAGCAGAGCATCACCAACGATATGTTGGACATTGCCTCTGGCGCCGAAGCGCTTTCCGCCGCGAAAGCATAGTACAGATACGCTTATATCTGGAGGATTATTCATGGATCAGGCAACCGGACGTGTCGCGCAGGTGATGGGTAGTGTGGTAGATGTCACATTTGAAGTGGGCGAGATGCCCGAAATTTATGAAGCGCTGGAGATTATCCGCCCAGACGCCCAGCCAATGATTTTGGAAGTCCAGAAGCACCTTGGCAGTGGCAGCGTCCGCTGCGTTTCCATGGACAGCACTGACGGCATTCAGCGCGGCCTGCCGGTCCGCCGCACTGGCGCACCCATTCGCGTCCCGGTTGGCCCCCAAACCCTGGGTCGCGTTTTCAATGTCCTCGGGCGCCCTGTGGATAACAAAGGCCCCGTAGATGCCACCGATTATTACCCCATTCACCGTGCTGCTCCCACTTTCGCCGATCAATCGACCCGTGTCGAGGTCTTTGAGACCGGCATGAAAGTCATTGACCTGATTGCCCCCTTCACCAAAGGCGGCAAGACGGGCATCTTTGGCGGCGCTGGCGTGGGCAAAACCGTCATCATCATGGAGCTGATCCGCTCCATTGCTACCGTCCATCAGGGCAACTCCGTATTTGCCGGTGTAGGTGAACGCACCCGCGAAGGCACCCAACTCTACCGCGAAATGCTCGAATCTGGCGTTATGAAAGACACCGTCATGGTCTTCGGTCAGATGAATGAGCCCCCGGGCGTGCGCCTGCGCGTGGCCCTCTCGGCGCTTTCCATGGCCGAATACTTCCGCGATCAGGGCCGGGATGTACTGCTCTTCATTGATAATATCTTTCGCTTCACCATGTCCGGATCTGAGGTTTCGGCTCTGCTTGGGCGTATGCCCTCAGCGGTAGGCTATCAGCCCACCCTCGCCACCGAAATGGGCGAACTGCAAGAACGCATCACTTCCACCAAGCACGGCTCCATCACCTCCATGCAGGCGGTCTACGTCCCTGCCGATGACTACTCGGACCCGGCTCCTGTTGCTACCTTTACCCATTTGGATGCTACCATCGCTCTCGAGCGCTCCATTGCTGAAAAAGGCATTTACCCTGCGGTAGATCCCCTCGTCTCCACTTCCCGCATTTTGGACCCCCGAATTGTCGGCGACGAGCACTACACCATTGCCCGTGAAGTGCAGCGCATGCTTCAGCGCTACAAAGACCTGCAAGACATCATTGCCATTCTGGGCGTGGACGAACTCAGCGAAGACGACAAACTAATCGTCTCGCGTGCCCGCAAGATCGAGCGTTTCTTCTCCCAACCCATGTCTGTGGCTGAACAGTTCACTGGCATCCCTGGTCGCTACGTCCCGCTGCGCGAGACCGTGCGCGGCTTTGGCGAAATCCTGCAGGGCAAGTATGATGATCTGCCCGAGCAGGCTTTCCACATGGTTGGCACCATCGAAGATGCCATTGAGAAAGCCCGCAAACTTCAGGCCGCCTAGGAGCAGTCATGCCCATTCGTTGTGAAATCGTCTCTCAAGATCGAATTGTTTTCCAGGGCGATGTAGATATTGTAGTCTTGCCCGGGGTAGAAGGTGTGATGGGCATCCTGCCTAACCACGCCCCCCTGCTTTCTGTGCTGCAATATGGCTATATTACAGTTCGGATGGGCCGCGAAGAGGAAGTCTTTACCGTTGCCGGTGGCGTGGTTGAGGTCCAACCCGATCAGGTAACCGTTCTCGCCGATGCGGCTGAGAATGTTGAAGAAATTGATGTCCAGCGCGCCGAGGCGGCTCGCCGCCGCGCTGAAGAAGCTCTCCAGAAAGAATCGGGCGGGGATTCTGATCGTCAGCTTACCCTGCAGGCTGCCTTGCGCCGTTCCATGCTTCGCCTTGATGCGGCTCGCCGCTTTGGGCGCACCCGTACCCAGCGCCGGGGCAGCTAAATTACAAGGATACAATAATTATGCCGGTCTTTTCGCGAGAATTTGGCATTGACCTGGGCACCATGAACACCGTCATGGCGGAAGGGAATCAAATCCTCCTTCAGGAACCAACTATGGTTGCCCTGGTGATTGCCGAACAAAAAATGGTTGAATGGGGTCAGGCCGCCAAAGATATGTTTGGCCGCGTCCCCGATACCATTGAGGTAGTTCGTCCCATGCAGCATGGCGTGATTGCTGAATATGAGATTACTGAGAAAATGCTGCAATACCTCATCAAAAAATTAACCGGCCCAATGGTCGTTTTCCGCCCGCGCGTGATGATTACTGTGCCTTACGGCATCACCAGTGTTGAATCCCGCGCCGTGCACGAGGCGGGTTTGGGCGCCGGCAGTCGTGAGGTCTACCTCATCCGCCAGCCGCTGGCAGCCGCCCTTGGCCTGGACATGCCCATTGGCACCCCTTCCGGCAATATGATCATATCGCTGGGCGGCGGCACCAATCAGGTTGGCGTCCTGGCCCTCAATGATGTGGTTGCCGCCGAAACCGCCCGCACGGGCGGCCTGCGATTTGATGATGCCATCATCCAGTACGCCCGCAAAAAATTTGGCGTGATTATTGGTCAGCCAACCGCCGAATCACTGAAAATCCAAATTGGCGCTGCCCTCCCCCTGGATACCCCCCTCTCGGTAGAAGTTCAAGGGCAGGATCAAGTTACCGGTCTGCCGCGCCCCATCACCTTGACTACTGATGACATTGTCGATGCCTTACAGGAACCCCTCACTGAATTGGTCCAACTGGCCCGCCGCGTGCTTGAAAAAACACCCCCAGAACTGATTTCTGACATCATTGACCGTGGGGTGGCCCTATGCGGTGGCGGCGCACTCCTCCGCAATGTTGACAGATTCCTCACCAAAGCCCTTGGCATCCCGGCGTATCTTGTGGATGAACCCATGACCGCCACTGCCCTCGGCGCTGCTCGAGCCCTCTCCATGCGAGATGCCCTTCGCCGCAGTTTGATCTCTGTTTAGCTCTCTGAATGCTGTGATAATAAAAAGAGTGATGCGAGGTGATCGCATCACTCTTTTTTGTTTTTTGACGGGTTTGAGCCCCTAATTATCCCGGGCGCCGACCAGCATCAGCCCATAATAGAGCAGTGTTGAAATGGATTGGGCAGCCGCCGCCACATAAGTCAGCGCGGCCGCGTCCAGCACCTTGTGCACGCCCACCATTTCACCCTGGTAAACTAATCCAGAATTAGCCAGCCATTCTTTCGCCCGCCGGGTGGCGTCAAATTCAACCGGCAGCGTGATCAATGCAAACAGCGATGTTCCCGCAAACAGGGCCAGCCCGATCCAGGCAATTGTTGTGGACAGGAACAACCCAACGATAAAGATAATCGGTCCCAGCCAGCTTCCAATCTGAACGGTAGGCACCATGGCCGACCGCAGCGAGAGCATAAAATATTGCTCCCGGTGCTGCAGGGCATGCCCGGCTTCGTGTGCGGCAACCCCGGCGGCGGCAATACTGTTGGTCCGATACACTGCCGGACTGAGCCGCAGGACCCGTTTGGCCGGGTCGTAGTGATCGCTTAAGATGCCGCCTGTTTCTTCTACCGGCACATCGTGCAGTCCATTGGTATCCAAAATTCGCCGCGCCACCTGTGCCCCTGTGAATCCGGTACTGCTGCGCACCTGTGAGTATTTGCGATATGCCCCCTGAACTTTGGCCTGTGCCCATAAGCCCAGCAGCAGCGCTGGCAGGCTGATGATGATGTAAAGTAAGTATCCTTCCATGGTTAACCTTTCCTGTAACAGTAAAGAACCAGCATCAATTTTTATCAATCATACCAGAAATATGTATGATTTCTATTAGAGCCGGGCGTCACAGGTTGTACAATGCGCTGGCCAGCTTCACCGCCCCCAGGGCAGGCTCCATCACCGGTGTGACGGGCCGTAGATGTACCCCTTGCTGTACTGCCGATTCCTGCACGAATTGCTGCAGCAAGCGGCTGCCGGTCACATATCCCCCTCCCAGGGCAGCCGGAATGTCCCCTTTAAGCCCAAGCTGCGTCATGACCGCTTTTGCGCCCAGAGCCAGCTCCTCGGCGCTGGATTGCAAAATGGCCCCCGCCACCGCATCACCATCTTCGGCCGCCAGATCCACATACCGTGCCAGTGCCGCAATTTCCGGGCGCCCAATCGTATCCCGATACACCTCTGCAATCAAATCAGGGGCAACCGCAACCCCAAAATGGTCCAGTAGCCGCTCGGTTAGATTCGTTTGCCCCCCGCGCCCATCCCAGGCGCGGGCCACAGCCTGCAGCGCCGCTAACCCGGCCGCGTAGCCGCTGCCTTCATCCCCCATCCGATATCCCCATCCACCCGCGCGGGCCGTGCGCCCATCGGATGTCTGCCCAAAAATCAATGAGCCTGTGCCTGCAATAATCGCAATCCCCCGGCCGTCCGGGGTTCCGGCTGCCAGCAGTATTTCCGCATCGTTAACCAGCTTGAGCCTTGCTTGGGGGTGACTGCGTTTAGCCCAGGCTTCAAATATTGCCCGATCGGCAGGCCGGCCCATTCCAGCCAGCCCCAGTGCCAGCGCATCAATGGGTTCAGCCGCCAATCCTGCATTATCGAAGGCGCAGGCAATTGCCCTGTCAAGGGCTTCCAGCGCCTCACCCACCCCAATGGCATGATAATTCGATGGCCCCGCCTGGCCGCGCCCCAAAATTGTGCCGTCCACCCTCGCCAGGATGGCGGTGGTCTTGCTGCCGCCGCCGTCAACCCCGATAATCAGCGACCTCATTCCTTCAATCCCATCAGGGCTTTTCGCACCACCCCGTGATGTTCTGCCAGCCGTTTGCGCGCCTCTTCTGGAGATAAGCTTCCCAGATAGGCCACAATGGCCGTTTTGACCTCGTAATTGCAGCTTGCCAACAATTCCAGCGCATTATCCTCTGAAATCCGGCAGGCTTCGGCCACAATTCGCCCGCCCCGGGCCCGCAGCTTGGCATTGGTCATTTGAACATCAACCATCAGATTGCCGTAAGTCTTCCCCAGTCGGATCATTGTCCCGGTTGAGATCATATTCAGCACCAGCTTTTGCGCTGTTCCCGCTTTCAAGCGGGTAGACCCTGTGATGGCTTCAGGCCCGACAATCGGCGCAATCGAAATATCCGCCAGTTCTTCAATCGGGGCTGGCGAGTTGCACGCCAGGCTGATGACCAGCGCACCGCGCCGTCGGGCTTCTGCCATGCCGCCCAGCACATAGGGGGTGTATCCGCTGGCAGCAATGCCCACAATGCTGTCCGTCTCATTGACACCCAGTCTGGCAAGATCATATTGGCCCGCTTCGGCGTTATCTTCTGCGCCTTCCACCGCGTCTGTGATTGCAACCTTGCCCCCGGCAATAATGCCAATCACCTGCTCAGGTGATGTGCTGAAAGTGGGTGGGCATTCCGAGGCATCTAAAATTCCCAACCGTCCGGAAGTCCCCGCTCCGATATAAATTAATCTTCCGCCAGACTGCATTCGCACCGCAATTGCATCAACTGCGCTGGCAATCTGCGGCAGTGTTGCTCGCACGGCCCGGGGTACCTTCTCGTCTTCAGCGTTGATCCGCCGCAGCATTTCCAGCGTGGAAAGCTGGTCAATATTCTCAGTAGAGGTATTCCGTCCCTCCGTATAGCGCCCTGCTCGCAAGGGTTTCTGATCCCCCGCCGGGCTGGAGGGCGTAATATTGCCCAGCACCACTGCTCGCCTGGCTCCTGTTGCCGCCGGCAGATTGTCCGCGCGGCCTTGCAGCGTCTCATACGCCAGCACCGCAAATGCCACTGCTTCCTTGGCATCGCCTTTCAACCCCAGGTCGTCGCTGATTAAGACTGTCGCCGGGGCGGTCAATCGCCGGATAGCCCTGACCAGTGTCGGGTTGAACGCTCCACCGCCGCTGAGGATGATCTCATCTGGGTAAATCGGCAAAAAGCGTCGGTAGGCTTCAGCTATACTGGCTGCTGTAAACTCCGTCAGCGTAGCGATGACATCAGCAGCGCATAAGTGCAGCGCCTCACCGCGCTGCCAGACCCATTCGCCAAACTGGCTGCCAAACAGCTCCCGCCCGGTGGTCTTGGGGGGCCTCATTTCAAAATAAGGCTGGCTGAGCAGTTCCTGCAGCAAAGCCCCGCAAACCTGCCCTCCGGCAGCAATTTGACCATCTCGATCAAAGGTTTGATTACCACCCGTCGCCCGGCGCACTGCATCATCAATCAGCATATTGCCGGGTCCGGTATCAAAAGCCAGGGGTACCTTGCCGCTCAGATTTTGGGCTGGCAGCCAGGTCACGTTGGCAATCCCGCCGATGTTTTGCACCGCCCGGGTTTTCTCGGGGTGACTCAATAAGATCTGGTCAACATAGGCCACCAGTGGGGCGCCTTGCCCGCCCGCCGCCATGTCGCGCGTCCTGAATCCACTGACAACCGTCCGACCCGTGATCTCAGAAATAACCGCTGGTTCCCCCATCTGCAGCGTTGAAGCCTCATCCCCCGCCGGGATATGCCACAGGGTTTGTCCATGGCTGCCAATTAAATCTACCTGTTGTATTGACAACCCGGCTGCCTCAGTAGCGTTCAGCGCTGCCAACCCCAGTGCCCGCCCCAGTGCAAAATTGAGCCGGCATAACCGGTCCACGCTGCTGGTTTCAGGCCTAAAGCAGGCAAAAATTTCAGCCCGCAAATGGTCATCGAAATCAACATGGACATGGCTTAATACTTGCCAATCGAGCGCTGCTGGCGTTCCTGAGAGTTCAACCACCGCAGCCTCAATGCCATCCGCCGAAGTGCCCGACATTAATCCGATGACAATCATGCCTTCCCCTCCTCGGTCTTATGCATCCACCGCAGCCACAATCGCCCGGTGAATCTCCACCCGCAGTGGGAGGATGTTACGGCTCTCGCGTCCATTGTAGACTTCATTGGTCAGCAGGGCCGCCACCAGCTCGCGTTCCGGGTCCATCCAGACAGACGTCCCTGTGAACCCGGTGTGCCCAAATGTTGCCGGGCTGAAGGGGTTGCTGCTGGCTTCTGGGTCGTTGCTCCACAGTGCAAAGCCCAACCCGCGCCGCACCCCGTTATACTCAGCCTGCACTTTCACCATTTCTTGAACCATGGCACGGGAAAGCAGCGGCGCTCCATGATTGATAAATAGCTGCCCAAACCGGGCAATCTCTTCGGCTGTGGAGAAAATCCCCGCGTGTCCGGCAATTCCACCTAACCGGCTGGTGCTTTCATCGTGAACTTCCCCGATAACCCGGCGGTTTCGCCAGCGGCAGAGCTCGGTGGGGGCAATATCCAGCAGATCCACATCTGGCGGAAGTTCGCCAATCGGCAGATACCCCGTGCGCTGCAGTCCCAGCGGCGCGGTCACTCGCTCTCGGATAGCCGCGTCCAACCGCTGCCCGGTCAACCGTTCCACTGCCATCCCCAGCAGAATTAATCCCACGTCAGAGTAGACCACCCGTTCACCCGGCACATAGGAGAAGAACGTCTCCAGCGCCATCTGGCGAGCTGCCTCAGCCGAAGGCTGTTCTTTGAAGGGCCGCCAGGCGGGTAGCCCAGAGTTGTGGCTTAATAACTGCCGGAAAGTGGTCTGGCTGGCATCCACCTTTTGAGTTTGTTGGTTGGCCACGTCCACCCAAACACCATCCCGCAGCGGATCTTCGTAAGGGTGCAGTTCCCGCAGCCCTGAAAATTCAGGCAGCACTTCGCACACCGGCTGGTCAAGCCCGGTTTTCCCTTGTTCCACAAGCTGGAGGAAGCAGGTAGTCGTAAACAACTTGGTTACCGAGGCCATGTCAAATCGCGTTGTAATACAGGTCACCCGCTGGCGGGTATCCGGGTCCAGCCAACCGTTGGCCGCTGAGTAGATGAGCTGCCCGTGCTGCCGAACGGCAAGTTGTAGCGCGGGTGTCATCCCGGCCTCTAATACATGTGAAATGGCCCGTTCCAGCGGTTTAAAATCCATGCTTTTATCCTTTTATGCTGCAAACTGCTTTGAAAGCATTCGATATTGTCGATAGGGCGTGAAGCCGAACTTTCCATATAGGTCCAGCAAATCGGTCCAATCGATCAAGCAGCCATCCACGCCCTCAGATTGCACCCGCCGAATCGCAGCGTCAATCAAAGCGCCGCCCAGCCCTTTACCCCGGCAGCCTTTGCCTACACCCAGCGGCCCAAGCTGCGCCCAGGGTTGGGCCAATTTCCCCATATAAAACCGTTCCAGTGGTCGGGCAGAGTCCGGGTATGTCGTCCAGCAGAACCCATCCACCCCGATCTCAGTCCACAGTACCATAAAATCACTGGCCCGCCCGCCCTCCCGGAAAAATTCACTGACCTCAAAATGCCAGCGTCCCGGAAATTCGCGTTGTAAAAATTTTAGCAGCTCGCCTTCCTCGCCGCTTTTTAGCGGCCGGGCATCGGCCTGAATACTTTGCAGGCTTTCTGGTGTTACATAATCTTTGATGCTGCGCGCCACGTCCCACTCGTAATGTTCCTCACTCACATCAAACGCGCGTTTGGCAAAGAATCCTACTGCATCAATTTCAACCGGCAGACCCGGTGCAAAAGGCCGCAGGCTGGCGCCCAGCCGCAGGCTCCTGGCTCCTGCCGCCTTCACCCAGCCTTCTGCCCATTCTAATAACATGGAACCAATCCCGCGCCTCTGATAATCCGGGTGAACCGCCAGAATATCCAGTGTGCTGAGCCCCTTAAACAGCTCGCTGTTGCCGACCGTTGCCAGCACAAACCCTACCGGCAGGCCTTCATCCACTGCGACCTTCCCCACTTGGATAACCCCGGTCGTTTCCCGCGTGTTGAATTCGATCAACGCAGGCGAAAAACCCAGGTCTGCGGGCACACCCGCATTCCAGATCTGAGCGGTTGCGGCATAAGTTTTGGGTTCACGTTCAAAATCAACCAGTTGAATCATTTTCTCTCCTTATGGACGGTCAGCAAAGCCATCCATACCCGCTCCAATTGGATATAACCCCGGAATTTCGACGGGCACCTTGCCTTGCGGTAAGATTTCACCCCGCAGCACTTTGACCAGCGCCTCTAGAGCCGGAGGGTTATTGCCATAGCTCAACAGGTAAGTCGTCGCCTCTGGAAAGGCCATCAAATCATAGGGGTTGCGCATCGCAATAATCACCGTGGGAACTCCCGCTTCCAGAAGAGCGTTGATCAGCGCAACCTGTGCCGGGGTGCGGTTGGCATCGCTGGTTGTGACAATAACGGTTCGCCCATCCCGTGCAGTTCCAAGTACCAGTTGAATTTCCGCCGCCGTGGGCTCATTCGAAACTGCGATGCTTGTTGCGCCCAGCAAATTGCCCAGCCCTGCGGCGGCTGGCACTTCCACCACCAGCAGGGGGGCCTCTGTCTTGATGGGCAGCAACCCCGCCTCGTCTCGCAGCAGCGTGACCGACTGGGCTGCAATCTGGCGCGACAGCTCAATATTGTTTTGCGTATAGACATAATTACCAATCTGGTCGATGGCTGCCGGGGTCGGCGATAACAACCCATACTGTTCTTTGACGGCCAATACCCGCTGCACAGCCGCGTCCAGCCGATCCATCGAAATCGTCCCGTTTTGAATTTGCGCTTCAACTTCATCAATCGCCTGGCGGTGCAGGGCGTGATCTCGATTAAATAACAGCAGGTCTGCGCCGGCTTTCAGCGCAGCCGCAGCGGCCTGCGGCACCGGGAAACCAGCCTCACCCAGAGCCCCCATTTCCAGTGAATCGGTAACCACCAGACCCTTAAATTGCATCTCCTGCCGCAGCAGATCCGTCAGTACCTTGCTCGAAACTGTTGCCGGAGTTCCCGGTGTGGCATCTATTGCCGGGAAGGTCACATGCGCCGACATGATCCCCGCCACATTCGCCCGGATGGCTGCCTCAAATGGCACAAACTCCACCGACTCCAGCCGCTCCAGTGGATGTGCAACTTGCGGCAGCGCCACATGCGAATCTGTCCCCGTGTCGCCGTGCCCCGGAAAATGCTTGCCAAATGCCAGCACACCGCCGGTTTGCAGTCCCTCAATCGCGGCCGTGCCAAAGGCTGCCACCTGCTGCGGTTCTGACCCATACGAACGTACCCCAATCACCGGATTCAGCGGATTATTGTTCACATCCAGGTCCGGGGCAAAATCAACATTGATCCCCACCGCTCGCATCTCAGCCGCCATTGCCGCAGCCACCTGGCGGGCGTTATCCGGGCTTCCGGTTGCCCCAATCGCCATTGCACCCGGAAATTCGGTAAATCCTTTGGCTTCAGTCAGTCGTGCCACCCGTCCACCTTCTTGGTCAATGGCAATCAACAACCCCGGGTGGCCGCTCTCCGTGGCGGCTTGCTGCAAATCATTGCAGAGCCGTGCTACCTGCTCCGGACTTTCCACGTTGCGCGCAAATAGAATCACGCCGCCAACATGATACTCCGTGATCATGGTCTTTAATTCAGGTGTCAGGGTTGTCCCATCAAATCCAATAATCATCACCTGCCCAATTTTTTCTTCCAGGCTAAGGGACTCAAACCATTGTTGTCCTGTCATCGCGTTCTCCATTTTCGTAGGTGTTGCAAAGATTGCCTGTGGGGTAGCTGTCCGCACCGGGGTGGGAGTATTCAGGCGCGGTGGTGCCGCCGTACAGGCGCACAGACTGAATAATATCAAAATAATTGCCAGAAATAATTGCATAAATCAGGCTTCTTCTGGAGAGTGGACTTTAGCCGTCATATCAAAACTTGAGCAGTTAGCCTGCTTATTGAAAAGACGTTGGCGGAGACTTTCCCCGCCAACGTCTTTTATCGAGCGGGCAGTGGCCCGGACATCATCCCCACAATCTGATTAGAGTGAGAATGTGCCGGGTTAGCCGGAATTACCGCAGGCTGTAGCTTGCCGCTACTGCCGGAACGTATTCCGCAGAAGCCCACATGTAGTAGAACAGGGGCGGGAACATCAGGTTGTACGAGGGGTTGCCGCACAGCGAGGGCAGGCTGCTCGTCGTGAAGATGTTCAGGTCATAGTTCGGGGGCTGCGGGTAAGGATAGATGGTGTGGAACGTACCATCACCGGTATCCGAAACCTTCAGCTCGCCATTCAGCAGTTGGATGGCGATGTACAGGTCCGCCTGGTTGTTCTGATAGATCTGATCTTCAAACGGGCGCCAGCCAATCACGCGGGTACCTTCGTTGACCACATCGGTCGAGTAGCGTTCGAACATTGCCAGCACGGGCAGTTCTTCGTTCACGATCCGGGCCAGGGTGTTGATGGCTGGCTTCTGCGCTTCAAAGTCAAAGCCAGTCGAAGCAGCCGTCAGCAGGTCGGGGATGTAGACTTCGGCACCATCGGGGCCAACCTGCTTCCAGGACCAGTTCATGCCCAGATTGCCATCGGTCGCCTCAGGCGCATTGCGGGGGGTATTGAGGTAGTAGTTGAAGGAGGTGAAAGGATGAGGCGGGTTGTAGTAGATGCTCAGGTCAACCAGAATATCGTACTTGCCTTCCTTCTGGGTGGTGGCGCGTTCCGCAGACGGATAACCGCGCACCGTTGTGGTAATGCCAAAGGCATTCAACTGCTGGGCGGCATTTTCGGCCGCGCCTAGATAATCAGCAAAGTCGGCGGGCACCCACAGTTCAATGTCGATGAGCGTGCCGGTGTCATCCAGCCACTTGCCATCCGCATTTTTAGTGAAGCCGATGCCTGTCAGCAGTTCTTCGGCTTTGGTCCAGTCGGTTTCGTATTTGTTCAGGGCGTTGCGGGTCTCATCGGTGAGCCAGGCATCCACCTGCAGGTCGGTGAAACCAGCTTCGTATTCAATGGCGCGTCCCGCCGGGCCCATCGCAACCGTGGCGTTCTCTTCGCGGTTGATGATATAGGCAAACGCCTGGCGGACTTCTTTCTTGTTCAGCGGGTACACGTTCTGATTGAACCACAGGCCTGGGCCAGTGCCGGTCGGACCGGTCAAGATCTTGATGTTTTCCATGGTCTGGAACTGTTCAACATCAGACGGGGTGTAACCATGCGTGCTGTAGTCAATTTCATTCGAGAGAACCAGCGGCACAGAGGCGGCGGTTTCACCGTAGTACAGCAGAACTTTTTCAAAGGCAACCTTGTCGGCGTTGTAACCGGTAGGGTTCTTCAGCAGCTCAAGCTGAGCTTCAGTAACGCCTTCGGTGTCAATGACGTAAGGCCCATAGACCACCAGGGTTTCGGGTTTGAAGGCATACAGGTCATCCAGCAGGGCTTTACCTTCATCGCTGTCGGCAGCTTTGCCATCGGCGCGCATTTTGGCAGCTTCGTCCATCCACTTGCTGTACTGCGAGTAGGGGGCCGGCTGATTGGCGCGCAAGATCAGGCGCAGCGCACGCGGTGAGGGGTTGCTGATCCAGAATTCAACAGTGTAATCATCAACCGCCACAACATCCTTCAGGTAAGTCCATACGGAAGCTTTCTGCAGCCAGTAGATGTTGTAGGTGCCAACCAGATCTTTGGCAGTCAATTCAGTGCCATCGCTCCACTTGAGCCCGGGGGTCAGGTTGATGGTCAGGATGTTGGCAACGCCTTCGGGCAGCGGGCCAGCTTCGGTCGGAACAGCTGTAGGAACTTCCGTGGCAACCTCGGTCGGGGCCTCGGTGACGACCTCGGTCGGGGCTTCGGTCACAACTTCGGTCGGAACCTCAGTAGCAACCGGGGTGCAGGCGCCCAGCACCAGGGCCAGGAGCACTACAAGAATTAAGAACTTATGGGTACGCATTTGCTTCTCCTCTGAGAGTGAAAAAGTTTGAAATAGGTCGAAATTTCAGTCAGTTTTAAAAGTGCTTTGTGAACTTGCAGAGATCACCTCCTTTGATTGCATTTTCCTACTTTGATTTCCGGGCAATAATGATGATCACAGCCATAAAGATCAATCCAATTGCCAGGGTAAACACTGTTATCACAAATTCAGCAGTCCCAGGCTGGACCACCAGCAATAACAGTGCCGACATCAGGGTAATGAAAAAAGCCACTCGGAACCAGGTCCGACCCAGTTCAGGGCTCACTGACGCTCTCCTTCACGCTGGCGGCTGATGACGTGACATGCCACCGCCGAACCATCTTTGAAGTGTGTCAATTCTGGCTCCACCGTGTCGCACAACCCCACTTCCCAGAGGGGGCAGCGCGGATGGAATGTACAGCCTTTGGGCAAATTCAGCAAGCTGGGCAAATCCATGCTGCGCAGTTGAATGTGCCGCTTGTGCCGGGTAACATCCGGGTCGGCTTCCGGAATGGCAGACAGCAAAGCCTGCGTATAGGGGTGCTGGGGTTTTTCCACCAATTGTCTTGCCGGGGCAACTTCAATCATCCGCCCCAGATACATCACCCCAATGCGCCCTTCCCAGGCAAAATACTTGGCCAGCGCCAGGTCATGTGTGATGAACAGCACCGCCAGCCCCATCTTTTCTTTGAGCCGCAGCAGCGTGTTTAGCAAACTGATCCGGATGGAAACATCCACCATCGAGACTGCTTCATCCGCTACAATAAAAGAGGGATTGACCGTCAGCGCCCGGGCAACTGAAACCCGCTGCCGTTGCCCGCCGCTCAACTGGTGTGGATATTTATCCAGAAAATCCGCCGCGGGGGTCAAATCAACCATTTCCAGCAGTTCAATCACCCGTTGGCGGGTCTCGGCGTCATTGTGGGTATGCCCGTGCCGCTTCAGCGGTGCCGCCATCGTGTCAAATATCGTAAAAGAAGGATTCAGCGATGCATAGGGGTCTTGATGAACCAGCTGCACACCCAGCCGGTATTCTTTCTGCTCCGCTTTATCGAGGTGCAAAATGTCTCGCCCGCGATACAGAATCTGACCCTTCGTCGGATTCAGCAGTCCCACAATCATCCGCCCGGTGGTTGTTTTGCCGCAGCCCGACTCGCCGACCAGGCAGACAATCTCGCCCTCATTAATGCTGAGCGAGACATTATCCACAGCCTGAATATAGGTATTGCGTTTAACATGAAAGCTGCGCGAGATATTTTTGAGTTCAATCATTGGTCCAGGCATGGGCATCCTCTTATTTTGCAGCCAGGGTTTCGTGGGCGGTTTTCCAGTACCAGCAGGCAACCATATGATCGGTTCCTGTAGTCGGCTCCAGCGGCGGTTCGTCCCGCTTGCAGCGTTCATCTGCCAGCGGGCAGCGCGGATGGAATTTGCACCCTGTCGGCATATTGATCAAGTCCGGCGGCGAGCCCGGAATCGATGAAACGTGATCTTTATGAGTCGTCAATGTCGGCACAGCCTTGATTAACCCGATGGTGTACGGATGCCGGGGGTTCTTGAACGTGGTGTACACATCGGCGAGCTCCACTACCTTGCCGGCATACATTGTCGCCACCCGGTCAGCCAGCTCTGCCGCCAGCGAAAGATCGTGCGAAATAAAGGCCATCGCAAAATCCAGCTTGGTGCGCAGTTCCTTCAGCACATCCATGATATTTCGTTGCGTCAAAATATCCAGCGCTGTCGTGGGCTCGTCCAGAATCAGCAGTTGAGGCTCAAGCAGCAGTGCCAGCGCAATCAATACCCGTTGCCGCATCCCTCCCGAGAGTTCATGTGGGTAAGCATTCCAAACCCGCTCGGGCTCCAACCGCACCAGTTTGAAGAGCTGCTTGGCGCGTTCTTCCAGCGCCTTACCTTGCAGGTAGCCATGGGCGCGGGCTGTATCGGCAAACTGCTCCGAAATTCTCAATACAGGGTTGAATGCATTCAACGCGGCCTGGAAAACCATGGCGCATTCCTTCCAGCGGAACTGCCGCAGTCCACGTGCGTTAAGCCCCAACACATCCACCGTCGCATTTTTACTCTGCTCAGCTGGCTGGTAAATGACTTTTCCCTGCCGGGTCTGCGCATTGGTGGGTAGCAGCCGCACAATTCCCAATCCCAGCGTGGTTTTACCAGAGCCGCTTTCCCCGATTAATGCCAGCGCTTCGCCGCGCCGGATATCAATTGATACATCGCGCACAGCCTGCACCCAGCCGCGTTTGGCCTGATAGGCAATTGTCAGCCCGTCAATCGTCAGCACTGGCGCTGCAGGTGTTGTTGGATTAGTCTGAACAGCCGTGTTGTCCATGCTACACTCCCATCCGCAATCGAGGGTTAAAGACTTCCTCCAGTGACCTGGAGAACAACACCAGCCCCAATTGCAGCAGAATAATGCCACCCATCGGTACCAGCAGGCTGGCAGCCGCGTTGGGGTTGTAAATGGCGTTTTTGGCGTACGCCAGGCTGAACATCACGCCCCAGTTATTGCCAAACGGCACCACCCCCAGGAACACCAGGCCTGTCTGCGAGTAGATTGCCGCAGCCATGGCCTGAATCATCGCAATCATGATGTAGCTCATCATGTTGGGCAGCATCTCTCTGAATATAATATGGGGTGTGCCCAGGTCGAGCAGTTGCGCCGCCTCAACATATTCGCGCTTCTTCAAAGAGAGGAATTGCGAGCGCACCTGCCGAGCCAGTCCGGGCCAGCCAATTACTGCCAGAAATAGTGCTAACGTCCAGGCGTCTTCCAACGCAATCATTGTGGCAATCACCACCAGCAGCAAAAAGCGCGGCAGGGTCAGCCAGATATCGGTAATTGTCATCAATGTGCTGTCTACCTTGCCGCCCATGAAGGCGCTGACCGCCCCCACCACCACGGCAATCGCTGTGGTGAACAACCCGGCTAAAAAGGCCACAATCATCACTTCGCGACCGCCGTGAATGAACATGATCCAATTTTCGCGGCCCATAAAATCCGTTCCCAACGGGTGGGCAGCAGATGGCGGTTTATTGATGGCTGTTGTATCTGATCGGGTTTCGGGTGGCACAATCAACGGTCCCACAAAGCAGATCAGCACCAGCGCCACAATGACGAACAGTCCAAATAAACCCACTTTGTTGCGGGCCAGCAGCTTGAAGTTCTTCACAAATCCTTTGCCAAATCCACTGAGAGCGTTGCTAATCTGAGACATGTCCTATGCCTCCTTATCCGTGGTGATGCGAATGCGGGGGTCCAGCCAGCCATACAGCACATCAGCCAGCGCGGTGGAGATGATGACCGTAATCGTCGTCACCAGCAAAATTCCTTGCATAATCGGATAGTCACGCTTGCCAATAGCCTGGTTGAGCAGCAGCCCAATACCCTGATAGATAAAAATACTCTCAATCAAAATTGAACCACCCACCACAAAGCCCAGGGAAATTGCCAGACTGGTAATCAGCGGCAGGCTGGCGTTTCGACCCACATAGGCCGTGATGATGCGAAAATCGGGCAGCCCACGAGCTTTTGCTACGTTCACATAATCATCGCCCAGCGTACTGAGCGTGCTGCTGCGCATGGCCAACAGCCACCCGCCGAGTGTGGTCAACACATATACCGAACCTGGCAGCAGATAGTGTTTGAAGACATCGACAAAAAATTCAATCGTAAAGCCCGGCTTCACTCCGGGTGAAAGCGACCCCCGGATGGCAGTTACCGGCACAATCTTCCAGGTGACCACTAGCAGCAAAATCAGCATGATGGCGGTCAAGGTATTTGGAATAGAATCAATCACCGCGCTGAGATTGGTCAAAATATAATCCAACGCCGAGTTGCGCTTATAAGCCGAGATCATTCCCAGGAACATGCCAATCACAAAGCTGATCAGCAGCGCTGTACCCACGCTGAACAACGTCCAGGGCAGGCGGGCGGCAATCAGTTCCATCACCGGCTTGCCGCGTGCCAGCACATACGAGTCTCCCAGATCACCTTTGAGCAGGTTGCTCATAAAATCCAGATATTGTTCATGGAGTGGGGCGTCAATATCAATCCGCAGCAGGCTGGCTGCGCGCATCCGGGCCTCATCCTCTGAAATTCCCTGTGAATCCATCAGGTTCAAGACCATGATATCCACCGGATTGCCCGGCAGCGCACGGATGATAATAAACGTGAAGGTCACAACCACCCAGACGATAAAGATTTTCTTGACAATGGTTCGCAGCCAGTAATTCTTATACACGCGCTGCCAAAAATTCAACAGCCGGTTGGTCTGTGCCGGGGTCTCGGTGGGGGAATGGCTCATGGTCGTACCTCGTGGGAAAATAAGACTATGCGTATAGCAAATACTGCTTGCGGGCTTGCTCAAACTCAGTCGGTGAAATCAACCAGTGTTGAATCACTTTCTCAATATCCGTCTCGGCTTCCATCTGCCTGCGTAAAACATCGCTTCCGGTCAGCAGATCAAAATGAGCAGGGTGGCCTTCCCAACTGCTGTTCAAAAACTGGAACTGCTCCGGGGCTTGCTGTTTGCAGGCTGCAATCAGGTGCAGTCCGGTTTCAATGGGCCGGTAATCGTCAGACTTTGTCAGGTGAATTTGGACGCCAGCGCAAACCTGCCCCGCGTGCTTGCTCGCCGATGGCGTAAAATGGACGGCTCGGAATCTGACACCGGGCAGCTCTTTGGCATTCAATCTATCTGCCAGCGCCTCACCATCCAGCCAGGGGGCGCCAATCATCTCAAAAGGCAGCGCCGTTCCACGTCCTTCAGACAGGTTGGTGCCTTCAACCAGACAGGTTCCCGGATAAACTCGCACTGTAGACAATTGAGGAATCCCTGGCGAAGTTGGCACCCAGGGCAGCCCGGTCCGCTCAAAAGTGAGCCCACGCTTCCAACCATCCATTGTGACCACATGCAGTTCAGCCGCAGGTTGCAGCCGGGCATTCATCCATCCAGCCAGTTCGCCTAATGTCATCCCATACTGAATAGGCAGCGGCAAAATCCCAACAAACGACTCAAACCCCGGCTCAACACATGGTCCAGCAACCTCAATGCCCCCCAGCGGGTTCGGGCGATCCAGCACCCACACCGGTTTGCCCAGTGTGCCCGCGCTTTTCAGCACATAATACAGCGTGCTCAGGTAAGTGTAAAAACGCACCCCCACATCCTGCATATCGAAGACCAATGCATCCACCTTAGCCAGCATCTCGGCCGATGGTTCACGTGTCTTTCCGTAAAGGCTGTACATCGGCAAGCCAGTTTTGCGGTCAATTGAATTTCCGACTGCTGCGCCGTCGGCGGCTGCCCCGCGAAATCCATGCTCTGGCCCAAACAAGGCCGTAATCTTATATCCCGCCGCAATCAGGGCATCCAACCCGTGCGTAAAGTCAGGCAGCGTCGCTGCCGATTGGCTGACGAGGCCAATTCGGGCTTTGGCAAGGGCAGAATTGCCCTGAACAATCAAGCGTTCCAGGCCAGTTTGAGTCTGCATCGTTTACTCAGGGTCTGGGGTGGTTCTTATGGACAATCACCTGGCGAACCGTGGGCCCTCCGGCGCTCATTTCAGTTTTATAGCGCAAGAACCCGGCTTTGGTTACACCCAGGGTAAACTCAATTAAACGCCCGTTGGCGTCATAAGTGATCCGCTCGGAGAGCAGGGCAGGTTTGCCGGCTGCAATTTCTAATAATCCAGCCGCAAATCCATCGGCTTCACCGGCTTCCAAAAACTGCAGCGCCCGCACCGGATAGACCTGGTATTCTTCCCTCAGCACCTGATAAAGCGAAGAATTTTTCTGAATGTGGACATCCAGCCCCGGAAAATCCTCATATCTCAGATGCGTTTTCTCAACAGAGATGGGGAAATTATCCGCCAGCCTGACGCGCACCAGCCGGTAAATGGAAACCCCCGGCTGTGTCTCCAGGTGGGCGGCAATCGTCTTATCTGCCGCGATAATTTCCAACCCTACAAAACGGGTAGAGGGTTTCATGCCCTGGGCCGCAATCTCTTCAGTCCAGCCCATCAAATGCTGCAGGTTTTGCTCCACCCGCGGGCTTCCTGAAACAAAAGTTCCCTTGCCGGGCACTGTGTATAACCAGCCTTCATCCACCAGGGCCTGTAAGGCTTGCCGTACAGTCATCCGGCTGACATTGGTCAGTTCGGATAACTCAGACACTGATGGAATCCGCTGTCCCGGTGGGAGGGCCTGTTCGCGGATCGCTCGCAGAATCACCCGCCGGATTTGAAGATAGATTTGTTCTGAACTGTTTTTATCGAGGGAAGTAAAGTCCATGTGCTATACCGTGCTAGACCGGTCTATGCCGTGCTAGTCATAGAATAGCAGAATTTTCCCCGATTGTCAAACGTGACATATATCACTATTTGACGAATTTGCCCCGAAACGCCTCCACAACTTGCCGTAATGGTGCATCCAAATAACGCCAGACTGGTTCTGCTATTGTAGCCGGCAGTCCGCCGTAAAACGCCTCTGCCATTGCGCCAGCCATGCACGCCAGGGTGTCGCTATCCCCGCCGATGACAATCGCATTTCGGATGGCGCTCTCAAAGTCATCCGATTCAAGAAACGCGCTGATCGCTTGCGGCACACTGCCCTCGCAGGTCACATCGAAAATGCACATGCCCTTCAGGTCCGCCATGGTTGCCGAAAGGTCATACTCAAATTCCCGGATGATCCCCTCACGAATCTCGCTTTTGGGTTTTCCCAGCCGGGCCCAGTAAATCACCGCGGCAATCGCCTGTGCTCCTTGAATCCCCTCCGGATGATTATGGGTACAGGCTGCGCTTTGCTCTGCCAGTTTCAATACCTCCGGCAGGTCATTGCCCGCCCATCCCGCCGGGCTCACCCGCATTGCCGATCCATTGCCGTAGCTGTAGTACGGCTCAAGGCTGTCCGAATCGCCCCAATCCCGGAAGCGCTTCCCGTACCCCGCCTGCGGATAGCGCCGGTAGTAAGCTTTGATGGTTTCCCCAAAAGGCAGCCCATTCAAGATGGCGTCTGCCACCGCAATGGTCAAAACTGAATCATCTGTCACCCGGCAGCCCGGCCCAAACAGCGGAAAATTCCAGTCGGTTGTATTATGATGCTCATAAATTGAGCCAATAATGTCGCCCGCAATTGCTCCCAACATCGAACCGTACCTCCTATCGTGAACCCTCAACAACCCTCTGCATTTCAGCATAGAGTTTGCGATGCGCCGCCGCCAGACGATTAATCGGCATCTTTTCAATTGCCCGATCATAGGTCAAATAGCCATTGATTTCTATCTCCACATCCGTGGTCTGGGTGTAAATGGCTGCTGTCAATCCCTGTTGAATGAGTGGCAGCAGCTCCTTTTCCAGCAGGTCCAAATAGGCCTCTGTCAGTTCCCGAGGCGTTTCATAAAACCGGTAACCAAACCGCTCCCTGTCATTCCACAGTCTTTCTGGAACACTCAGGCTGTATCCGCCGAACTCAGAAATCACAAAAGCACGTTTTCGGTTGGTTCGCCTCCGGCGCAGCCGGATATTATAGATATGCCGGCTTTCAAAGTCGCCTGCGCCCTGGTCAAACCATCCACTGGCAGCATCCACTGGTCGGGTCTCATCCCAGGCTTTGACCAGTCCTGCAATCCGTGCACTCTGATATTGCCCCCAACCCTCGTTGAACGGCACCCAGGCAGCAATGCAGGGCGCATTGTAAAGCGCCACAACCATCTCATGCAGCTCGGCTTCAAAATCCGCCCGATTGCCTGCCTGGTCTCGCCCCAGCCGTTTGGCTGGCCGCGTGTCGTTTTCGTTGTATCCCAGCCCAATCGCCAGCATTGAGCGGGTAGAGCCAATGGCTTTACCGCCGTTGGGCATATCCTGCCAGACAATCATCCCCAGCCGGTCGCAGTGATAGTACCAGCGCGCCGGCTCCACTTTGACGTGTTTGCGGATCAAATTACAGCCCAGTGCCTGGGTATATTCAATATCAAACCGCAGGGCCTCGTCGGTCGGCGCTGTGTACAACCCGTCTGGAAAATAGCCCTGATCCAACGGCCCATATAGAAAAATTGGCTCTCCATTCAACCTGAAGCGCAGATGCCCGTTGCGGTCTTTGCCGGTATCGAACTGCCGCATTGCAAAATAACTGTTCACTTCATCCACGGTTTCACCCTGATGAAGAAGCCGCACATGCAAATCATACAAAAATGGCATTTCCGGGTTCCACAGCCGCGGATCAGAGATATTCAGCATCAGCGCCTCACCCGCTCGCACTCGCACCAGCGCCGCCGGGCGACTCTCTTCCAGTGCCGTTGCTTCAACCATCAAATCATTCGGAATTGTCCCATCCAGTAAGACCTCCAGTTTGAGCTGTCCGGCCGCGATATCCGGCGCCATTTTCAAACCGCGGATGCAGGTCTGAGGGGTCGGTTCCAGCCACACAGTTTGCCAGATGCCTGATACCGCCGTGTACCAGATTCCTTTGGGGCGCAGGCTTTGCTTTCCATGCGCCTGCATACCAGCATCGCTGGGGTCTTGAACCGCAATTTGCAATAGATTGACCCCGCGCCAGTTTACATGCGGCGTAATGTCAAAAGAAAACGGCAAATATCCACCCAGGTGTTCCCCCACCCATTCACCGTTGACCCAGATCCGTGCCCGCCAATCCACCGCGCCAAAATGTAGCCAGAGCCGCTGCCCGTGCCAGTTCTGCGGCACTTCAAACTCGCGCCGGTACCACAGGGTTTCTTCCGGGCTTAAAGTCCGTCCCACACCTGAAAGTGCCGATTCAATTGCAAATGGCACCAGAATTTTCCCGTCAAACCGTTCCGGCATGGCAGCTTGCAGGGGCGTAACTGCATAATCCCATAGTCCGTTCAAATTACGCCATTCAGGACGTGTTAACTGCGGGCGTGGATATTCCGGCAGCGGGCAGTCCGGGTCCACATCTGCCGCCCAGCGGGTGCGCAGGGGTGTCTCGGTCATTTGCCAAAGCGTTGATTCTGACATGATCTTTATCCTTCCACAAACACGGTCATTTGACTGGCTCCCCGATTGGCCCAGTACAAGTAGGGGATGAAAACCAGCAGCTTTCCTGCCGGTGTTTCGCCACACAAAATCGTGATGCCTCCAAAGTGAGCCGGGCTGACTTCTGCCCGCAAGCTGTCTGCCCTGATCTTCGCGTTGAAAATATCGCAGTCGGGGTTGTCCACACTTTCCAGGCAGTAAACCAGCGGCCCGCGGGCCAGGGCAGCTTTGCCACCGCATTTAGGCAGGCGTCGATCCTGCCGCAATGTCCGAATCGGCATTGAAAAATCACACTCAAGCAAGTCCCCGTTTTGCCATACGCGCCCGACCGTCAAATATCGGGCTGTGTGGGGGGCATATCCGCAAGCCGTCTCCGGCGGGGGTGGTTGTGATGGCGCTGCTGCCTCAATTGGCTCGCCGTTCAACCGCAGTGTGTAACCATCCGTCCATGCAGGAATACGCAGGTGCAGCGCAATGTCTCGGGGTGCATCCAATTCAAATTGCAGCCGTGTGTTGCCATTCCATGGCAGACCCGCCTCTGCATTGAGAATCAAACCGGGCTCAAGGCTTCCCCGGCTGGTCACATACTGATGTACCCACAAGTGTCCGGCCTCCTGGCTGTACAGATAGCTCCCCAGCGCCGCCCAGGTGCGTGAAAGATTGGATGGGCAGCAGGGCACATCGTACCATTGGCTGCGCGTCAGCCCATCTCGGACGGTCAGGGGATTGTCATAGAAATACGCGCACCCATCCTGTGCCATCGAGACGGATGCGGCATTATAGAGCTGCCACTCAATCAGGTCAGCATATTTGGCCCCGCCCGTGCATTGCAGCATTTCCCAACTCCACAACAGGCTGCCCAGTGCCGCACAGGTTTCGGCATAGGCCAGTTCAGGGTCCAGCTCATAATCTCGGCCAAACCCTTCAATCAGCGGCAAAGCTCCCAGCCCGCCGGTGACATATAGGTGCCGCGTAACCATCTGCTCCCAGGCCGTTTCTAGCACCGGCAGCCGGCTGGCATCATCGCTCAGCCTTGCCAGAAGTGCCACCGCGGCTTCCAGGTAAGTGAATCGCACGGCATGTCCAACCGGCCGGGTTTGCTTTTCAATGGGCGCGTTTTGCTGGGCATATTTACCGCTCAACAGGCTGTATGCCAGCCGCAGCGGCAGCCCGGCAGGCACCCGTCGCAGCAGCCTGGATGGCATCTTTGGAACCGTGTGTTCCGAGTGTTCTCGGATGTAGGCTACTCTTTGTTGATCCCTGGTCTTCAGCCTCCAGGTAGTTTGCAGTGACTGCCGCATAAAATGCCATGCATATCCGCCAATCTTTCCACGCCGCTCCAGCAGCCGCCTCGCCAGTTCAAGATACTGTTTTTCGCCTACCGTTTGGTACAACCGGAGCAGTGCAATCTCAATCTCCTCGTGACCATCGGTTTGCAGCGGTCCAGCATTCATGAAGGTTCGAACCAGCAAGTCAGCGGCTTTTCGTGCAATATTAAGCAGCCGCGTCGCTCCCGTTGCTGTAAAATGCGCAACCCCCGCCTCAATCAGATGTCCCAGGCAGTAAAATTCATGTTCAAGTTGCAGGTTTTGCCAACGCTGCTCTGGAAAGTGCAATTGATTGTAGGTAAATAAATATCCGTCGCTCTCCTGGGCTGCCTCCAGCAGTGCAATGAACTCATTCACCTGCTGCATCAACCACGCGTCATTTGAGTAGGCCAGTGTGCGCGCCGCCGCATCCAGCCACTTATAGGCATCCGAATCGGCAAAGAACATCCCTTCTCGAAAACCCTCAACCTGCCTCGCGGCCAGCCGAAAATTCTGAATACACCCCGAGGCCTCCAATTGCCGCCATTGGTGTCTCAGTGCGGCTTCTGTGTTAAGCTTAAGCCGCTCTTTCCAGAATCCGCCGATAATTTCAACTGCTTTCAAGCCAGGGTCGTGCATCATGACTTACGCAGCCTGGTTTTGGCGTTTGCCCATAAACAACAACGGAATCAGGGCCAGCAGCGCAATCACGGCCCCCACCTGGAAGATGATGGGCGTTGGGATAAAGCCCGCTTCGCCGTTGGCAACAATGGGCTGCCCAAAAGACTGAATCAACTGCGAACCAATTGCCGGGCCAATGACCATTGGGATGGCAATCCAGAAAATCATCCGCACACCCAGGAACCGGCCGCGGCTCTCTTCAGGCAGCAGATCCTTTAGCCAGGCCACCCCAGCAACACTGGCAGCCATAGCCCAGGCTTGCCAGACCAGCGCAGCCAGCGCCAGCGGAATCAGCATGCGGGTGAAAGAAAAGAGTAATCCGCCCACCGCGCTGACCACCGTACATAAGATGATCATCTTGTGTCGCTGCCAGCGGTCTGCCAGCAGCCCAAATGGCACAGCCAGAATAGCGCTGCCCAGCATCACAGCCCCGCCCACTATCGAAAATTCTGTCTTGGTCATGCCAATGAAATTTTCCAGATAAATGATCAGGTAGGGCATCGCTACCTGTGAGCCAATGCCGGCAATCATAATATTCAGCAGCAGCAGAAACAGCAGCCGGTTCTCCTTGACCGTCCGCCATTGAAACAGGTCGGCAAATTCTGCCAGAAAAGACCGCTGTGGACGCTCTGCCGGGGCAGGCACATCTTGCAGCAGCCCGCCGCCAATAAACCCCGACAGAATGACAATCCCGCCCAGGGCATAGAAGAATGCAAAATAACCTACCTGATCAATCAAAGCTCCGGCCGCGGCCATCGCCACAATCTGAGCCACAAACACCGCCGCGTTCAGCACACCCTCCACCCGGCCGCGCTGATTAGAGGTTGCAATATCCGTCGTCCAGGCGTTAAAGGCCGCATCATTGGCCGTGGAGCCAAAGAAGGTCATCACCGAATCCAGGATCACGACCATCACAATTGCCAGACTGGTTGTTTTGATGTATGCCACTGTGGGGAATACAATTGTGGATATCCCCCACAAAACATACCCCAGCAAAATAAACGGCTTCCGGCGCCCAAACCGCCAGCGTGCCCGATCACTTAATGTGCCCATAATCAGGGTCGTTAGCGTTGCCGTGATGGCGCTCGCCGCGACCATCCATGCCACTGGGCGCGGGTCAGGCGTCAGCATATCATACACAAATGTATTAAACCAGCTGTTTTCCACCGCCCAGGCAATCTGGCCTGTCGTTGCCAGCAGCGCCAGGGCAATCCAGGCCCGCGTAGGGATTTTATGTTCAGCCATGGGATGTATTCCTCCGGAGACAGTTAACCTTGCTTAAGTGTAGCCTTCCTGCCCCATTCTGGCAATTCATTTTGAGGTCAGTTTCCAAAATTATGTTAAAATCACCGGGTTATGTAGATTACCTTGTTTAGTAAAATGGATTTCCCTGATGAATAAAAAATCCCGGTTTGTTCTGGCGCTGATTGTTTTTGGAGTTGGCTTTACTATTGGCTTGATATTTAATACCCAGGCTGTTTGGACAGACTTGGAAGGCATGTCTTTTTGGGGCTACCCCGAAGCCACCTCTTTTGACCAGTCCATTGAAATTGACGGGGAGCTTTCTCCCTTGCAGTGCCCGGTTTTGATTACATCACATGAAGTGGCTACGGTTAAAATTCGCGTCACCAATAAAACGGACAATCAAATTACCCCCTGGCTCCAGGCTTCTATCAGCAAACCCGGTGAGCGCGATAGCCTTGTTCGCCATAAACAGGAACTCATTCTTGCGCCCCGCGAAACCAAAACCATGAGCTGGCAGGTCAGCAACGAGAACACGCTCCTGAATCGGTCTATTTTTGTTCGCACCTTTCTCTTCAAGATTGAGAACTATCCCCCATCGCTTACCCGGCACTGTGGCATCATGGTGCGAGATTTTGGCAGCCTGACCGGTACTCAAATCATTCTGCTGGTTGTCATTTCCAGTCTGGTATTGATGGGAGTGGGCTGGTGGCTCTGGTGGAGTAACCTTGTACCATTGAGACGCCGCGAGAACCGCGTGGTGATGATTTTGGGGTTCATGTTTGCCCTTAATACAATCAGCTTCGTTTCCAACCTGACGGGCAATCTGGTTATCTCTGGTTTTGCACTGGTTTTGACCGCCCTGTCGCTGATTGCGATTGTTGAGACCTTTGCCTACCACAGAAATTGATGCATTGACCGTTATCTGACCTGCACCCCGGGCGGGTAACTCATCCCATCCAGCAGATGTTGCAGCGGCAAAAATAACGGCTGTGGCAAGTGGTCCCAGTCAAACCAGCCAATGGCATCGCTTTCATAAGGCGCATTCACAATTGCCTCGCCTCCCTGGTAATCTGCCATCATCCATATTGTGATGTAATGCTTCCCTTCCACCTGGAACACATCATTGGTGATCGCCACAAATTTGGGCTCTTGAATATCGATCCCGGTTTCTTCTTTCGTCTCCCGGATGGCGCAAACCTCCGGCGCTTCTTGAAATTCCAAATGCCCGCCGGGCGTTGACCAGCTTCCCGCTCCATGCACATGCTTTCTGCGTAGCAGCAGCACCTGATTTCCCCTGTGAATAATGGTGGCAACGCCAACTCCGGGCATCTGAAGCGTAGCCTTTGCTGCCGGACCTGGATCTTGTGGATTTTTATCCGCCTGAGTATAACCAAGCAGCGCCTGAATGCGTTTCAATTCAGTATAAGTCCGTGTATCAGCCAGGATTTCCTCCCCCCAATCCTGTTCGCTGTCAAGATCATACCATCCGACAGCCGCAATCCGATATCTGGCTCGAGCTTCTGGCTCAGGATCATACCCTGGCTGCGCCACACCCGCCAGAATGGTACATAAATACGTCTTGCGCTCCCTGTGTTGACCTTCTGGGTGTCGGGGTACGGTCATTAATAATCGCTCTACCTTTACATCCAGCCCGGTTTCCTCTTTCATCTCGCGGACGACACACATTTCCTCGCTCTCGTCTGCTTCCTGTCCGCCGCCGGGCAGCAGCCAGAAGCTCCGCCCTCCAACATGTTCCCGGTGTTGGATGAGCAGAATATGGTCATCTACCACCACCACGCCTTGACAACGCGTCATGCCTGCCTCCCGAGAACAGACTGAATGACTTGCACTCTAGTATTATATAGCCGGTCAAAAGATTCACATTACTATTATTGATTTGAATACCGGACACATTAATAAATGACGATTGCCACATAAGGTACACTATGTACTATCCGACCAAGGAAGGACAGGGTGAACCGATGGACAATCGTCGAATATATCGTACCATTAGAATGGCAATG
>Ga0208940_1000766_pt1 | contig 37746 bp, 37 predicted proteins | sample AD_JPNNA6_MetaG_FD_184445 | JGI IMG/M metagenome (GOLD analysis project Ga0208940, IMG submission 184445) | Active sludge microbial communities of municipal wastewater-treating anaerobic digesters from Japan - AD_JPNNA6_MetaG (SPAdes) (version 2) | ecosystem: Engineered > Bioreactor > Anaerobic... | reverse complement strand
TATGGCTTTCTGATGCCATCAGAGGCTTTCGAGTAAAATCGATGTGCCTAACCGCCGGATGCGGAAAACCGCATGTCCGGTGGTGTGGGAGGGTCACGGGGCGAAATCCCCGCGACTCGACCCGATCATTTCATTATTTCCCCATGCGCTATTCTTTTCACTTTCCACTCGTCGTTCATCGCTTTTTACCATCCACTATTCACTATCTGTTGAGTGCCACGACATCGTTAACAGATTTTTGTGCCAGGACATCGTGAACACTCGGTTGTTCAGCGCAGCGTGTATTTAAATTCATCAACCTGGATATTGTCCAGGAAGAGTTTCAGTTTTTGTTCTTTGACATTAATTGTAGCCACCACATATTCGAGTTTGAGTTCCGGTGCGACAGGAAAGAGCTCGCCGAAAATGTTCAGTTTCAAATCGTTACGGATGAGGCGCACCAAATGATATTTGCCGGTTTCCGGTTTCTTCATTCGGTGATTTGGGGCTTTGTCGTCTGCCGGGAAACGTAGTCTTGTATTCGTGGCAGCAAGGGCTTTCAGTGGAGTCTTCCCTCCGAGTTTACTGTAGCGATATCTGCTGTTATGGCGTTGTTCAAACTCCAGCGATCTGGCCTTCAGCTCCTCTTGCGATGACATAACAACTTTGCCGAGAAACATCTGCTGGTACCGGTTATTAAAGTTCTCAATCATGCCGTTTCTCCAGGGCTCAGACAGGGGGATAAACCAGGGCTCAATCTCGTTATGCAAACACAGCCGAATGAGAGGTCCCATACCCCGAGGATGGGTCGGGCTGCCAAAGAACGACATGGCGTTGTCAATCTGGATGTGGTCCGGTATTCCCATACGCATCCAGATGGCCCAGAAACCGTCAAGGATCGATTGCCCGGACTTGGACATGGATGGATAAAGTCCACACCGGACAGTTGCCGTATCAACCACATTGAGGCTGTAGAACCGTACCGGGCCTTTGAGGTAGCATGGGCCCACAAGATCAGCCTGATGGGTCTGGTTCGGTATAAGGGATGGCAGTTTGGGATACGGCGTACCCTTGGCTTCATATTTTCCTGTTCGCCGATGGGTTAGATCATTCCGGCTCAGGATCCTGTTGATGGTTCTGAGGGATGGCAACGGCCTCACGCCAAGTTCTTCCATCTCCCAGTAAATGGCCTGGGCACCGCAGAACAGGTCTTGGTTGTAGAGATTGAGGCGAACCATCTTGACGATTTCCTCAACTTCCGCCGGCGTATGCAGTGGCATCGAAAGGGGACGGCGAGAACGATCCTCACACCATGAGGGTTCCTCTCCATTAGACCGCTTGATCCACTTGTACAGCCAGACCCTTGACATGCCGAGTGATGTGCAGATGGATTCAGGACTTTCGCCATTTTTGAATCGCTGCACGGCTAGAATCCGATGCTGCTTGATCTTGTCTCCCATGAACACCTCCAATTTGATTCGGTGTTCACAGAATGACATATGGTGACTATTCAGTTGTCAAAGAACTTTGTTCACGATGTGGTGGCACATTTTTTTGTTAACGATGTCGTGGCACTCAACAATTATGAAAAAGAAAACAAGCTTGCCGCGGGGCATGAGTTTGTTTTTCCCGCCGCCGATGCGAAAGTGGAGATGGAAATGCAGACTCTTTCCGGCCACCGGAAGGATGCCGAGGCTTTTTTTATTGTCGCGTGGGAGGAAGCGCGGGAAATCAATATCTTTCAGTGCTTTGCGTCGGGCGAAGCTATTCCCGTGAGCGAATTTTTTGCAAAGCTCTCCGATATCATCGACCAGTGTGAAGACACTATCCTGCTTTATGAAGTTGTAGCAAAGTAAAACATTGGTTAGGATAGTGGTGGAAAAGTTATTATTATGAAAGCAGTTATGTCTTAATATGAAAAAAATCGGAATGCCGATTGCCTTTGTTTTGTTAATGCTGATTTGATTGCCTCTGGGCTTTCGCCCTTTTCCCCCGATATGGCGGCAATCAAGGCTGGCAAAATCATGTTGGATGAAATTCACGCTTATGCTGAGGCGAAAAAGGACTTTGCTTTTGAAACAACGCTTTCCGGTAGAACGTATATACATCTCTTGAAAGACTTGAGATCAAAGGGATACAGAATCAATCTATACTTTCTTTGGTTGCGAGAAGTGGATCTTGCCCTGAAACGGGTTAAGGAACGTGTGCGTGCGGGTGGACATGATGTTAAACCGGATGTTGTCCGACGTCGTTTTAGCAGGGGGTTAAAGAATTTCTTCCTTACATATCGCTTTCTGAGTGATTCGTGGATTCTTTTTGATAACTCATCGGTATCCCCGCAGGTTATTGCGTTGGAAAAGGACAAGAATCTGACTATTATCCATCCGGCATTATTCAAGTTGGTTTTAAAATCACAGGAGCGCCCATGATTAAAAAAGGCAAAAAGAAAGCGGATATAAAGCGCTTACCCATGGAGGTACGGGCGGAGGTGGCCTTAAAGGAAGCCGTTGCGGATGCCGTGGCCAAGCATAAACGGATGGGTCATCCTATTGCTGTCTGGAGAGACGGTAGGGCGGTCTGGATTCCGCCGGAAGAAATCGTTGTCCCGGAAGTAGAGTAGGAATTGATAAGGGTTATCAGACCTGCCGCCATGTTTGTAGATCGAGGTTGAAGATGAAGAATAAAAATACATACCTAATGTTTGTCTTATTTCTCTCCACGTTGCTGACCCTGCCTGCATTTGCCGCCGAGCTGAAAAACGAAAAAGCCCGGCAGGAGGGGAACCGTCTGGTCATCACCTACGACCTGGAAGGGAAGGAAAGAGAAGCGGAAGTAGGGCTGACACTCACTGTGGAAGGCAAGACTTACAAAGCCTCCGAACTGCATGTGGAGGGCGACCTGGGGAAGGTCAAGACCGGCAGGGGCAAAAGAATAAGCTGGAACATTCTTCAGGACTTTCCCCGCGGTCTGCGCGCCGGCGTGGATTGGGAACTGGCCACCACGGGTGACGTCTTTACCGATTCCGCCACCGGCATGCAGATGGTCTTCGTCAAAGGCGGCTGTTATCAGATGGGCGATACGTTTGGCGATGGTTACGCCAATGAAAAACCCGTTCATGAAGTCTGTGTGAATGATTTTTATATCGGGAAGTACGAAGTAACACAAGGGCAATGGCAAAGGATCATGGGAAACAACCCTTCATATTATAAAAACTGCGGAGACAACTGCCCGGTGGAACAGGTAAGCTGGAATGACATTCAGCAATTTATCCAGAGACTCAACAACCAGAGCGGCAAACAGTATCGCCTGCCCACGGAGGCGGAATGGGAATACGCGGCCAGATCCGGTGGAAAAAGCGAAAAGTACGCTGGCGGGAATGACGTGGATGCCGTAGCCTGGTATGATGGCAATTCAGGACGCGAAACTCATCCCGTGGGACAGAAGCAGCCCAACGGATTGGGGCTATATGACATGAGCGGCAATGTCTGGGAATGGTGTTCGGATTGGTATGGCGAGAAATATTATGGCCAGAGTTTCAGAGATAATCCTGATGGCCCGTCTTCCGGTTCGTACCGCGTCCTGCGCGGCGGCTCCTGGAACGGCGAGCCGAGGGGCGGCCGCGTGGCGTACCGGGTCAGGTACAACCCGGGGGGCCGGTACGGCAGCCACGGGTTCCGCCTGGCTGGTCCTGCCCAATGATTATTTTCTGAGTTCTGAATTTCTGTTTTCGCGTTTTTAGGGGGTGCAGGGGGTTCTCCTCCTCACGCTGAGGGACGTCAATTCCTCCGTTCAGAGCTGGATCGGGCATGCCAAACATGCGGATACATACAAGTTGCGGGAAAAAATATTTGCGGGTATATTGTTTCAACGTTAATCATGACAGAAGAGGTGCAACATGAAAAAATTTACACTCGAATACTGGAAGGATGACGAATGGTATGTGGGCAAGCTAAAGGAAGTGCCTGGTGTCTTCAGTCAGGGTGAGTCGCTGGAGGAACTGGAAGAAAATATTCGGGACGCCTACCGTTTGATGATGGCAGATGACGAGGATTTCATCCCCCATGTCCATACCCCTGTTCATCACAAAGAGATTGGGGTGGATGCTTGAAGCGCCTTGACTTTATCCGTGAACTGGTTAAAGCCGGCTGCCACTTGAAAAGACATGGCGGAAGCCACGATATTTATGTAAATCCCCAAAACGGGAAAAAAGCACCTGTTCCAAGGCATGCAGAGATTAAAGAAAGCCTTTGCAATTTGATTAAAAACCAGCTCGGCATCAGCAATAAACCAGAAAAATAAAAGAAAAGGCATGCGATATTACAAGGAGAGTTGATATGAAAAATATTTTATATGCAGCCTTATTTGGATGCTTGATCCTTTTGGCGCCAAACGCGCAGGCGGGGAAGGGCAGGGTGAATGTCGGCGTCTCGCCCGTGCCGCCCGCGCTGGCGATGACGATCAAGTTTGTCGAGCCATCAGGAAACGATATTCTGAACGCGGAAGAAACGGGCAAGCTGGTGGTGACGGTGAAAAACAGCGGCCGGGGCGACGCCTTTGACTGCCGGGCGCAAATTGCAATAGCCAAACATATTCGCGGCCTTAGCTATGAACGCGAGGTGGCGCTGGGGACGATTCCCGCAGGCGAGACTTATGTGAAGGAAATTCCTCTGACGGCGGATGAAGAAATTCCGACGGATTCAGTGGCGCTGACGATTGCGCTGAAAGAGGCCAACGGCTTTGATCCGGCGCCCGTCAAACTGGCCTTTCGCACGAAATCCTTTGCCGAGCCGAAACTGATTGTGGCGGATATGGGTATTAACGACCAGAGCCGCAACGGCCGCATCGAGCCGATGGAGATGACGGAGTTGACGGTTCGCGTCCAGAATATCGGCCAGGGCGACGCGCGCGGCGTGGCGGCGGATGTGGCGGCGGGAAATAATGTGTTCATCGGCGGAGAAGCGCAGACGCATTTTGAACTGGGCGCGCTGCCTTCAGGTCAGTTCAAGGACTTTAAATTTATGTTTTACACCAACACGCGCATTGCCGACGGCGAGAAGATTCCCCTGACGGTAACGCTTTCGGAGGCGCGTCCGCGCTTCAACGCGCAAAAAGAGCTGGCGCTGGTCATGAACGCGCCGCAGCGAAAAATGGAAGAGCTGGTGGTGGCGGGCAAGGATACGCCAAAAGCCGCGGATATTGCCGTCGCCGGCGGCCTTTCAGTGGATGTGGACGCCAATATTCCGCAGGGGATCAAAGCGGGTAAATATGACATTGCCGTGATTATCGGCAACAAGTCTTACGCGGAAGGCATTCCGCAAGTCGCCTATGCCGACCGCGACGCGGCGGTGATGAAGGAATATGTCGTCAAAACCATGGGGTTTGAAGAGCACAACATTATTTACGTGGAAGATGCCGCTCTCTCCAAACTCAATGAAATCTTTGGAACCGAAGGCGCGCCGCGGGGGAGGCTGTATAAATATGTAAAACCGAATGTTTCCCGTGTGTTTGTTTATTACGGCGGGCACGGCGCACCCGATCTGGAAACGGGCGATGCTTTTTTTGTGCCGGTGGACGGCAACCCCGAGTATATCCGAGCCAGCGGCTATCGCCTGCAAACTTTTTACGACAATCTCTCGAAGATTCCGGCCAAAAAAATCACGGTCGTGCTGGATGCCTGTTTTTCCGGCAATACGGATAAGGGAATGCTTTTCAAGGGCATCAGTCCGGCGCTGGTGAAGGTGAAGAAGGAATATCGCGGGCCGGCGGGAGCGGTGCTGATGACCAGCGCTTCGACGGATCAGGTGTCGGCCTGGTATCCGGAAAAGCGCCATTCGCTGTTTACCTATTATTTTCTCAAGGGGCTTCAGGGCGAGGCGGACGCCAGCGGCGACGGAAAGATTACGGTGGGAGAGCTTTCCGACTATCTCAAGGAGCATGTCCCTTACATGGCCAGACGTCTGAAGGGCGTGGAGCAGCAGCCGGTGATTATGGGCAACGCGGGTGATGTGCTGGCGGTGCTGAAGAAATAGAAATATATGCGCAGGGGATGCGAAGAAATCATTAACGGTGTTTACCTGATCGGAGGCCCGAATGTCACACAGGCGGACGACGCGGCCGTTTATCTGATCGACTTTGCCGGGGAGCTGGTTTTGATTGACGCGGGCGCCGGCGGCAGTTCGTCGCAACTGGTCCGCAATATGGAAATGCTGGGCCTGGACCCGAAAGCCCTGTCCAGCGTGATTCTGACGCACTGCCATATCGACCACATCGGTTCCGCGGCTTTTTTCCGGCAAAAGTACGGGGCCAAAATCGTGATCCATGAACTGGATGCAAAAGCGCTGGAAACCGGCGATTCCGTCCGGACGGCGGCCAACTGGTACGGAACAACATTTCCGCCGACAAAGATCGACCGGAAATTAACCGGCGCGCAGGAGACATTGACATTCGGCAGCGAAGAACTGCATTGCCTGCACACCCCCGGCCACACGCCCGGTTCCATTGCCCTGTATCTGGACAGGGAAGGCAAACGCGTATTGTTCGGTCAGGACATTCACGGCCCGTTTTACAAGGCTTTCGGCTCCGACATTTCCGCGTGGAAAAAATCCATGCAGACGCTTCTCGCCCTGGAGGCCGATATTCTCTGTGAAGGCCACTTCGGCATTTACCAGCCAAAAAACAAGGTACGGGATTATATCGAGCGGTATCTCGATGAGTATGAGTGAATCTTCTGCTCCGCTAAAGAATGAACCCAAGAATATTTTTAAGCTACCATCCGGGCATGGACTTCGCTGTTGATTTTGGCGCCTGTGGTTTCTTCCGTGATTTTTAAGTCATAACTGGTTTGCAGGTTGAGCCAGAACTGAGCGGTCGTTCCGAAATACCGGGCCAGTCTCAGGGCCGTGTCGGGTGAAACCGCGCGGCGTTCGCGGACGATGTCGTTCATGCGCGGCGCCGGAACCTTAAGTTCCATGGCCAGCGCGTTGACGCTCATCCCCAATGGCGCAAGAAATTCTTCTCTTAATACTTCGCCGGGGTGAACCGGGCGCATTTTGTTTTTAAGGGCCATGATCAATTCTCCTTAATGATAATCAACAATTTCCAAATCCAAGGCATCTCCGTTTTCAAAACGGAAACATAAGCGTCGCTGATCGTTTATGCGGATGCTGAAAAAACCTTTGCGGTCTCCCCGAAGCGCTTCAAAGCGATTGCCCGACGGGCTGCGTAAATCCTCCTGTGCGCAGGCGTCATCGAGCATCTGTAATTTCCGCTGGGCAACAGTGGCAAAGGCTTTAAATCTTTTGGGGCCTTTCCCTTCGAATAAAGCCTGCGTATCTTTACACCGGAAAGATTTAATCATGATGGACTGATATAACGCCACGCGTTAAACGTCAGACGGAAAAATTGCCGGGTCAAAAGGGGGCTGTTTTAAATGAGCGCCAGGCTGTCCGCGACGGCCATGCCCGAAAGCGTCGGACGCAGGCAGCCGTCCTTGATTTCCACAAGGCCCTCCTCCGCCAGTTGATGGAGGGTTTGTGTTTTCTGTTCGAGCAGATCCACGCCATATCGGGCTTGATATTGGCCGAGGTCAATGCCGTCTTTCGTGCGCAGGCCGAGAAAAAGCGCTTCCATGGCCAATTGCTCCGTTGAAAGCTCTTCGGATGACCCAACCGGCGTTTTGCCTTCGGAGAGGCCCCGGATATAGGCATCGACGTCCGCCGTATTCCACCAGCGCCTGCGGTCGCAAAACGAATGGGCGGCGGGTCCCAACCCCAGATAGGGGACATGCCGCCAGTATTTCATGTTGTGTCTGGACCGGAGGTTTTCCGCGCGCGCGAAGTTGGACACTTCGTAATGAATATAACCCGCATCCGTCAGAATCCGCGATGTTGTCATAAAGAAATCCAGCGCCTCGTTTTCAGATGGCGGTTGCGCGCCTTTCTCCCGGTATTGCCGGTAGAGAGATGTTTTCTCGTCGAGCGAGAGTTGGTAGCAGGACAGATGTTCCGGGGCAAAGGACAGGGCTTTCTCCAGGGTTTTGATCCAGAGGCGGGTATCCTGGTCGGCAACGCCGTAGATCAAATCAAGGCCGATGTTTTGAAATCCGGCTTTTCGGGCGTCGTCGATCGCCGCCAGGGCTTCTTTGGCGGAATGTCTGCGTCCGAGAAAATGCAAAAGGCGGTCGTCAAAGGATTGCACGCCGATGTTCAGGCGGTTGACGCCCAGAACTTTCAAACCCTGGAAGTAAGCCGGAGACACATCGCCCGGATTGACTTCCATGGTGATTTCAACGTCTTCCGGATACCGGCGCTTGCGCCCTCGCGCCACCTTTAGGTGGTCAGGGTATTCGCCGGTATGACAGGGGATGTGATTGGTTGCCGGTTTATCAACGTTCAAAGAATGATGTTCAACATTGGCATGGGCAGGGCTGATTTGAAAATGGCGATGGACGGCGGCAAGTAGATTTTCGATTTGTTCAATGGAAAGAAGGGAAGGCGTCCCGCCGCCGATATAAATCGTGTCAAAGCCTTTGAAAAGATACTCTCCTCCGCCATTCCGAAGGCGGGAATCTATAGAACTGCTAAAAAAACTGGATTTTCGCCTGCGCGGGAATGACAAATTTGCGTTGTTTCCCAATGATAAATTTTCTTTTTTCCCCAATGAATTTAAAGTTATTGCATCAAAGGGAACAAGTGACGATTTGCAGAAAGCCATTTCCTGTACGAGGGCCTTCACAAATTCAGGAATCCGATCAGGGCAGGCAACGGAGTAAAAGCTGCAATAGCCGCATTTGCTTTTACAGAAAGGGATGTGAAGATAAAGACCGGCTTGATCCATATGCATTGATTTAGGTCCTTGGTGCACAAAATATCCATTTGAACGGACATGGGGAGCGTTTTGGTTGATAAATCTTGGCGAAGCGCAGGATAAGCGCTGACAACTGTTTGAGCCGAAGGCGAGTTTTGTCAGCGCCTGAAGCGAGCCGTAGATTTACCCAAAACGCTCACTGTCCGTGAAAAGGATTTTTGTGTGACATATGACCAGCGTGTCGTTAGTCGCTATCCGACTTCAGCACCGCGAGAAACGCGCTCTGCGGGATGCTGACCGACCCGATCATCTTCATGCGCTTCTTGCCTTCCTTCTGCTTCTCCAGCAGTTTTCGTTTGCGCGTGATGTCGCCGCCGTAGCACTTGGCGGTGACGTCCTTGCGGAACGCGCTGATCGTGCTGCGGGCGATGATTTCCGATCCGATGGCGCCCTGAATGGCGATCTTGTACATCTGGCGCGGGATTTCGTCCTTCAGGCGGTCGCAGGCGATCAGCGCCCGGGCGCGGGCGCGCTCCCGGTGGACGATCTGGGAAAGCGCATCGACCTTTTCTCCGTTGACCAGAATGTCCATCAGGACCAGGTTGCTTTCCCGGTAATCGATGATGTCGTAGTCGAACGAGCCGTAGCCCTGCGTGACGGATTTGAACCGGTCGTAAAAGTCGAAAATGACCTCGGCCAGCGGCATTTCGTAAGAGAGTTCCACGCGGCCGGGGCCGGTATAATTCATATTGGAATTGACGCCGCGTTTTTCCATGCACAGCTTCATGACGCTTCCCAGATAGCGCTCCGGCAGCATCATGGAAGCGCGGATATAAGGCTCCTCGCCTTTATCAATTTCCGCGGGGTCAGGATAATGGGCTGGATTGTCGACGTAGATCACTTTGCCGTCTTTGAGGGTGAAGCGGTAACGCACGCTGGGAACGGAAAGAATAATCGACAGGTCATATTCCCTCTCCAGTCTCTCCTGAACGATGTCCAGGTGCAGAAGTCCGAGGAAGCCGCAGCGGAAGCCCTGCCCCAATGCGGCGGAGGAGTCTTTTTCGTAGATGAACGATGCGTCGTTCAGCTTATATTTTTCGAGCGAGTCCGCCAGATCCTGGTAATCGTCGGACGCGATGGGATAGATCGACGCGAAGACCACGGGCTTGACTTCCTTGAATCCCGGCAGAGGCTGCAGGCAGGGCCTGTCCTGGTGTGTGATGGTGTCGCCCGTGCGCACGTCGGAGACGGTCTTGACGCCGGCAATGATGTAGCCTACCTCGCCTGCGGAAAGTTTTTCCCGTCTGGCGCGAGTGAGGAGGAAATGACCGACTTCTTCCACCTTGTAGGTTGCGTTGTTGTACATGAAGCGGATGATGTCGCCGGCTTTGACGGAGCCGTCAAAAACGCGGCAGTGAATGATGGTTCCCCGGTAGGCGTCGTATTTGGCGTCAAAGATCAGAGCCGCGAGCGGATTTTCTTCGCCGCCTGTGGGCGGCGGAATGCGCTCGACAATCGCTTCCAGGATTTCTTCGATGCCGGTGCCTTCCTTGGCGGAAGCCTTGATGTGCGTGTCCGGATCCAGTCCCAGTTCGGAATCAATTTCCTCCAGAACGCGGTCGATGTCGGCCGACGGCAGGTCGATTTTATTGATAATGGGAATGATCTCCAGGTTGTGCTCCATCGCGAGGTAGAGGTTCGCCAGCGTCTGGGCCTGGACGCCCTGCGCCGCGTCGATCAGAAGCAGCACGCCTTCGCAGGAGGCCAGCGACCGTGAGACTTCGTAGGAAAAATCAACATGGCCCGGCGTATCGATCAGGTTCAGGATATAGTCCTTGCCGTCTTTGGCGCGGTAGGGCAGGGAGATGGCATTGCTCTTGATGGTGATGCCGCGTTCGCGCTCGATGTCCATGTTGTCCAGAAGCTGATCCTGAAAATTTCGCTCATTGCAGACGCCGGTGTGCTGGATCAGCCGGTCGGCCAGCGTGGATTTGCCGTGATCGATATGGGCGATAATGCTGAAATTTCTGATATTTTCCATAGGGGTTTAAAAAAAGCCCTCCAAGGAGTCTGGGGGGCTTTTTATCCTAAAAGCGGTCCGGATGCAATTATCCGAGTTTTTTCATCAGGTCTTCGGAAACTTCCTTGACGCCGGCGCGGCCGTCAACGACGATCACTTTGGTTCGTTCCTTGAAGTAATTGACGGCGGCAAGCGTTCCGGTTTTCGTGTCGTAGTAAATGCCGTGGCGCTTGTCGATGGCGGCCGCGTCCTGATCATCGGCGCGGGTGGCAAGCTCTTCGCAGCCGCAAACGCGGCAGACGATCTTGCCGTTTTTCTCCGCCGGTTTGATGGCGTCGATGTAGATGTTGTTCGGATGGTTGTTGTCCATCTTGCAAAGCCTCCGGCCCATGATGCGCTTCTTGGCGGTCTCGCGGTCGAGATCGATTTCAATCACGATATCCAGTTTGATGTTTTCCTTCTGCAGGGCGGCCCAGAGCGCTTCCGCCTGCGCCAGATTGCGGGGAAACCCGTCCAGGAGCCAGCCTTTTTTGGCGTCGTCTTCCTTCAGACGGTTGAGGATCATGGGGATGGTGATATCGTCGGGGACCAGTTCGCCGCGGTCGATGAATGCCTTGGCCTTTTCTCCCAGCGGGGTTTTTTTGGAGATGTTCTGGCGGAATATCACACCCGTTTCAATGTGGGGAACCCCGAATTTCTTCTGCACGATCGCGCCCTGCGTGCCTTTGCCGCTGCCGTTGGGCCCAAATATTAAAATATTCACTTCTCGCATACTCCTTTCATAAAATAGATTAAACCAGCCGCCTTATAATGTATTGTCTCTTTTTTCGCAACTTTAAAGATTGACCGGCGGTTGGCGTTCAAGAATTGGTTTTCTAAACGGTTTTATTAAGACGCCGGTTGCCGGGCGGGCGGTTTCGGATCCGGCTTTTTGCGTTTGTCGGCGCTCAATTCATCGATGGCGGCGGCAATGGCGGCGGCTCTTGGCGTTCCTTCCGTTGTGTATTCTTGCGCCTTGCGGAAATGGAAGAGGGCGCTTTGGGTTTTATTTTCTTTTTTCAGATACAAACCGAAATAATAGTGAAAATCGGCCATTTGGTTGAGCCGGCCATAGGACATGGCAATGTGATAGTTGATGTCCTCGCCTTCCAGGGTTTGATTTTTCAGCTTCAAAAAATAATTCAGGGCGTTTGCATAGTCGCCCTCGGCAAAATACGCTTTGCCCAGGGCCAGCGTCGTTTGATCATTTTCGGGGTTGATTGTGGCCGCCTTGAGCAGATAAAAGCGGGCCAGTTCGGCATTGCCCGTTTTCAGATAGAGCAGGCCGGCGCTTTTCAGAACGTCCTCGTCCCGCGGCGCCAGCGCCAGCGCCTTTTTCAAATTTTCCAGCGCTTCGTTTGTCCGTCCGAGCTGATCGTTCGCGATCGCAAGGGCATACAGCAGGTCCACGTTTTGGGGGTCCTTGGCCAGAGCCTCCGTCAGTTGGCCGCGCCGCTTGTTCAGGTCGCCAGCGTCGGGTGTGATCAAAGCCTGCATGCGCACGATATTCCCGACGATATTGGCCGATCCGCCCGAGCGGCGATACTCGGTTTGCAGCAGGCTTTCCAGATAAAAGATACGGTCATCCGTGCCCGGGTGCGTCAGGAAATAGGAGGGAATGGTTTTGGATAAAAATTCATACTGCTTCATGATTTTGAGGAATTCCACCATGGCCGCCGGATAGTAGCCGGAATGCGCCAGGTAACTGATGCCCAGGCGGTCTGCCTCTTCTTCATGCTCCCTTTGATATTTAAGGCTCATCGTCTGGGCGCCCGCCACGGAAAACATGGCCAGAGCCGCCGAGGCGTCTCCGCCTCCGCCCAGGAGCGCGCCGGCGATGATGCCGGCCAGCATGGCAATGTTGAGCTTCTTGGATTTTTCGATGATGCTGGCGACGTGCCGCGAGTTTGCGTGCGCGATTTCATGCGCCATTACGCCCGCGAGCTGCGCCTCATTTTCGACGACGGTGATCAGCCCTTTGTTGATGTACACATAACCGCCGGGCGTGGCGAAGGCGTTGATGCCCGAACTGTTGAAGACGGTAAATGTGTAGGGAAACGACGCTTTGTTGCTGTGGGCCAGAATCCGGTTGCCGATTTCCGAAACGTAGGCGTTCAGCTTCTGGTCGCGGGACAGGAAATTTCCCTGGTCCAGCTTTTCATAGATTTCCCTGCCCATTTTTTTTTCGTCATCGATGGTGAACGCGGCCCGGGCGTTTGGTGTTGCAAAAAGAAGCAGGGCCAAAACGAGGAAAAAATAAAAATATTGATTTTGAAGCATTTTACGCATAGTTCATTAAACAACCATTTTTTGATGAAAAATTCTACCTGCTTTGTTCGGATTAGGCAAGCCTTCCTTGCGAAGCCAAACGAGGGGAGAGAGGGGAGCGGGAGAAATGACGGGAAAAGTGATCACGATTGACGGGCCGGCAGGCTCCGGAAAAAGTACGGTGAGCAGGGCACTGGCCGCCAAACTGCAATATCTGTATCTGGACACGGGGGCGCTGTATCGCGCGCTCGCTTACAAGGCGCTGAAGATCAACCTGGACATGAATCATCCCGCTAAACTTGCGGAATTTTGTTCGACCACCGAGGTCACGCTGAAGAATGTGAACGGTAAAATGACGGTTTGGGTGGACGGAGAGGACGTGGGCGAAAAAATCCGCACGGAGGAAGTCGGCCTTGCCGCCTCAGCCATCTCCGCTTTTCCCGTGGTCCGCGAAAAACTGCTTTCCCTGCAGAGGGAAGCGGGCGCGGGCGGCGGCATTGTGGCGGAAGGAAGAGACATGGGATCGGTCGTTTTTCCGGACGCGGATTTCAAATTCTATCTGGACGCCGATCTTGAGGAGAGGATTCGAAGACGACACGACGAACTGGTCTCCAAAAACCGTGCGGCTGAACGATCCGCGATATCCCGGGACATGAAGGCCAGAGATGCGCAGGATACCAACAGAAAAATCGCGCCGCTGACGTCGGCGCCGGACGCCGTCGTCATTGACTCGACGTCCCTGACGGTTTCGGAAGTCCTCCGGGAAATTCTTGAGCATCTGCAAGATCCGCTGATTGCGGATACAAAATAAGCGCGGCTTCCATCAGCGCCTGATTTGTCTTGCTATTTAATATTCGGTATGTTAGGCAACCACCATTAAAAAGTCTTATAAAAATTAGGGGGTATCAGGTTAATGGTTAACAATAACAACACAAACTCAACAAGTGAAAAGGAGGTTCAGGCAGACTCGTCCGTTTCCATCGCAACAAACCCGTCCACGCAGTCCAAAGAAGAGGATATGGGCTTTAAGGAACTTTATGAGCAGAGCCTTAATCAACTGCAATACGGCGATATCGCCTGCGGCAAAATTGTGCAGATTACCGCGGACACGGTAATGGTGGATGTGGGTTGGAAAACGGAGGGGTTTATTCCCATCAAGGAACTGAAAGACGCCCAGGGAAACGTGAATGTTTCCGTCGGCGACGACATAGAAGTTTTTATCGATAAAAGGGATTCCGAAGGAAATCTGGTCTTGTCCCGGGAGAAAGCGGCCAAATTGAAAGTCTGGGATGAAATCAAGAACGTCAGCGAAAACAATCAAAAAATAAAAGGGACCGTTGTGGAGAAGGTCAAGGGAGGCCTTTCCGTCGATATCGGCATCATCGCTTTCCTGCCCGGTTCGCAAATCGATATCCGTCCGATCAAGGATCTGGACCAGTTCGTCGGCCAGACGCTGGAGTTCAACGTTTTGAAGTATGACCGCAAACGCAACAATGTCGTGCTTTCCCGTAGATCGATTGTGGCTTCCGAGCGCGAAAAGGAAAAGAAAGCCACGCTGGACAATCTTTCCGAGGGCAGCATTGTGGAAGGGGTCATCAAAAATATCACGGACTACGGGATTTTTATCGATCTGGGAGGCATCGACGGATTGCTCCATGTGACGGATATTTCCTGGGGGAGAATCGCCAAACCCTCGGATATTTTTCAAAAGGGCCAGAAAATTACGGTGAAGGTTCTTTCCTTTGACCGTGAGAAGGAAAGAGTTTCCCTGGGGCTGAAGCAGCTTCATGAAAATCCCTGGGAGCACATTTCCGAAAAGTATCCGGTTGGCGTCCTGGTGCAGGGCAAAGTGGTCAACCTGACCGATTACGGCGTGTTTATTGAACTGGAGCCGGGCGTCGAAGGTTTGGTGCATATTTCGGAAATGTACTGGACGCGCGAAATCAAGCATCCGTCCAAGGTGATGAATATCGGGGATGTCGTGAACGTGGTGGTGCTGGAAGTCAATCCGGAGGCCAAGAGGGTCTCCCTCAGCCTGAAGCAGACAACGGCCAATCCCTGGGAAAAGCTGAAGGAAAAATATCCCGTCGGAACGATAGTGAAGGGTCTTGTGCGCAATATCACGAATTTCGGCGTGTTTGTCGGAATCGAGGACGGCATTGACGGCCTGGTCCATGTGTCTGATATTTCCTGGAAACACCGGGTCACCCATCCCTCCGAATATTTCAAGAAAGGCCAGGAGGTGGAAGCGGTTGTCCTGAATATTGACGTGGACAACGAGAAATTCTCCCTGGGCATCAAGCAGATTGAGAAGAATCCCTGGGAGGAACTGCCCAGAAAATACGCGCCCGGCAGCGTGGTGACGGGTAAAATCACCAACTTTACCGACTTCGGGATTTTTGTGGAAATCGAAGACGGCATCGAGGGGCTGGTGCATATTTCCGAAATCAGCCAGAAGCGCGTGAAATCTTCCGCGGAATTGTACAACGTCGGCGACAAGGTGTCCGCGGTGGTCAAGAGCATCGACATCAGGACCAAGAAAATCCGGCTGAGCATCAAGGATATGGAAGCGCCGGCGCCTACGCCCGCATCCAATCCGTATCTCAACAACCGCGAAAATGTCGGATCAACGCTGGCGCAGGCTCTGGCAGACGTAAAAATCGGCAACCAGTCCAAGGAATAGGACATGAGAAAACATCCGGTCGTTGTGGGACTGATTTTGCTCGTTGCGCTGGGAGCGGTCGTGTATTTCATGTCGTACCGGGCGGGGCTTCAGTCCTCCCGCGCCGGATCGAATGCCTTTTCGCTCACCGATAAGATCGGCGTGGTGCCCGTGGAAGGCGTCATCACGGATTCGATCGAAATTGCCGAAAACCTGGAAGCGTTCGGGAAAGACCGTTCCATTGTCGCCGTGGTCGTCCGCATTGATTCGCCCGGCGGGGGCGTTGCCGCCTCGCAGGAAATTTACGACGCCGTCGTGGCGCTGAAAAAAAAGAAAAAAGTGGTGGCGTCCATGGGATCGATCGCCGCGTCCGGCGGCCTGCTGATCGCCTGCGCCGCCGATAAAATTGTCGCCAATCCGGGGACCATCACGGGCAGCATATCGGCGGTCATGCAATTCGCCAATCTGGAAGAGCTCATGAAAAAAATCGGCGTGAAGTCCTCCGTGGTCAAAAGCGGCCCGTACAAGGATATCGGATCTCCCATGCGGGAAATGACGCCTGAAGAAAAAATCATCATTCAGGAGCTCATCGACGACATTTATAATCAGTTTATTGATGTGATTGTCCGGGACCGGAAACTTCCCCGCCAGCAGGTGATTGCGATCGGGGACGGCCGCGTCTTCTCGGGGCGCAAAGCCAAGGAATACGGGCTGGTGGATCAATTGGGCGATCTGGCGGCGGCGGCGAAACTGGCCGGCGTTCTGGCCGGAAGCAGTGGCTCCTATGATCTGGTGTATCCTCCGGCAAAGCGCCTTTCCATCCTGGATTACGTCATGGAGAGCGCGGCCAATCAGCTCGCGCGGTCTGTCAGACAAAAAGCTGAAACCTGGGGAGGGGCCGGCTATCTGTACATTCCGTGACCCAAGACCCGCCATGCCGTCATGACCAAAAATGAACTCGTCAAAAAGGTGCGGGTACAATGCAAAATCTACTCGCAAAAGGACATCGCTCTGGCCGTGCAGGCGATCCTGGATGCCGTGGCAGGCGCGTTGAAAAAAAGTGACCGGATCGAGATTCGGGGATTCGGCACGTTTACGGTGCGCGAAAGAAAGGCCAGAGTGGCCCGTAATCCAAAGTCGGGCGCCCGCGTGGCGCTGAAAGACAGAAGGGTCGCTTTTTTTAAAACAGGAAAAGATCTCCGTTTACGGGTGGAGAATCCGGAATGACTTACAAAAACATTATCGTCGACAAGAAAAAGGGCTATGCGGTCATTCGATTCAACCGCGCCCACGAGATGAACGCCCTGTCCAAGGAAATGCGGCTGGAATTCAACGACGCGCTTCTGGACGTGGAGAACGATCCCGAAATCAAGGCGCTGGTGATTACCGGAGGAGAATATGTTTTCTCCGCCGGCATGGACATCAAGGAAATGTCGCTTTTGTCCAATGTGGAGATCGACGACTACTTTGAGTCCATGAAACGGTATCTGAAAAAAATTTATACGTTCCCGAAGCCCGTTATTGCCGCGGTTGGCGGAATTGCCCTGGGCGGAGGATTCAATATCGTGACGGTCTGCGATCTGATTATCGCATCGGAAAGCGCGATTTTCTGTCACCCGGAGCTGAAGTTCGGATTTAGCCCTCTTTTTTATCCGCTGAGCCAGATCGTCGGGGTGAACAAAGCCAAGGAAATCACGATGCTGGGGGAGCCCATCGGCGCGAAAGAAGCGGAAAGAATCGGTCTGGTCAATAAAGTGGCGCCTCCGGAAAAGTTCATGCAGGAAGCCGAAAAAGTCGCACAGACCCTGTCGATGCGGTCGGCCAAAGTCATAGAAGAATTGAAGAATATTTGCGCCGTCGTGCCACGGATGGACAAGATTGCCGCGCTGGACATGGAGCTGTCCATCAGCGGCATGCTGTTTGCGCGGGATGAACGAAAAATTCATATGAATGAAGAGCTGTTCCTGAAGAAACTCCGCAAGAAAAAGCAGAATTAGGCCTTTGCCGGGAAGGGGATCGCAGGCGTTTCCCGCAGAATGGAGACTTGGTTTGAAAAATGTCATTTCGAGGAGCGCGAGCGACGAGAAATCCTAATGATGGCAGTTTGTTAAAGATTTCTCCCTTCGGTCGAAATGACAAAAAATGGCAGTTATTCAAAGCTCTCGAATGATCATCTTTTTTGAAATTTCCGCTTTACAAATTCTACAGATTGTCCCAGTCATTGCCCGGAGCGGCAAAGTCCTTGAGCTGGTCCCGTCGCTTCTTGTGCTGGAGCTTTTTTAGCGCTTTGGCTTCGATCTGACGGATGCGCTCCCGGGTTACCCCCATCATATCGCCGACTTCCTCGAGAGTAAAAGGCCCGTAATTGCAGGCGACCCAGGTGCAGTTCAGGAAATCTTCATTCTTCAGACGCCATTCACAGGTGGTGTCGGCGCAGATTTCCGCGATGAGAATCCCCTTTTTCTTGCAGACATACTGATTGATCATAAAGGATCGTCCTCTCGTTTAAATAAAATCGCGCGTAATTTATGATTGGATGAGTCGTTTGTCAATCCCGAATCAAATCAAAAAGATATTTTTTCCGGAGGCCGCCTCTCCGGGACATACGTGTGGGGGATCTTGTCATTGTTCCAGTCTTCGGAAACGTAAAGATTGCAATAGCAGCTTCCGAATTCTTTTACGTCCTGGGCCCGGTAAACGCAGGGGCAAAGGATGTCTCGGTCCTTCTCGCGCTCGCCCGTCGCCAGCCGGCAGGGGCAGGAGGAATAGCCGTAACGTTCTTTGTTGACCAGCAAGTCCGAGAGAATCGAAAGCACCCACTCCCTGTCTTTATTGAAATAATACCCTTTGGGTTCCTGGGCTTTTTTCAGAAGATCATACAATTCGGCGGGTTTCATTAGATTCCCAAAGCCTCCCGAAGCGCAGCTTCCTTAAACCCGACGATCACCTGATTGCCGATGACAATCGTCGGAAAGGATCGCTGGGGGTTGTACTGGATCACCTCGTTCAACATGGCCTCACGGTCGGCGCCCTGAAGAAGATCGACATCGGTTGCGTCAAAAACGATCCCGTTTTCGTTTAAAAATTTCTTGGCCGCTTTGCAATGACTGCATGTGCTCAAGGTGTATATTTTTACTGGCTTGGGCATTTTCCGCCTCCTCCGATTTTTTGGTTTTATATAGGATTTCGGGAGGTTCTGTCAAGATGATCTTCGAATCGGGGAGGACAAAGATTTATTGACAAGACCCCTCAATTCATATATCAACAAAACCTCAATCGAGGAAAGATAATATACGGTATGAAACATAAGAGTATTATCGTAGCTGAAGGTTTTCCTTTCATCGTCCTCTCCCTTGTCTTCACTGGTTTTGCAGCTTTTTTCGGCGTGGCCTGGCTGACGATTCTGCTCGCCGCATTGACGATATTTATCATTGCTTTTTTCCGCAACCCCCAGAGGCACTTTCAGGCTGCGGAAAAGCTGGTCATCAGTCCGGCCGACGGCAAAGTCATTAAAATGGAAGAGGTAGATGTCCGGGGCGCAATGGCCGGCCGGTTCAAAAAAATCAGCATCTTTATGAATGTGTTCAATGTTCACGTCAACCGCGCTCCCTACGAAGGAACGATAGAGAAGATATCCTATCACCCGGGGAAATTTGTGTCGGCCAATCTGGACAAAGCCTCGACGGAGAATGAACGCAACGAAGTGCTGATCCGCACGGAAGACGGCCGCGCAATTTGGACCGTGCAGATTGCCGGGCTTATCGCCAGAAGAATTGTGTGCTGGATCCGTGAAGGGGAAACACTTGCCAAAGGCGAACGGTTCGGCATGATCCGTTTCGGTTCCCGTGTTGAGGTTTTTCTGCCTGCCGATTCCCGCGTTGTTGTCCGCCTGAACGATAAGGTCCGGGCGGGACAAACACCACTAGGATACCTTTCATGAATTCAGGGCGCCACATTCGCAATACCCGGCTCAAGAAGGGCATTTATGTTCTGCCGAACCTGATTACCACCGCCAGCTTGTTCATGGGGTTTTATTCGATCATCGCCTCGATTCAGGAGAAGTTCTTTGTGGCGGCGATTGCCATTCTGGTGTCCATGGTCTTCGACGGCCTGGACGGCCGGATCGCCCGCATCACCAACACCACCAGCAAATTCGGCGCGGAATACGATTCTCTGGCGGATCTGATCGCTTTCGGCGTCGCTCCGTCCCTGCTGGCCTTCATGTGGGCGATGTCTTCCTACGGGAAACTGGGCTGGATGGCCGGCTTTCTGTTTGTGACCTGCGGCGCTTTACGTCTGGCGCGGTACAATATTCAGATCGGCCTGATCGACAGCAAGGTTTTTAACGGGCTGCCCATTCCCGCGGCTGCGGCCGTCATTGCCACAACGGTTATATTCGTCAATGATGTCATGGGCATTGAAGGCATTTTCCACAACCCATACGTGATGATCTGCGTCGTCATTCTGGCTTTTTTGATGGTCAGCAACATCAAATACTACAGCGGAAAAGACATGAAGCTCTTTGCCCGCATGCCGTTCATGACTTTTCTGGTGGTGGTCGGCATCTTGCTGGTGATTATTTATAAACCGGAAGTGACGATTTTTGTCATCACCGTCGGCTACGCTTTGTCCGGCCCCGTCTGGTGGCTTTGCAAAGTCATCAACAAGAAGCACGGCACCGAAACGGACGCCAAAGATCTTCCCGGCGGGGAGAAGTGAAGGGATGATCGGGGCGGTCCGGCCATGAGGTTATGAGAATCACCGGCGGGAAGTTTAAAGGAAGAACATTGCATTTTCCCTCCCGGTCATCGTCGAGACCGACGACGGATTTTTTGCGGGAAGCTCTTTTTAATTTACTGGGACCGCAAACGGACCGGAGTTTTCTGGACTTGTTTGCCGGCTCGGGATCCGTGGGATTGGAAGCGGCGAGCCGCGGGGCGAAACAAATTGTTTTTGTTGAAAAAAGCGGAAAACTGATCGGCGTTCTTCGCGAAAATGTTTCTTTATGCGGTTGTTCGGAGCAAGCCCGGATTATTCATGACGGCGTCGCTTCGGCGCTTTGCGTCCTCTACGATCAACCGGGCAGGTTTGATGTTATCTTTGCCGATCCTCCCTACGGTCAGGGCTTCATTGGAGAGACGCTGGGGGCCCTGCGGAACTGTCCGGTCATCCGGGAGGGTGGAATCCTTGTGCTCCAGCATTCCGTCCGGGAACCGCTGCCCGAACTTCCAAAACCCTGGTTGGTGGCGGACCAGAGAAAATATGGGGAAAATCTATTAACGTTTATAAGGATGGACGGCGCATGACACAAGAAAAAACCGGCTACAAAATCGCAATTTATCCCGGCTCGTTTGATCCGATTACCAACGGTCATGTGGATATCATCAAAAGGGGCAGCCGGATCTTTGACAAAATCATCGTTCTGGTTGCCTATAATCCACGAAAATCATTTCTTTTCAGTATGGAAGAGCGTTGCCAGCTCATCCGCGAAATATTCAAGGGTTGTGAATGCATTCAGGTGGACAGCCATGACGGCCTGCTGATTGATTACCTGCAGAAATCCGGCGCCAGCACGATTCTGCGGGGCATGCGCGCCCTTTCAGATTTTGAATATGAATTCCAGATGGCGCTGATGAACCGCCGCCAGACCAAAAACGTCGAGACCGTTTTTCTCATGAGCGGATTCCGATGGTTTTTCACCAGCTCCAATATCATCAAGGAAGTGGCGAGCCTCGGAGGGACGGTCCGGGGGCTGGTTCCGGACAATGTGTATCAAAGACTGCTCGAAAAATATCCCAATAAAAAAACAACAGGAGGTCGTTTGTGAAACTGGCGTCAAGAGTAGCAAAAGTGAAACCGTCGGAGACCCTGGCCATTACGGCCAAAGCCAATGCCCTGCGGGCGCAGGGAAGGGATGTCATCGGTTTTGGCGCAGGCGAACCGGATTTTGACACCCCCGACCACATCAAACAGGCGGCCATCCGGGCCATCGAGGCAGGCTTTACAAAATACACGCCGGTGGGCGGAACGGATGAACTCAAAGACGCGATCATTGCCAAACTGAAGACCGACAACCGCCTGGAGTACAAGCGGTCGCAGGTGGTCGTTTCCTGCGGCGCCAAGCACACGCTGTACAATCTGGCGCAGGCGCTCTTCGAAGAGGGGGATGAAGTCATCATTCCGGCGCCCTACTGGGTTTCCTATCCGGATATCGTCGTGCTGGCCGGAGGAACGCCGGTCATCCTCAACACGCTGGAGAAAGACGGCTTCAAGATGAAGCCCGAACAGCTGAAAGCGTCGATCACCGGCCGCACCCGGGCCGTCATTTTTAACGGTCCGTCCAATCCGACGGGCGCGGCCTATTCGCCGGACGAACTGAAGGCGCTGGCCGCCGTTTTGGCGGATACGGATATTTTTGCCATTTCGGACGACATCTACGAAAAGATCCTCTATGCCGACTTCCCCTTTGCCAATCTCGCCATGGCGGAACCCCGCCTGAAGGACAGAACCATTGTGGTCAACGGCGTTTCCAAGGCGTACGCCATGACCGGCTGGCGGATCGGCTATGCCGCGGGTCCGGAAGAAATCATCGGCGCGATCAGCAAGATCCAGAGCCAGAACACCTCCAACCCGACCTCCATATCGCAAAAGGCGTCGGTTGCCGCGCTTGCCGGCGATCAGCAGGTCGTCTCCATGATGGTCGCGGAATTCAAAAAGAGGAAGGACTATATTGTCGATGCGCTCAACGATATTCCGGGGATTTTCTGTCCGATGCCCGAGGGCGCTTTCTATGTATTCCCCAATGTGTCGGCTCTCTACGGCCGTTCGTACGAGGGGAAGAAAATTTCGAATTCAACGGAGTTTATCGAATATCTGCTCGACGGCGCCAACGTGGCCACTGTGCCGGGGGTGGCATTCGGCAGCGACGATCATATCCGCCTGTCTTACGCAACCTCATTGAAGAACATTGAAGAAGGCGTCCGGAGAATCAAAGACGCCGTCGCGAAGCTGGGTTAAACAATCTTCTGAAGGAAGGGAATCATGGGAGGGATTTTCGGCGTAGTTTCCGAGGACAGTTGTGTTCAAACGCTGTTTTACGGAACGGATTATCATTCTCATCTGGGAACCGAGCACGGCGGCATGGCCGTTTACGGGCACAGGGGGTTTTACAACACGATTCACGAAATATCGCAGGCGCAGTTCAAGTCGCGGTTTGTCGATGACTACCGGAAGATGGAAGGGCACTCCGGCATCGGCGCCATCGACGACGAATCGCCGCAGCCGCTTATTTTCCGTTCCAAATTCGGCGTTTACGCGGTGGTTGCTACGGGGCTCATCACCAATAAAAGCGAGCTGGTCGGCGAGCTGCTCAACGAAGGCGCGTCCTTTACGGAAGTGGCGGGCGGAGGCGTCAACAATTCGGAAATCGTCGCTTCCCTGATCAACCGGGGCGACAACATTGTCGAGGGCATCGCGTCCATGCGCGGGATTATTGAAGGGTCCATCTGTGTTCTGGTGCTGACGGCGGAAGGCATTTACGCGGCCCGGGACAAGGTCGGGCGCTTTCCGCTTGCGCTGGGCCGGAGCAAGGATCCCAACCGGAAATCCTATGTGGTCGCCACCGAAGCCAGCTCCTTTGAGAACCTGGGATATGAACTGCAGCGGTTTCTGGGCCCCGGGGAAATTGCGCTTTTGACCCCCGACGGCGTCCGGCAGCTCAAACCGGAAGGGAGCCAGAAGAAAATATGTTCCTTTCTGTGGATTTATACCGGTTCTCCTTCCTCCATCTACGACGGCGTCGGCGTGGAAAGCACCCGGGAGCGGTGCGGCCGTTATCTGGCCAGGCGCGACCATGTGAAAGTGGATTTCGTCGCAGGCGTCCCGGATTCCGGCGTCGGGCATGCCGTCGGCTACGCCATGGAATCCGGCATTCCCTACCGGCGCCCCCTGGTGAAATACACGCCCGGCTATGGAAGAAGCTACACACCCCCGACCCAGGAAATTCGCGATCTGGTGGCCACCATGAAGCTGGTTGCCGTGCGGGATGTCATTTTCGGCAGCCGGATGGTGATCTGCGACGATTCCATCGTCCGCGGCACGCAGCTGAAGAATTTGACCGTCAAAAAATTATGGGACAACGGCGCGAAGGAAATTCACATTCGCCCGGCCTGTCCGCCGTTGATGTATCCGTGCATTTATGCCTCCTCCACCCGGACAACCTCCGAACTGGTCTGCCGGAAAGCGATCCGCGCGATGGAGGGAAGGGACCTTGAGGATATTTCAGCGTATCTCGACACGACGTCGGCGAAGCACGCGAAAATGATCGACTGGATCCGGCAGGATTTAAACGTGACGTCGCTGAGGTATATGACGATTGAAGACATGATCGCGGCCATCGGCCTTCCGGCGGATCAGCTTTGTCTGCACTGCTGGCTGGGGAAATAACACGTAAAGACACAAGGCGGCTTGACGCGGATCTGCCCGGCAGTTCCGCGCGGCCGCCTTTTTTCGTCAGACGAATCCGTAAGGAGCCTCCTCTCTGCAAATTAGCCATTGCCCGCAGGACATACCCGTGTTATAAAATTTCCAAAGGCAAAGATGAAAGCGCCCGGCATATGGAAGAAGCCTCAATATTCAGAAGAAAGAGCAGAATCATCCGGATCGGGTCCGTCCGGATCGGGGGAGACGAACCGATTGCCGTCCAGTCCATGACCAATACGGACACGCGCAACGTCGCCGCGACGGTGGCCCAGATTAATGCGCTGGAACGCGCGGGTTGCGAAATCGCCCGGGTGGCGATTCCCGACGCCGACGCGGTCCGGGCGCTTCCGGACATCAAAAAAGGGATATCCATTCCGCTGATTGCCGATATTCATTTCCACGCGCAGCTGGCCATCGACGCCGTCAAAAACGGCGCGGACGGCATCCGGATCAATCCGGGCAATATGGCGAAAGAGCGGATTGCCGAGATTGTCCGGACGGCCAAAGAACATCAAACCGCCGTCCGGATCGGCGTCAACGCCGGTTCGCTGCAGAAGGATCTGCTGGCCGAATACGGCGTTTCGGCCCGGGCCCTGTATGAAAGCGCCCTGCGCAGCGTCTCCCTGTTTGAAGATCTGGGCTTTGAGCAAATCAAGCTCTCGCTCAAGTCCTCCGACGTGCCGATGATGGTCGAGGCGTACCGCCTGATCGCCGCCGCCACGGATTATCCCCTGCACCTGGGCGTGACGGAAGCGGGAACGCTGGTGGACGCGGCGGTCAAATCCGCCCTCGGCATCGGCATACTGCTGGCCGAGGGCATCGGCGACACGCTCCGGGTGTCCGTGACGGGTGATCCCGTCTCGGAACTGCCCATCGCTTACAGCATTCTGCGGGCGCTGAAAATCCGGAAAGTCGGAGCGGAAATCATCTCCTGCCCGACGTGCGGGCGCTGCGAAATCGATCTGGCCGGACTGGTGTCGCAGGTGGAACAGGCGCTGGCCGGCAGAAAAAATTACATCAAGGTGGCGCTGATGGGATGTGTGGTCAACGGTCCCGGGGAAGCGGCGGAGGCGGATATCGGCATTGCCGGCGGCCGCGGCTTCGGCATGTTGTTTAAAAAAGGCGTCGCCTGCAAGAAAGTGGAAGAAAAAGATTTTGTCCCGGTGCTGCTCGAGGAAATTCGATCCCTGGACAATGAACCCTAAGGAGGAGGAATGCGTTATTCGGAAATGCACCTGCCCACCGGACGGGAAATACCGTCCGATGCGGAGGTGGTCAGCAATCAGCTCATGATCCGGGCGGGAATGATCCGCAAGCTCACCAGCGGCATCTATTCTTATCTGCCGCTCGGTTACCGGGTCATTCGAAAAGTAGAACGGATTGTCCGGGAGGAAATGAACAAAGCCGGCGCCCAGGAAGTGCATCTGCCGATGGTGCAGCCGGCGGAGCTCTGGCAGGAATCGGGCCGCTGGACCTATTACGGCAAGGAGCTGCTCCGGTTCCGCGACCGCAACGACCGCGACTACTGTCTGGGGCCCACCCACGAGGAAGTCATCACGGATCTGGTGCGACACGACATCAAAACCTACCGCCAGCTGCCGCGCAATCTGTATCAGATTCAAACCAAGTTTCGCGATGAGGTCCGTCCGCGGTTCGGCGTGATGCGCTGCCGGGAATTCGGCATGAAGGACGCCTACAGCTTTGACGCGGATGAGGCGGGCGCGGAGAAAAGCTACGAGAAGATGTTTGCCGCCTACAACGCCATCTTCCGACGGTGCGGCCTCAGGTTCCGTCCGGTGGAGGCGGATTCCGGAAGCATCGGCGGAAGCTTTTCCCATGAATTTATGGTGCTGGCCGAATCGGGCGAGGACGCCATCGCTTTTTGCGAAAAATGCAACTATGCGGCCAATCTGGAGAAAGCGGAAATCGCCCGGCCCGAAAAGGCCGCCCCCATCGCTTCGGACCGGCCGGCCCTGGAAAGCGTGGAGACGCCCAACGTGCGCACCATTGAAGAGGTCAGCGCTTTTCTGAACGTCACGCCGCGACAGATTGTCAAGACGCTCATCTTCAACGCGGACGGCAAGGCCTGCGCGGTTCTGATCCGCGGCGATCATGAGGTCAACGAAATCAAGGTGAAAAATATTCTGGGCGCGGCCGAACTGGAACTGGCCGACGACGAGATGATCTTCAAGGCCACCGGCGCGCCGCGCGGCTTTGCGGGACCCGTCGGCGTCAAAGTCCGTGTGATCGCCGACTATTCGATTCTTGATCTGGTGGATATGGTAACCGGGGCGAACCGGGAAGACTACCATCTGAAAAACGTGAACCTCGGGCGGGACTTTACCGTAGAATCTTTCGCGGATCTGCGCGTGGTTCAGCCGGGCGATGCCTGCCCGCGCTGCGGAGGCGAAATCAAATTCGCCCGCGGCATCGAAGTCGGACACGTTTTCAAGCTGGGCACCAAGTACTCCAAGGCCATGAAAGCCGTTTACCTGGATCGGGACGGCAAAGAAAAAACCATGATCATGGGCTGCTACGGCATCGGCATTGGCCGGACCGTGGCCGCCTGCATTGAACAAAACTTTGACCAAAACGGCATCATCTGGCCGATGCCGCTGGCTCCCTATGCCGTGATCGTTACGCCGGTCAATATCAACGAGCCCGATGTGATGAAGGCGGCCGGGGAGATTTACGAAGAACTGCTGGCCGCGGACGTGGAAGTGATTCTGGACGACCGGGACGAGCGCGCAGGCGTGAAATTCAAGGACGCCGATCTGATCGGCATTCCGCTGAGGATTGTCGTGGGGTCCAAGAACCTGGCCCAGGGTCAGGTGGAGCTGAAAATCCGCAAAACCGGCGACAGCCGGCTTTATCCGAAAAGCGATATCGTTTCCGAGGTCCGGACGATCATCGCCCAGGAGCTGAAAACGGCCGGTTGATCCCCAGGCGGGGCAGGAAATCTTCATGCTGAGAATCAACGACATTCTGGATAAGGCACAGACCTATCTGACCTCTGAAGAACTGGAGATGATCCAGAAGGCCTATATTTATTCGGCCACCGTTCATCAGGGCCAGGTGCGCCTGTCCGGGGAGCCCTACCTCACGCATCCCATGGAGGTAGCCGGCATCCTGGTCGATATGAAGATGGACTCCGCGACGATCATCAGCGGCCTGCTGCACGACACGATTGAAGACACGCTTACCACGCGCGAGCAGATCGAACAGGAATTCGGCAAGGATGTCGCTTTTCTCGTCAGCGGATTGACCAAGTTGAGCCGTATTTCCTTCGGATCACAGGAAGAGCGCCAGGCTGAAAATTTCCGGAAGATGATTCTGGCCATGTCTTCCGACATCCGCATCCTGATGGTTCGTCTGGCCGACCGCATCCACAATATGAGAACCCTGCAATACCAGACGGCACAACGGAAGATTTACATCGCGCGGGAAACCATGGACGTCTATGCGCCTCTGGCCAATCGTCTGGGCATCAACTGGATGAAAATGGAGCTGGAAGATCTGTCGTTTCGGTACCTTTCGCCGGACGCCTTCAATGAGATCGCCAGCCGCGTCGCCAAGTCCCAGGAATCGCGAAACCGCTACACCGAAGAAGTCAAGGGCATCATCTTTCGGGAACTGGAGAAGGTGTCGATCCAGGGCGAAGTGGAGGGCCGGGCGAAGCATTTATACGGCATTTATCGAAAAATGCATGAGCAGCACATCAACTTTGACGAAGTGTACGACGTGATTGCGTTTCGCATCATTCTGGATTCCAGCGCGGACAAAAGCTGCTATGAGGCGCTCAGCATCGTGCATGCCCTGTGGAAGCCGGTCCCGGGGCGGTTCAAGGATTACATCGCCATGCCCAAGGCCAACAACTATCAGTCGCTGCATACGGCGGTGATCGGCCCCTACGGCGAACGGGTCGAAATTCAGATCCGGACCCGGGCGATGCATGAGTGGGCGGAAAAAGGAATTGCCGCCCACTGGCGCTACAAGGAAGGGCGGGCGTTTCAGGATCACGAAGACGATCAGATCAAAAAGCTGAGAGAAACCCTGGAGATTCAGCAGGATATCAAGAATCCCCGGGAATTCATGTCCAACCTCAAAATGGCGCTGTTTCCGGACGACGTTTATGTTTTCACGCCGCACGGAGATGTCAAGTCCTTTCCCAAAGGCGCCACCCCCATTGATTTCGCCTACAGCGTCCATACCGACGTCGGCCACCAGTGCACGGGCGCCAAGGTGAACCGCAATATTGTTCCGCTGCGCTATCAACTGCAGAACGGCGATATGGTGGAGATCATCACGCAGTCCGGCCACCATCCCAGCAAGGACTGGCTGAAGTTTGTCGTGACCTCCCGGGCCATTTCCAAAATCCGCAACTGGATCAACGCGGAGGAAAAGAATCGTTCCCTCGCGCTCGGCAAGGATCTGCTGGAAAAGGAATTCAAAAGAAACAACCTGAAATTTGCAACCTATCTCAAATCGGAGGAAATCCGGAAGCTCCTGAAGGAATACTCGCTTTTGACACTGGACGACCTGATTTCCCAGGTGGGCTGCGGACGCATTTCGCCCCGGCAGGTCGTCAATCACTTTGTGGTTCAGGAAACGCCGAAGGAAACGGAGAAGCTTCCTGAAAAAGAAAAGAAAAAACCCGCCGCCGCTCCTTCGCTGGGCATCAGTCTGACCGGCATCGACGACGTCATGGTGCGGTTCGCCAAATGCTGCAATCCCATTCCCGGCGATGAGATCACGGGCTATATCTCGCACGGGCGGGGCATCACCGTTCACACGCAGAATTGTCCGCACCTTCAGAAGCTCGACATCGAACGAATCGTGGAAGTCAACTGGGATCTCCGCCAGAAGAACGCCTATCCGGTGCACATCAAAGTCGTCTGCACCGACCGAAAGGGCGTATTAACGGAAGTGAGTTCGGTCATCACCTCTCTGGACGTCAATATCAGCTTTGCCCAGGTCGAAACGACGGACATGATCGCCAGCTGCAGTTTCATCATCGATGTTTACGATACCCAGCAGCTCAATGCCGTCTTCTCCGCCATTCGCCAGTTGAAAATCGTTCGTTCCATCGAGAGAATCCGCAAGGCCTGATGACCTGTCGCGCCCCCATTTGTCTGTTGACAAACCATCGGACTCTGCTATAAGCAGGCCCAACTCCGTGTGGCGCGCGGAAGAACGTCGTTAGGTGAAAAAAATGTTTCCATCATGGCAGAAATGTACCGTTGTCTTTTTTTGGGTTTTGACGTTGTGCTTTGTGGGGACGGCGGGGTATGCCCAGACGGCAAGGCACGTCGTCGTGATTGACGCGGCGCACGGCGGCGACGACGCCGGAGTTCTCGGGGTTGACGGCGCCGCTGAAAAGGACGTGACGCTTGCCGTTGCGCTGGCCCTCCAGAAGGAACTGTCCACAGGAGGCGGTCTGGAAGTTCTGCTGACCCGCAATACGGACCGGACGTTGTCGCTGGAAGAACGCAAAAAATTCATTCAAAAAGCAAGCCCGGCCCTGGTGTTGAGCCTGCACGCCAATGCCGGCTTCGGCAAAATTGCAACGGGATTTGAACTGTATTATCCCGGCTTTGCCAAGGCCCGCGCCGCAAACAAGGCGGCTCCGGCCGCAGGCACGCCGGACAACCGCCATTTGAACGACACCGTGAAGCTGGCGCGTCTGGTTCAGAAAAATCTGGACAGCCTTTTTCCCCGGCAGGGCCGGGGGCTCCGGGAAGCCGGGATTCCGCTGGCGGAGGGACTGGCAGCGCCCGTGCTGGTCGTGGAGATGGGTTTTCTCACGAACGCCGATGGAAAAAAGAAGCTGACCTCCGGAAAAACACAGGCGGAAATTGCCGCGGCGCTGGCGAAAAGCATCAGGGGATTCTTTTAGGAGGCCTGTGTTCAGGAGAAACGCGGACAGAAAATATGACGAGCTGCGACCGATTACCATTGCCAACCGGTATTTGAAAAATGTTCCGGGCTCCGTGATGGTTGAGTTCGGCAACACGAAAGTGCTCTGCGCCGCCTCGCTGGATGAAAAAACAGCGCCTTTTTTAAAAAATACCGGCCGGGGCTGGCTGACGGCGGAATATGCCATGCTGCCCATGTCCACGTCCACTCGTTCGGCGCGCGAATCCGCGCGCGGAAAAGTCGGAGGCAGGACGCATGAAATTCAAAGGCTCATCGGACGATCGCTTCGCGCCGTCACGGACCTGAATGCTTTCGGCGAGCGGACCATTTATATCGATTGCGACGTCATCCAGGCCGACGGCGGAACACGTACCGCATCCATTACCGGCGCGTTCGTCGCCCTGGTGGATCTTTTCAAGGACATGAAGCAGCAGGGGATCATCCGGGAAATTCCCGTTGCGGATTTTGTTTCGGCCGTCAGTGTCGGGATGGTGGAAAATCAGATTTTGCTGGACCTGGAATATGAAGAAGATTCACGGGCGGACGTGGATATGAATTTTGTCATGACCGGATCCGGCCTTTTTATCGAAGTTCAGGGCACGGCCGAACACGCCCCGTTCGGCAAAGACCAGTTGGACGCCATGACCGCGCTGGCCGCGGGCGGGATCCGGCAAATCATTGCCTGCCAGAAGGAAATCACGGGCGACTGGCGATCATGAGAATCGTTTTGGCAACGAAAAATGAGGGCAAGGTCCGGGAAATCGCGCAGATGATGGAAGGGGCCGGCATTGAAATGTTGTCCCTCAATCATTTTGCAGCCCTGCCTGAGATCGTGGAGGACGGGACAACCTATCTGGAAAACGCTTTGAAAAAAGCGAGAACCGTTTCGGAATTTTTGGGGGAAACCGTTCTGGCCGACGATTCCGGTCTGCAGGTGGATGCCCTCGGGGGCGAACCCGGTGTTTATTCGGCGCGCTACGCGGGCGAGGGCGCCACGGACGAAGAAAACAACGCCAAACTTCTGGCAAAATTGAAAGAGGTTCCCGGGGAGACAAGAACGGCTTCTTTTTTTTGCGCCCTGGTTTTGTATCAACCCGGAGGCCTCTATCACTGTTTTGAAGCCGATTGGCGGGGCCGGATTATTGACGAGGGACGGGGCGCGAACGGCTTTGGGTATGATCCGATTTTCCTGGATCCAAATTTCAACAGGACCGCGGCGGAATTGCCGCCGGAAATCAAAAACAAGGTCAGTCACCGCGGCCAGGCGTTCGCGAAGTTCAAAGACTGGCTTGCAGCCGGCCGATTAGGATAAAAAACGGGGCGTAGCGCAGCCTGGTAGCGCGCTTGCTTTGGGAGCAAGATGTCGCAAGTTCAAATCTTGCCGCCCCGACCAAATAAAATCAAGGGCTTACGGAAGATTTCGTAAGCCCTTTTCTTTGAAAAATCGCTTGTGGACGCAACAAGGACTAAAAATTTTGTCCATTGCCTCAATTGCCGAAGAGATCCTTAAAGCGCATGAGGACGGTGATGTCTCCCTGTGCGGAATACTTCTGTTCCATGAACAGCTTTTGGCCGTCCGCTTTTTGGGTCATGATATCCATCCAGACTTCGAAGGGCGAATCAATGACCAGATCGGGATGATCCGGCTTTCCCACGCCGGTCCTGAAGATTCCGTTTTCGACGATAAAATAACATTCCCCCGCCGCCTGTCCGGAAAAATTGAACTGCACGGCCATCTTCGTGTCTCCGGCTTTGCGGGCTTTGAAGGCAAAGCGCATCAGCATCAGGAAGTTTTCGATGGAATCGGGTCGCGGAATTATTTTTTTCTGCTGGGCTTCGCCCAGGGTCACACCCTCGTCAATGCAGGTTTGCCACATCAGGTTTCCCAAGGGCGCCATCTCTTCAAAGGTGGTGATCGGCTTGTGGATTCTTTTCAGGGTTTCCGGGGATATTTTCATGGACCCAACCAGTTCCCGGCCTCCCTGAATCAACGCTTCCCGAACCTCGGAGACTTTTCTGCTGCCGGTCGAATGCAAAAACATTTCAGAGGATGTCCGGTAGATTTCCGCAGCGAGGTGATCGCGGAACAGAAAGCGCGCGTAGAATTTCAGCGCGTCAAAGACGCTTTCTTCCGGGAACCCGGCAACGGAAAGGACAACGACGTGCGGCGCCTTGTGGCGGTAAGGGTGCCGGGTTGCGTCGCCTTGCTTTTCAAAAAAAGGAAGCGCGATGGGAAGCGTCCGCTCGATGAAGGTTTTCATGATGGCATTCACGGTGTAATGAAAAAGAGGGGTGGCCAGGACGACGAGATCGCTGTCCCGGTATTTCGGGAATATCTCCCGGGTCATATCGTCTTTGTGAAGGCAAACGCCCGGGGTTTTGGTCCAGCAGGTGAAGCATCCGATGCAGTACCGGATTTTCTTTCTGCGCAGTTCGACGACCTCCACCTCCGCGCCGGCTTCGCGCATCCCCTGGATCAGATCCCCCAGGATGATTTCGGTTTTGCTGACGTCCCCTGTCCGGGAGCTGGAATTAAGAGCGAGAACTTTCATGAGCGCCTCCTTGTTTTCTGACGGCTACGGCTTCGATTTCCAGCGGCACGTTTTTGGGAAGGGCGGACACTTCAACCGTGGAACGCGCCGGCGGCTGATCCGGGAAAAAGCCGGCGTAAATTTCGTTGACTACTGCAAAGTTTTCCATGTTGGTTAAAAAAATGGTTGTCTTCACCACATCCGCAAGTGACAAGTCGTTTTCTTCAAGAACGGTTTGAAGATTGGCCAGAACCTGGCGGGCCGCCGGCCCGATGGCCGTGACGACTTCCCCGGTCGCCGGGTTAATCGGCAACTGACCGGAAAGAAAAACCAGACCGCCCGCTTCCACGGCGGCGGAGTAGGGGCCCGAAGCCGGCAATCGGCCTGATTTAAGGATTCGCTTGTTCACGGCTTCGACTCTCTTTTAAGGGAATCGGAAAAAATATAAAGCTTGTCGCCGGGGGAAATCTTTCTGCCGCCGACGTTGTTCCAGATCGTCAGGGCTCTATAAGGTACATTGAATTGTTTGGCGATGCCCGTCAGCGTATCCCCCTTTTTCACGACATAAACGGAATCGTTTTTCAGGGCGATCCAGTCCGCCAGCAATTTCTCATAACGCTCATGAAAGCCTGCCGCCTGTCCCGCGGGAATATGAATCGAATAGGTTCCGGCGGGCAGGGAATAATATTTGATCTGCGGGTTGAGATCCTTGATGATTTTGAAATACGTATTGGCCGCCCCTGCGATGATGTGGAGGGGCACGGGCTCGGAGGCTTTGATCTCAACCGTCTCGCTGTGCCGGGGAGCGTAGAGGTCCGATTTGGAAAGCGAATACCCGAATCGTTCCGGATTGGACATGATGATTTTTGCCGCAAGGATCCGGAAGACGTACCGCTGCGTTTCCTGATTCAGGTAAAGCTGATAGTAGTTGTTGACTTTTTGAATCAGCATCTCTGATTTCAGACCGTCTTCCCCCATGTTGTAGGCCGCCGCCGCGAGCGTCCAGGATCCAAAAAGATCATGGAGGTCTTTGAGATAGGTAACGGCCGCCTGCGTGGCCCTGTGAACGTTTCTTCTTTCATCGATGTCGCCGCTGATTTCCAGACCGTATTTTTTCCCCGTGCCTTCGATGAACTGCCAGTATCCCGCAGCGCCTTTGTTGGAGAAGGCCAGCGGCCGGAGGGAGCTTTCCGCGATAGTGATATATTTCAGATCATCGGGGAGCGACTGCGCCTTCAGAACTTTTTCGACGTCGGGGAAATAGCGGTTGGCGCGCTTCAGCCAGAGGATGATGTCGTCGCTGTTGTCCAGAGACACCAGCAGTTCGCGCTCCAGGCGTTCGCGGACATCGGGATCGTCCAGCGGCACCGGTTCACCGCAAAAATCCAGCGGTTCATTGATCCGGATGGCTTCCAGAATGGCCTGCCCGGCGGAGGGCGGCGCCTTGGTTTGAGCATAACTTGCCGACACGCCAATTACGCTGATCAAAAGCAAGGCGCTTAAAAGAAACCGTGCGTAAGACCGTATCTTCAAAACAAATTCTCCCTGGAATAGAGTTTTCCCGGATTACTTTTTTTCGGGTGTGGTGGTCAGTTTCGGATTCGCCATATTGTCGCGGATCTCCTTCCATTCCGAAGAAGCTCCTTTCTTGACCTTCTTGGCTTTCTGGAGAGCCTCTTTTTTTGCTTTTTTCACGTCTTTGGGAAACTCTTCCTTCATTTCTTTGGCGTCCCGTATAACGGCGTCCTTGCTTTCCTTATAAATTTTTACCGTTCCCTGCTTGACCTCTTGGGCCGTTTCCGTAACCGGTTTCGTGACGCTTTTGCCGGATGACGAAGATTCTCCCGCGACGGACATGCCGCTGCTGAAGCAAAAAATAAAGCAGACGGCAAACAAAAAGGTGGCAACTTTTTTCATTTTATTTTCTCCTTTAAAAAATAGTTTATTCTTTCCAAAGATCGTCGAGTATTTTTACCGTTTCTCCGGCGGCAAGATCAGGGTGGAGGGCCGTGTCCGCCACGCCGGAGACCACCCGGGTGATGTTGTGGTCGATGCCGGTCTTGGTCCAGACGGCAGCGGCCGGCGCCGTGATATACGCGGAAAACGTGTGATGCATGGTGCCGGGGCGCTCGCCGATGATGTGAACAATGGCTTTGTGCCCGGGAGCATCCGGCGCGTTCCCGAACAGGACTTCTCCGATGCGATACCCCGCCCGCACGCGTCCGCCGCGAAGCACCAGGAGTTCAGGGGCGACCGTCAGGTGTTTTTCCCTCAGGCCCTTTTCTAGATGCGACAGATACGGGGCCAGATGTCCCGGGTCCATGATGGCATGGGCGTTGAGGCCGTCCGACACGATGATTTGCACCTGAACGGCGTCGCCTCTTTTGACCTTCAACTTATGCAGGCTCCGCAGGGACGGCTCATCCAGCTCTTCTCCCGTCTGCGGATGCAGGATGTAATCCGTTCTGTCCTTTGAACGGCTTTGCAGTAAAACGCCATTTGGCAGGGTTGCAATGAAAGACGGCTCCAGTTCCACCCAGATGCATTTTTTGGAATCTGCGTACAGCGCGCGGATTTCCCGATCCAGTTTCGCTTCCATCTTCCAGGGCCGGCCGTTAAAGCCTTCCGCCAGATAGACGCCGCGTTGGCGGACTTCCCGCATTTTTTTTCGGCCTTCCTGAAAAATGTCCGTGCGGGAGCGCCGGTCTCCTTTTGCCCGCCGGTATGCATACCAGACCCAAAGGGGCTGACCGAAACGGGAAGTGGGATTTCCCGCTGCGTCGATGACTCCCAGCTTCTGAAAGAAACGCCACATATCGTCGTTGACTTTGTATCCGAATTGTTTGCGCAGGCGCACATGGTCCTGAAAGGCGGTGGTCAGATAGCCCAGCATCGGATCGTTTTTGGTCGGCAGCGCCATGAGGTAGGCCGGATTGGCGGGCATGATCCGGTCCTGGCACCAGTCCAGATCGTCAAGAGAAACATCCATGTGCAGTGTGGAGCAGATGTCCAGCCCGATGGTGAGGCCGTGCAGCTTGCCCATGACAATGTCTTCCAGGCAGCAGCGCACAAGCTGTTCGCGGGTGCGAAAAACTTCCGGGCCGATAAATCCGGCCACGTCGTTGACATGAACCCACGGCGCCGGGGTGCGTCCCGCCTTTTGCTGGGCTTCGGCAACCTTTTTTTTGAGCAGCCGGGCGAAGCCGTATTTGCGCGATTCGTGAATGACCATGTCGGTGCCCTGACCGCTGCCGTTGGTGAAGTCGGCGCCCTGTCCGGTTGCAAAATAAAATCCGTACAGGCCTGTTCTCTGCGATGCGTAGGCCAGCATCTTCTCCAGCGAAATGTCGAACGTGGCGTTGGCTTTGTCGCTGCCCGCCAGACTTTGAAACCACACGCCGGTTGTACCCGGCTGTCTTTTTTCCACTTCCGCCTGAATGTCAATGTGCGCCAGAACGCTGTGCGGGAGAATGTCTTCGAGCCCGAAGGTGCGGCGGATATCGGCAAGCGCCGTCTCCAGGGCGGCAACGGATTCCGGAAGACTGCTGACCGGGTTGGTTCCGAGGACCACATCGCCGGTCGCATACGACCAGCCGGAAAAGATCTGCCAGATTACATCATCCGGGTGATCGGTGGGCGAATTGGGCTGAATGCGGGCGCCCATGTAGCCTCTGGCGCCGATCCTGGTTCCGGCCAGCGGGTTGAAGATTTTCCGTCCCACGGCAGAAAGATCTTCATCGGACATGAGCTTCACGACGCAGCCGATCGCGTCGCTGCACAGGCCGTCGAGGATGGGATGAATATCGGACTCGGGCGACGCGAGCAGAAACGCCTTCAACTGGCCCAGGGTCATGGGACTGCTTTTCCGGACGGCGTCGGGGGAAAGATTTTGGACCAGGCTGGCGTACAGGTTGTCCTCAAATAAAGGATGCTTCAAAATATCCCCGAGCTTCGTATTGGACAGAAGCCGGCGCGCATTGGCCCGGGCGGTTTCGTCGGCAGCGGCCACGCCCAGAATCTGATCACCCTCCTTGAAAGCATTGGCGGCGCCGATGATCTGCCGGTAGGTGACGCGGTTAAACCCGCCTGCCGTGCGGTTCATGAAAGAAAAAAGATCTTCGTTGGGATCCGAGGTCTGAAGGCTCGCCTGCAAATGCGGCGGAAGCAAGGCCGCGCCGGCCAGAGAACCGGCCAGGGCGCAACAAAATTCCCTTCTGCTCATGCGCCCGCCTCTCCTTTCCGTGATAGGACTGATCTTCATTATCCGAGCCTGATGGATGGACCGCTTTCCTGCAAGAATTTTCGTTGGTCAATGACTAATACTTTTTTACGCTTCGTTCAAGTCTGTTGAACATTTCATCGAAAGAAAAACGCCGGAAAGGTTGGTTTGCGCAGGGTTAACCTCGCAGGTCTTTTACGATATGCTTAATAATATCATTGTGTTATAAAATATCGCCTCCTGGTCTGCATTTTTGGCACGGGTTTTTCATTAGGAATAAGGCGAAAGAAACAAAAAAACCCTTGAAGGAGGAAACAGATCATGAAGAAGACCTTAGGAACAATCGTAGCGGCGGCGGCAGTGGTTCTTTTGACGGCAACGTTTGGATTTGCAGAGTATGCGGCGGCAGGGGCGGCCCAATTCCCGTATTTTCAGCTGGGCTGCCTGATTGTGGGCGGACTGATTATGGTCAGCCTGAAGAGGAAGTATAACAAGATGTACACGGCGGAAGTCGTCGGCGCCTTCGCTCTTTACACTCTTCTGATGGCGCTCTTCACCAATCCGGTGATTGACGCAGTGAAAAACATTGTGACATAATCAAAAGCAGCAGCAGGTGAAGTAACCGCCGTCCGGAACACAACTTTCATGATCTGTCATATAGAACGCCCCCTCAGGTTCCCACAACTGAGGGGGTTTTTTTGAGTTGAAAACCTGAAACATAATCCTTGATTTTCAAACCGGCTTGGGATAGAAGGCACCAACATCAAATACAGGGACTCCCCTTGCTCCCGAACTGAATCGGGGGCTTTAGAGCCGAAAGGAGGAA
>Ga0208940_1000764_pt1 | contig 37754 bp, 40 predicted proteins | sample AD_JPNNA6_MetaG_FD_184445 | JGI IMG/M metagenome (GOLD analysis project Ga0208940, IMG submission 184445) | Active sludge microbial communities of municipal wastewater-treating anaerobic digesters from Japan - AD_JPNNA6_MetaG (SPAdes) (version 2) | ecosystem: Engineered > Bioreactor > Anaerobic... | reverse complement strand
CATTACTCCAAGTTATATTCATGTCTGATATTCCAATTGTTGTTGAAGAATTTGTTGTGAAAAGAACTCTATAAACCAAGGAATTAGTTTCTCCAGTAAATGTTTGTTCTAATCCACTTCCAGATGTTGCATTATGCCAATTTAAACCTCCATCTACACTTACTTGGACTGTTATATTATTATTTGCGTCAGTATTTATCTCTGTCCATGTTATATTGGTTATCTCAGTTATATTTTCTGTTGTGTTTATAGCATATGAAGTAAAGTTTCCAGAAGAATGTCTTCCTTCATTAGAATATATGCTATGAATTTCATTAGAACTTAATATTCCATCGAACCACATAGGTTCAAATACATTTCCAGTCATCCAACACCCTCCATCACACCCGCCAATACACCAAGCTTGATTTGAATGATATTGGATTGGGTTTGAGAATACATGGCTAGAATTTTCATTTCCATTAATATAGAAAGTCATATTACGTGTTGTAAAATCATATGTTTGACAAATATGAACCCATTGGTTAAGGGAAAATACATTTGCTATTGATGCGCTTTCACGACCATAACAATTATTTGCAGTGAACAAATAATCATATCCTTCATCCCAAGTATCATAAACGCAATGTTGTGCAAACACATTTCCCTCACCAGCAAAACTAGTTTTCATTACCCAAAAACACATTGTGTGGTCTGCAGAAGGGTCAAATGTAAATCCAGAGTAAGTACATATTTGGTCATTTCCATCTAATTCTATAGAATATCCTGTTTTTCCTGAAGGGACTATACTACTTTGAGCAGGATCTCCTACTGCAGACATGTTATTATTGTATTTTGTATCTAAACCTAAATTTCCTGAATTTTCAAATTGATAAACTGAAACTAAATTAGGATGGCTAAGATAGTCATAATCTCCAGAAAAAGTTATATTTCCTTTATCCCAAACAATATTATTCTGAGAGAATATGCTACTATTATCATTGAAATTGTCATAGTAATTATTGTTCATATCTATTGTAAATGAAGAATATACACTAGAATTCAGATTTCCAAAACTATCATTTGCAAATACATATATTGTATGCTCTCCTTCTTCAATATATAAGAACCTATCTTGAGAGGAATTACAATCTTCACATAATGTAATATTTTCTCCTCCATTAAGATTATACCATAGGTCTACATTCTCTGAAACAGAAATATTAATTAAAGGTGTAACATCAGCAATTGTTCCTATTGGTGAATTTATTGTTACTTCTGGATAAGTTGTTTCTGATTCTACATCAATTTCTAAAACTATATTAGCAAATACATTGTGTAATCTTGTTAAATTGTAAGATGTTGAATTTGTTAAATATCCTGATTTAGTTACATTGACTGTTTGAGGATTTTGGTAAACTTTTGTTCCACCTTTATTTACATATTCAGTTACTTCTTGTCTAGGTATATAACCACTTGAATTTGTTTGAGTTGTGAATTGTAATTGTCCAGATGAATTATATGCAGCAATATTTGCATTTGAGAGAGGAGAACCTTCAGTGTTGTTAACATGTGCTTGATAATACCATTTTCTTATTAGTTCATTTTCTTCTCCATCAACATACTCTTTATTTGAATCATAAGAACAATTTATGAAAGTATTGTTTATACTTGAACCCAAATATGTAGAAGGTATATGTACATCATACTCATATCCACTTAAATTAATACAATCTTTTATTATAGAATTATTTGAATCCCACATATTTAAACCACTCTTTCCACCATAGGCAACTTGATTCAATACAAGGGTATTTAGAGAATGATATAGATTAACTGAATAAGTATATCTCCCAGTTACTGTATTATTTACTAAAAAAACATCATTACTCCCTACTACATAGATACCTTCACTTCCTTCTCCTATATTAGATACATTGTTATTAATTACAGCGCAGTTATTACATAAACCATATAAAAATATACCTGCAGAACCATTTGAGATAACTGTATTATTTTCTACTACACTATTTACTGCTCCATCTAATAAATAAACAACTGGTCCAGAATTACTTATTACAGTATTTTTTGTTATATTTGTGTATTTAGAATAACCACGAACATCAATTGGATGAGAACTTTGGATATTTATATAATTATTAAAAATAGTTGAATTATCTGCTCCATAAAGATAAATACCGTGTTTATTATTTACTGGATTTGAAAAATTTCCTTCAACAATATTACAATTCTTTATAGTTGTATTAAACTGATTTGAATAAATTCCATATGTATTATTTGAACCATTTATAGAATAATTTATCCAATACCCATTACAGTCCAATATAATATTTGGCTGAGTTATTGTGAAACAAGTTCCTTGAGATGAAACATTTTGTGCTAAAGTATAAACCGTGTTTGCTGAATTTAATTCTCCACATTGCAATCCCTGTCCTTGTAATGTAAACACATCATCAAGTTTATTTTGAGTTGTTGTAAAATCTATTGTATTACTATCTGCTTCATACCCTAATGAAGTTGCATTTATGGTGTAATTGCTGTAATATCTTCTTGTTTGATTTGAGCCAATGTATTCTATAACTTCCTGTCTAGGTATCCAACCAGAAGAATTTGTTAATGTTGTGAATTGCAATTGTCCTGTTGTATTGTAAGCTGAGATATTTACACTTGATAAAGGATTTCCATTAGTATGGTTTACATACGCTTGATAATACCACTTACGTATTAATTCTCCATCAGAAGTTGGAACCCGTTCTGTAGAATAAGAACAGTTTACAAGAGTATTATTAATACATCCAGGGTCCCATCCTACATTAACATCATACCATCCTGTATTAGTTATTGTACAATCCTTAAATGTATTATTTGCACTTAATGCAAGATTAATTCCATAATTTCCTCTACTAATTACTGAAAAATCAGTTAAAGTATTATTATCCCCAAACTCCACAGTTATTCCTGAATGTTCCTCTGCAATAATTGAAAGATTTTTTCCAAAAGTATTATTTGCAAAGTTTGAAATAGATAATCCATAATATCTTCCATGAAGAACATTATCTAGCAATATATTATTCTGTCCTCCAAAAATAATCATAGCAGAAGCGTAAAAATGACGAACTCCTGAAGAATTTGCAAAATTATTAGAAATAATATTATTATGTCCTTGGATATCTATTGCATGTAAACCACTATAAGCAATATTCTTTGTTACATTATTGAAACTTGATTCTCCTTCCAACATTATTGCAGCAGAATTATTAACCCTTATGTAATTATTAAAAATAGTTGAACCATTTACATTCTTAAGATAAATACCTCTCCTATCTCCAGCAGCTTCACCTGTCCAATTCCCATCAACAATATTACAATTCTTTATAGTGGTGTTAAGTTGATTTGTATAAACTCCGTATGTGTTTTCTAAACCATTTATAGAATAATTTATCCAATACCCATTACAATCTAATGTAATATTTGGTCGGGTTATTGTGAAACAAGTTCCGTTACTAGAAACATTTTGTGTTAGAATGTAAGTAGCTCCAGTTGTGTTTAATTGATTACATCCATCTACACTCTGACTTGAATTTCCATTATCTACCCAAGTAGAAACAAATCCAATTAAAAAAAGGATAAATACCAAAGAAATTAATCCAATTAAAAACCTTCTTTTCATTTCTCCCCCCTTTTCTTCAAGTGTTCTTTAAGTAATTTTTCAATAAGCTGAGAAGAGTTAATACATTCCTCATCAGTATATTTTTTCCATTTTTCAAGAACCTTTTCATCTACAGTTACACTTAAAGTCTTTTTAACCATAAATCCCTCTTTTTACCCAAGACAAGCATCACAATATAAATATTATTTATACTATTTATATTATCTATATTGCCTTTATTATTTATAGTATTTATAACATTTATATTATTTAAATCTATCGGATTTTAAATTAATTAAAAAACAAGAAAAACACATAAAAGATAAATTAATTAACCAATTTTTTAATTCTCTTTTCAAATTCCAGAACATCTTCTTTTCTAATCTGAGCTCCAACAGCATTATCGTGTCCCCCACCTGTTGCACTCTCTAGACCTTCTATTGCTTTCAGAATAACTCTCTTAACATCCTTACCTCTTGCAGAAACATTTGCTTTAGCCCCTTTATTATATACAACAACAATAAATTTATCTGGATAAGCATATTTCAAAGCATTAGCAATATCTGAACTAATACTTGTATCACCAGCATACTTGAAAAATAAAAGTTTACTTGAGTTAGAAACTTTTTTAGCCCTATCCAATAGCTTATTGTATTTTTTATCAATCTCATAAAATCTTTTAAAAATAAATTTATTTTTAGTGTTTTCTTCTAAGAAATCGTATGGACCTTTACACGAAATAATAAATTTAATCATTAAAATAACATTGCTTATTTTATCTTTTAATCCAAACCCCATAATTCTTGCAATTTTGCCTATCTCAGAACCATAAAATATATTGAAGGCATCATCATCTTCTTTAGCCAATTCAGGAAAATCTTTCATAAATTCTGAATAGAAATCAGGAACTAAATTATCTGAAATACACCCAGCAATAGCAATCCACATATCTTCTTTTCTCTTAGTAATATTATAACAAATATATGTAACAGGTTCACTTTTTTTGTCTTTATTAAACAAAGGATTGTAATAATTAACATATTTAGGTATTTTTTCAGGAGAAATATCATGGTGGTCTATCCAAACAATAGGTATATTCTTTTTTTCTATTTCTGTCACAAAATCCTCAGATATTTCTGGTTTATCTAAAACAAAAACATAATCTGAATTAAATTCATCAACTTTTCTAAGATAATCTTTAGTTAAAGCTGGAGAAGTTTTTATTGGAAACCCTTTACCTCTTCCCAAATATTTCTGTAAAAGTAAAAAACTACATAAACCATCTTGATCATTATCAAAAAAGAAAACTGGATTTTGTGAATTATTTAAATGCTCCCTAATTTCCTGCATTTGTTCTTTTGTTAACATCTTTATATTGACTTCCCTATAACAAGTTTCTCTCTTAAACTATATATTTCTTCCTTAAAAAATGCTAGCATTCCTTCATTCTGAAAAATTTTAAGCAACTCTTCATCACTTGCTAAAAGAATCTTGTCTAAAAATTGGAAATGTGCAATCAAAGAATGCATATATCTTTCAAGAATATTTGTCTTACTTAATATTCTCAACCCTTTAGGAGAAATTTGTTTATCGTGTAATTCTTCAAATAACATTCTTGAAATATTAAAAGGTTCAAGAAGAAAATCAAAATCCATTTTCTCTAAAACTTTCTCAGCATAAGAATAATTAGTACCAAAATAATCCTTAAGGAGTAATTCTTCTTCCTTATCTAATCCTTTAGTTAAATCTTTCAAACTCATACTAACTATTGCCCCTTCTCTTCCAAGCTCAATAAGATATTTCTTAACAATATCAGAAATTCTTTTTATTATCTCAAATCTTTGTATAACTACACAAACATCTTTAACTGTAACAATCCTTTGAAGTTCCATTAGATTAAGATTAGTTATGGCTTCATTAAAACTCTCTCTTTGTTTTTCCAGTATTTGAAGGGTCTCAGCAGCTCTCCTTAGTATTTCAGAACTATCTCTAAGTTCATGTCTTTTATCTCCTTGATAAATCGTAATTTTTTTCTTTCTCTCAGATATTGCAATAACTATTGCTCCTGTTTGTTTAGCTGTTCTCTCTGCAGATTTATGCCTTGTTCCTGTTTCTCTTGTAGTTATTTCTGAATTTGGTGAAAGAAAAGAATTTGCATAGAGTATTTTCTTTACGTTTTTTGAAAGAATTATTGCTCCATCCATCTTAGCTAATTCAACTAGTTTTTGGGGTGTGAATTTAGAATGAATACCAAAACCTTTTTGATAAGCAGAAGAAATATTTCCATTATCTATAACAATTAATGCTCCCATACCTGCATTAAGCAAATCATCCATTGCTACTCTGATAGATGTTCCTGGTGCAACCATCTTAAGAACATCCATAAAATCTTTTTCAACAACTGTTTTTTCCTGTTCACCCTGCGGGATAAACAAATCACCTATTTCTTTATTCTCCTCCATAAAAAATGGATAAAAAACGTATATATAAGCTTTTATATAGAATTAAACAAAATATATTAACTATACCATTTAGGGGCTACAAATCTTGAAAGAGCACATCTTGTAGCATCTTCAAACTCTTTAACTCTAGTATATAACCCACCTGTCAAAATTCCATTAGTTCCTTCATTATGTCTTATAGAATTTTTTTCATCATTCATTAATTCCTGTATTATTGGACCTAATTCCTCTCCTTTTTTTATTCTTTGTTCTATTGTCTTTGGTATATGCACGCTTGCACTCTGTCCAAAACCAATATTCCCATATTTATCCACAATAGTAACCCATCCATGAAGAAACATCCCATAATTATTTGTGTTTACGGTCCCTTCAAGCCCAATACCATAATCTGCATCTCCTTTGTTAATAGCTTCCTTTGCTCTATTAATTGCTCCTTTAATTGCCTCTTCATCACTAAGTGGCTGATCTTTAACAAGTGAATTTGTTTTATGATATGAAAACTCAACATCCTTCCAAACTTCCTTTATAATACTCTCTACTGCCTTTATCTTAGCTTTATTTTCAGTTCCTATTGCAACTTTCATATACAATAAAAATTTGACTTCTCTTAAATATTTTATTGTATAACATTATAGCAATTACAACAATTAATTTTTCATAACTTTACTAAATTAGAAACTCAATTATTTTTAGCAAATGTTTTTGCAACAAGTAAAGGCAACAAAATTGTTGCGTCTCCATAAACCTTAACTCTTTTACATTCAGGCGTTAATTTACCCCAAGAAACAGCTTCTTCAGGAAGAGCTCCAGCATCACTTCCATCAAATTCCTGTGCATTGTTTATATAAACAGCATAATCTGCACCATTTCTATACAAATGAGCATTAAGAATAGCATGTTTAACAATCCCTGCTCCCACAATCAACACTCCAGATTTTTCAATACCCATAGTAGATTCATTTAGTTGCCTTGTCTCTTCTGCAATATCAACTTTAAAATCTTCATGTTTATACTTAAAGAAATAAACCATATCTCCAAAACTTCCATCTAAGATTGCTGGACAATAAATAGGAATCTTATTTTTCCAAGCCCAATAACAAATACTTTTTTTATTGTTTATTTTTTCTCCAAATTTCCAAATTATTTCATAAGGAGTGTAAACCTTTCCTGTTTTCTTTTGCTCTTGATACATTTCTTCAAGAATTGGCATTGAAAACTCCTCAAATTTTATATAATTATTATTAGGTACAAGTAAATTTCCTATCCTGTTTATTGCTTTCTCTCTAAGTTCTTTACCTGGCAATCTAAAATCTCCTAAAACAGTTTCTCCAAGACATTTTATTATATCCTCTTCAAAACCCCCTCCGCTTGTAACACAAACATCTACTTTTTTATGCTCAACTAAATATCTTATTACTTCTCTCAAACCAGAACTAACTATATTTGAAGTATATCCCAAATAAATTTTAGATTTAATCTTAATCATCTCATTAACTATATCTATGGCCTCTCCTAAATTTGAAGCCTGAAAACCAGTATTAGAAAAACTATCAATTATTTTGTTGTAATCAACTCCTTTATTAAAATCATAACCTTCTATAATCTTACCTTCAACTTTATCTGATTTTTTAAGTATGTTTTTAGCTACATCTGATTCTTGGGATTTAATGGATTTTTTCATTAAATACAATAATTAAATTAACTTAAAAATCTATCTTTGACTATCAAAATCTTTTTAAAGAAAAACCCCATAGTTAAAATACAATGAATAAGTGGTTAGAATTAATCTTGGGAGTTATTCTTTTAGTAGGAGTTGTAGCTTTAGTGTTTCCAGGTATGCCTATGCAATCTTGGGGATATGCAGCTTGGACAGTCCTAAAAGGCGGATTAACTTGGATAGTCGCAATAACAGGTTTAGTTCTTATAATTCTTGGAATAAGCGAAATAAAGGGATAAAAATATTCAGCCTAAAAAATGAATAAAGGTTCCTTCAATTATTGCTGCAATTATTAAAAGAGGAACTACTACAAAAATAAATACTCTTAAAGATTCAACAAAGAATAAACTAAAATTTTTCATCTTTTCTTTATAAAACCAAAAAGTTCCAAACTTAAATCCTAATCCAAATGAGATAAATATAGCAGGTAATTCAAAAATACCATGTGGAACTAAACTTAAAAGAGAACTTACTCCTGAAGAAGAAACTGCAAAAAAAGCGACAAAACCAACAACATATCCATTAACCAAAGAGAATAAAACTGAGGGTATACCAAATAAAAAACCATAGAGCACCCCCATAAAACCAACTTTAAAATTATTAAAAAAGATAAATGAGGTTAATTCAGGATAAGACATATCTTCTGTCTTATTTAAGAGTTCATTTACCATCTCCATAATTAATTGGGAAATACTTTCTGGCTGAAATATAAAACCAATTGCAACAAAAGAAAAAAATATTATAACAATGGCCCAAATAAATTTTCTAGATTCAACAAGATAATCCCAACATTTTTTATAATTTTCAGAGAAAAAATTACGTTTAATTTTTTTATTTACCCTCCTTTTTTTCATAAAAAAAACAAACAATAATTCTATATAAAACTAACTAAAATACCTTCTTATATAAGCTGTTTTATTTCTATATTTTGATTTTAAAAATAGCCCATAAATTAATCCTGCAATCAATCCTCCTAAGTGAGCTGTATTCCCTATAGAAACATTTCCTGCTAGAGAAATAACCCATAGTAATATAAGCATACCTGGAGCAGCATATTTCATTTTTACAGGAATAGGAATAAACATTATGTAAACGGGAAGATTAGGAGTTAACAGCATCAACAGACCAATCAAACCAAATAATGCTCCAGAAGCCCCTACAGCATAAGAATATAAATCTACTTTAAACAAAAAGCTAACTAAGATAAAAAATGCTCCTGCAAATATTCCTGAGAAAATATAAAACCAAAAATATCTTCTTCTGCCAATTATCTTTTCTATAAGAGAACCTACAAAGAATAATGAAAGCATATTAACCAACAAATGGAAAAATCCTGCGTGCATAAACATGCTTGTTAAAAATGTCCACAAATACTTGCCATCCAAAATATTTGAAGGCATTATAGCAATATCATCAACAGAAAGAAAATTTAACTTTATTAAAACACTAAAAATAATAAATAAAACAACATTCACGATTATCAACAAGGTGTTCAAACTAAAAGAATCGAAAAAATTTTTCTTTTTCTTTGGATTAATTCTATAGACGTAGGTCATTTTAAGAGGAATCTAATTTACTTTTTCTTAGATTTTTTTTTATCTTTTACTTTTGAAGGTTTTTTAATATTCTTTTTAGGTTTAGATGGAGTAGAAGATTTTTTCTTTGAAGATTTTTTCTCTGAGGGCTTTTTCTTTGAGGATTCTTTTTTAAGTTTCTCTCTAGCTTCTTTCTGAATTCTTCTTTTCTCTTCCCTTTGTTTAAGTTTTTCAGCTTCAATCTTTTTTAGTTCTTTCATTTTAATTTTATCCAACCTAGCTTTTTCAGTTGTAATCTCCTCCTCAATTAACTTAAGCTTATTTACCAATTTATCCTCATTCTTTTTAAACTCCCTAATAACCTTTTCATTATCTTTTACAGTAAAAACTTCACCACATTCATTACAAGTAAAATCATGCAACATAGCATTTTCCTCATTAAATTCTATATTGCACCTCTCGCAAACATAAAATCCTTTAGTTTCTCTGCTCTTTATCTGGTTTCTTAACTGAGTAATATTTTTTATTGTGAGTTCTTTTAAAAATTCAAGAGATTTAAGCACTTCAATTTTCCAAAAATAAGTATACCATCCTTTTTTCTTATCTTTTTTCCTTATTGAAGAAACAAGCCCATAATCAGAAATCTTATATAAAATATTTCTAGTTTGATTTATAGTTAAATCTAGCTTTTTTGCAATTATAAACTCATTCACATATTTATCCCCTTCCAATAATCTTACAATTGAATCAGATGGTTTACCAACGACAATAGAAATTACCTCATTTAAAAAATTCTTTAACATCAAAATAATAAAAATAGTTTGATTATATATTTTTCGTTTTATTAAAAAAATAAAAAAGATAAAAGTTTTTAAACCTATATTGTATATTATATGTATTAAAAAGAGATATATCAAACAAGACAAAAATGGGTTTATTCGGAAAAAAAGATAAAAAAGAGGAGATAAAAAGACCTGTTCAGTCGGTTCCTGAACTGCCGGAACTTCCAAAGCTTCCAGAGTTTCCTCCTGAAAATACTTATCAAAAAGAAGAAGAGAAATTGCCTCAACTCCCAACATTCCCAAATAATTCTATAGGAAATAAATTTTCACAAAATACTATTAAAGATGCGGTAACTGGGAGAAAAGAGGATGAAGAGGTTTTCGAAGCAGAGGACTTCCTTGAACAACATAGAGGGACGATGCAAAAACCTCCAATCAAAAAATCATTCAGTAAAGAATATGATGAATATGAGCAAAGTGTAAGTGCATCAAAGCCAGAAAAGAAATTCAGCAAAGAATATGATGAAGATGAAACTTTTTCAGCAGAGGAAGCAATGTATGAAAGAAGCATCCCTGCAATACCAAATATTACTGCTGAAACAAAAGTAAAAGAAGAACCAGTTAAAGAATACGCTGTAAGAAATTACATGACTAGAAAAGCTGAACCTGTTTTCATAAGAATTGATAAATTTGAAGAAAGTATGAAGATATTCCAAGATATTCGATCGCAAATATCGGATATAGAAAAGCTCATCAAGAATACAAAAGAAATAAAGGCAAAAGAGGAAGAGGAGCTTACTTCTTGGGAGGCTGAGATACAAACAGTAAAAAATAAAATAGAAAAAGTCAACCAAGAAATTTTCTCAAGAGTAGAATGAAAGAACAATCTATTGTACATATAAAGGTTGATTACGAAGAAGCACTGCAATCAAAAAGAGATATACTCTCTTCTGAAAGAGATTTCTTAAGAATAATAAAAAGAATAAAAAGATATAAATTACTAAGAGGAGAAGAATTAAACAATAGAATAAAAATACAAAATAAATTAAAAGAATTAAACTCAAACATAACTAAATTAAATCAAACGCTCCCAAAAGTTAAATTACCAAATATATTAAAGAAAAAAGAAGAAGCTAAAAAAAAGGAGATTAAAGAAGAAAAACAATCAAAGATAGAGATAAAGGAAATTCATGAAGATGACGATTTAGAAAGACAATTAATTGAAATACAGGAAAAGCTTAGAAAACTTGGATAAGCAATATTTTAAAAATAACCTAATTCTTTGAATAAGATGATATCCCGAGAACAATTAATAAAAAAATATATTGATTTCTTTGTTTCAAAAAATCATAAAAAAATACCTAATTCCAGTCTTATTCCAGAAAATGATCCTACAGCATTGTTTATCTCTGCTGGAATGCACCCTCTAGTCCCTTTTTTATTAGGGGAGAAACATCCTTTAGGTAAAAGACTTGTAGGAGTTCAAAGATGTATAAGAACAACAGATATTGAAGAGGTTGGAGATGAAGTTCATCACACTTTTTTTGAGATGTTGGGCAACTGGAGTTTAGGGGACTATTGGAAAGAAGAATCAATAAAATACAGTCTAGAATTTCTTACAAAAGAACTTAAAATATCAAAAGAAAAATTATCTGTAACTTGCTTTAAGGGAGATAAAGATGCTCCAAAAGACACAGAATCTGAAAAAGTATGGAAATCATTAGGAGTAAACAAAATAAAATTCTTGCCTAAAGAAAGCAATTGGTGGGGACCTGCAGGAAAAACAGGTCCATGTGGACCTGATAGTGAGATATTTGTAAATAAAGTTGAAATATGGAACAATGTATTTATGCAGTATATTAAAAATGAAAAACAAGAATACATTCAAGCAAAACAAAAAAATGTTGATACAGGCATGGGCGTTGAAAGAACAGTTGCTATATTAAACAACTTAAAAGATAACTACCTCACAGAATGCTTTCTTCCAATAATAAAACAGATTGAACAGTTATCTAAGAAAAAATATGAGGACTATAAAAAAGAAATGAGGGTTATAGCTGACCACATAAAAGCAGCTGTTTTTATAATAAATGATGGAATTGTTCCAAGCAACACAGAACAAGGATACATTCTAAGAAGGTTAATAAGAAGAGCTATACGTTATGGACAGTCAATAAACATAAAAGAAAACTTCACACATAAACTCGTTGATTCAATTATAAAAATATACCAAGATTATCCTGAATTAAAAATAAATAGAAACAAGATAATTGAAGAATTAGAAAAAGAAGAAAATAGATTTAGACACACTTTAGAAAGAGCAATAAACATATTCGAAAGAATAACTAAAGACAAAAAAGAAATATCTTGTAAAGAATCATTTTTATTATACCAATCTTATGGCTTTCCTGTTGAGATGATTGAAGAAGAATGCAAATCTAGAAAAATAAAATTCTCAAAAGAAGAATTTGAAAATGAATGTGAGATACATAGGGAACTTTCAAGAACAGCTGCAGAAGGAAAGTTTAAATCAGGTTTAGCAGACCATTCCCAAGAAACTACAAAGTTACACACTGCATCACATCTACTATTAGCTGCTATAAAAAAAATCTTTAAAGATGACTCAATCTATCAAAAAGGTTCAAACATCACTCCAGAAAGATTAAGATTTGATTTTAATTTTCCAAGAAAGCTAACAAATGAAGAATTGAAATTAATAGAAGATGAAGTAAACAAAAATATAAAAAAAGGATGTGAAGTAATAAGAGAAGAAATGTCTTTAGAAGAAGCAAAAAACAAGGGAATAAGTGGAGTATTTGAACACAAATATGGAGAAATTGTTTCGGTTTATACCATTGCAGGATGTTCTAAAGAAATATGTACAGGACCACATGTAAAAAATACTTGCGAATTAGGAAAATTCAAAATAATAAAAGAAGAATCAAGTAGTTCTGGGGTTAGAAGAATTAAAGCAATACTAGAACAATAATTATTATCTATAATACATTTCAGTTAATCCATATTTTGATTTTAAATTATTGAGAACCTTTCTATTAAAAGGTCCCAACAATCCACTTTTATCTATTGAATTTCTAATTTTTACTAATTTATCTGCATCTTTATATTCTTTAAGATTTCTTCCTAAAGATAATCCATCTGAAATAATATGTATTTCAGGAGTTGAATATAATTTTCCTACTCCAATATAAGAAATTTGGCTGTCAGTAATTAAAGAAGGGGAAGTTGTTTCTACAAAACAATATCCTGTTTCCATTAAGCTCTCTTCAATAGGGCATTTTATCCCTATTGCTTCATGATTTTCCAAATGATAATAAAAGAAAGAAACCCCATACCCTAATTCCCTAAGCAAAAAAGAAAGCAAATCTGATTTTTCGCCACATACTCCCTGAAAATCATAAAGAACTTCATATGGATATCTGCTATGATTAATTACTTCTCCAAAAAAGTTAGTAGTTTTATTAGAAGTTCCAAAAGGAATATTTTGAACAAGACTTATTGCAATTTTTGCTTGATCGTCTTTATTATCAGTTATATTTTGTATTTGAATTACTAAAGGCAAAAGAAACTTCCTTTGTTCTTCGTCATTAATAGCTTTAAGTTTAAAATCCACCCTTGAAAACTCGTATCCATTAGTATACTTAATAGAGCGAGGTATTTTTGAGACATAATTAGCAAAACCTTCATATGCTACAAAATCAATAAAATCCTCTTTTCCATTAAGAAAATACTTTAAGCGAATTGTCTTGGGATTAGTATGGTGTTTAGATACACAAGTCCCATTAAAAGAACTAAATGAATCTGGACATCCACAAAGGAATGGGAGTTCAATTAATTTTTCTGATAAACAAAAATAAGGCTTAACTTCTGAACAACCATTAATAACTGTATCATCTCCGCAATAACCTTTGTTTGAATTTGGATTATGGGAATCATTAGCAATTAGTGCAATAATCCCAAAACCTCCAGAGAAAAAGATAAACAAGCTAAATACAAAAACAGTCCAGACCCAGTATTTTTTTTCAAAAATAGATTTATAATTAAAAGAGAAAAAACGTTTTTTAGATTTAGATTCACCCATAATATAAATAGAAAAAGTGCATATAAAAACCTGATTATTTTAATTTCACTCAAAATAAATCCCTGGAATTCCTGGAATTGCCTTTTTGGACTTATTTTCTGGGTCATATTTCTTCTCATCCCTAACAGAAAATATGTCCAATTCTTTTCCAATACCTTTAATCAACTTGGATTTATTTAGTTTTTCAATCTCAAATGGAACAACATAAACAAAAACTTTCTTAACAGAAGTTCCATTTAACTCAAATTTTTCAATTAATTCTTTAATATATTTAATATATTTTTCATTCAAATCAACTTCTTTTGTTTTAAATTTGAAAACTGCTTCATCAAACTTTGGCCATTCTGAAACAGAAATAAAATTCTTATGTCCCAGCTTCTCCCATAACTCTTCTGTAATATGTGGACAAAAAGGAGAAAGAAGCTTAAGTGATTTACCAAAAGACTCTTTTGAAATTTCTTTTTGATTTGCAATTAAATCAAATAATTGCCTTAATTCTATTGTAGATTTTCTATAATCAAGTGCTTCTATTTGTATACTAATATTTTTAATAGCACTGTTTAATTTAATTAAAAAATCTTGAGAGTCTTTTCCAAATTTCAATTTTTCAAAAGTATCAAATATTTTATTAACAAATCTTAAACTCCCTTGAATTCCCTTATCACTCCAATTAAATCCTTTATCTGGAGAAGCCTCAGACATCATAAAAAATCTTGTAGTATCAACACCATATTCTTCCATTACTTTTAATGGTTCTACTGAATTCCCTTTTGATTTTGACATCTTTTCACCATACTCATCATTAATCATACCCTGATTAAACAATCTAGGAACAGGTTCTTCAAATTTAATTAATCCAATATCATGAAGGAACATGGTATAAAATCTGCAATAAATTAAATGCATACATGCATGTTCTGCACCACCAACATACAAATCAACAGGCATCCAAAAATTAACATCCTCTTTATTGAAAATCTCTTTTTTATTATTAGGGTCACAATATCTTAAAAAATACCAAGAAGAATTCACAAAGGTATCTAAAGTATTTGCTTCTCTTCTTGCATTACCTCTGCATCTAGGACATTTTACATTCAACCATTCTTCATTTGTTGTTAAAGGATTTCCTTTTCCAAATTTAACTTTTTTAGGAAGAACAACAGGCAAATCTTTCTCATCTACTGGAACAACTCCACACTTTTTACAATGTAACAAGGGAATAGGAGTTCCCCAATATCTCTGTCTAGCAACACTCCAATCTCTAAGCTTAAAATTAGTCACTCTTCTTGCAAGATTTTTAGTTATCAAATAATCTGTTATTTTTGTCTTTGCTTCTTCATTAGAAAAGCCATCAAAATTTCCTGAATTAATTAGCTTCCCAGATTCAGTATAAGCTCTTTCTTTTGTAATCTTTCCTTCAATTACTTGTTTTATTTTAATCTTATATTTTTTTGCAAATTCAAAATCTCTTTGGTCATGTGCAGGAACAGCCATAACCATTCCAGAACCATAATCTGCAACCACAAAATTACCTGCATAAACTGGAACCTTGTCTTTGGTAATAGGATTTATAGCATAGCTTCCTGTAAATACACCTTCTTTTTCCATGTCAGTTAAATCTTTTTCAGAAACTGATTTTAATTTTTTAAGGAACTTTTCAACATCTTTCTTTTGTTTTTCAGAAATAAGCTCATTAAGTTTTGAATGGTTCGCGGAAACAACCATAAATGTAACTCCAAAAAGAGTATCTGGACGAGTAGTAAATACAGGCCACTTTTTCCCATTAATTTCAAAATCAATTTCAGTCCCATAAGATTTTCCAATCCAATTTTTCTGCATTGCAATTGTCCTCTCAGGCCAGTTTAATTTTTTATGTCCTTCTAATAATCTATCTGCATAATCTGTAATTTTCAAAAACCATTGTTTCATGTTTCTTATTTCTATTTTTGAACCACATCTTTCGCATTCTCCTCCTTGAGCTTGTTCATTCGAAATAATTGTACCACATTCTGGACACCAATTAATAGGAGCCTCTTTTTCATACACCAATCCTTTTTCAAACATTTTAAGAAAAATCCATTGATCCCACTTGTAGTACTCTGGATTTGCAGTATTAATAACTCTTGTCCAATCATAAGTTAAACCGAGTTTTTTCTGTTGATTCATAAAATTTTTTATAGAAGCATTAGTATACTCTTCTGGATGAATTTTATCTTTTATTGCAGCATTCTCAGCAGGAAGTCCAAGAGCATCATATCCTATTGGATGAAGAACATTAAAACCTTGCATTAGCTTAAATCTTGCAAAAATATCTCCAATAATATAATTAAATGCATGTCCTACATGCAATCCAGACCCAGAAGGATAAGGAAACATCTCAAGAACATAAAATTTCTTTTTTTTATCGTCTCTATTAGCTTCAAATATCTTCTTTTCCTGCCACTTTTTCTGCCATTTTTCTTCAATCTTCTGAAAGTTAATTCCACTAGTTTCTTGCATAAATTACCTACTATTCAGGAACTTTTAAATATTCTCCTAACATAAACCAATTATGAAAAAAATAACTGCTTACCTAGTAGGTGAAATAGTTTCAACAAACGAAGCAGAAGCATTTACTCTTTACAAAAAATCTAATTTTGGACAACCAACAGGACAAAAAGTAAATTACTCCCTACCAGAAACATTATATCTAGTTGAAAAAAACAAGATAGAAATAAAAAAGAACAAGAAATCAATAAGTTTTGAAGAGCTTTTCAGAATATTCAAAAAAATAGATAATAGAATTCAATTAAAATATCCTGTGTTCAAAGACCTGCGTAATAAAGGGTATGTTGTTAAAACTGCTCTTAAATTCGGTTCAGATTTTAGAGTATATGAAAAAGGTAAAACCCCGGATGAAGAACATGCTAAATGGATTGTTTTCTGTGAACACGAATCCAAAAAATTCTCTTGGCATGAATTTTCAGCAAAAAATAGAGTTGCACACTCTACAAAAAAGAACCTCTTAATTGCAATAATTGATGAGGAATCTGATGTGTCTTATTATGAAATAAGTTGGATTAAGACATAATTATCATAAAAATCTTTATAATATGCAGTATTCTCCATAAGTTATGCCAACCCAAGATGTTTCAAAAATAAAAGAGAGAATCCTTTCAATCTTGAGAATGAAAGGTCCAACACTTCCTGTATATATTTCTCAGGAAATAGGAATAAGTATGCTATTTGTATCTGCATTTTTATCAGAACTTTCATCAGATAAACTTGTAAAAATGAGCCATATGCGTGTAGGAAATTCTCCTATTTATTATATTGCAGGACAAGAACCTCAATTAGAGAAATTTTCAAATTATCTTAAAAGTAAAGAAAAAGAAGCTTTCCTACTTTTACAAGAAAAGAAATTTTTAAGAGATTCTGAACAACCCCCTGCAATAAGAGTTGCACTAAGAGAGATAAAGGATTTTGCTTTCCCCTTCAGAAGAAACAATGAAACCCTTTGGAGATATTTAACAGTAAAAGAATCTGAATTTAAATATGATATTAAACCAATAGAACAACACCAATATGTTGAAGCTAAACCAAGGGTATATAATCAAAAAGAAAGAGAACTTGGTGAAAAAATAGTAAAAGACATAAACATAGAAGACATAGAAAAAATAAGAAAAGAAAAAGAAGAACTTGAAAAGAAAAAGGAAGTAGAAAAAGAAGAACAAAAAGAAATTGAAGATAAAGTTGAAGAAGAAATAGAAGAAAAACCAAAAATATCTGAAGAAAAAGAGGAGAAAAAGGATACAGCAAAGGAAAAGAAAAAAGAGAAAACCTCAAAAGAAGAAAAGCAAAAAACAAAAGAGAAATCAAAACCCCAAAAACCTTCAAAAAAGAAAGCAGTACAAAAACAAGACGATAAATTCTTTGATAAAATAAAAGAATTCCTTTCAAAAGAAACAATTGAAATACTAAATGTGGAAAGTTTCAATAAAAATGAAATCCATTTAAGAATAAAAGCAGATGGTGAAGAAAAACTCCTTGTAGCCCACAATAAAAAGAGGGTAGCAGAGACAGACATAATTAATGCAAACAAAAAAGCCTCTCAATTAAACCTTAAATATGTAATTTTGAGTATGGGAGAACCAACCAAAAAACTCTCAAATTTAATTGAAGCAGCTCAAAACCTAGACAAGATAGAAAAAATAGAAAAATAAATGAAAAAATTCAAAAATTTCTTAATCAAAACCTTTAAAAACAAATTTCTGCACAAATTAACATGGGAAAAATAAAGTCAAAAACAGTAAGAAAAACTGCTAACATCTTAATAAAAGAAGATTTAGAATTTAGCAAAGATTTTGAAAAAAACAAAAGAATATTAGGAAAAGAAATGCCTAGTAAAAGAATAAGAAACAGGCTTGCAGGACTCATCTCTAGGCTGAAAAAACAAGAAGAAAAGGCCAAACTTGAAATGCAATAAAATATAAATCCCTGTTTTTCTAAAGGTTAAACATTTAAAAGCACCTATTTATAATAAAGTATATTGCTCTGTAGCTCAGTGTTTTGATGGCTCTGTAGCTCAGTGTTTTGATGGCTCTGTAGCTCAGTTGTTTAGAGCGCGGCTCTCATGAATTAAATTAGTCCGACAAATCTGTATAGGACTTGTTTGATTGGGTGAGGCCGAGGTCGGGAGTTAGAATCTCCCCAGAGCCATTTTCTAAAAATAATCTAAACATATCTTTTAAATTATCAAAGTGTATAAAAACAAAAACAAGTTCTTTTCAAAATGTCAAATTTGTTTTCAAAAACGAGAATTTTTTATATTTCAATGACTCTGATAATTGCTTTAGAAATATTTTTATTTTCAAGTATAGAAACGCCTCTTGGAGAGCAATCAGGCCTAAATCTAGCAACACTCTATCATTTAGCAATATTCTTTGCATTCACTTTCTTTTTAACTCTTTCAATAAAAACAAAGAATCTAAACAAAAAAACAATTGTGATTATCTTTTTAATTTCATTAATCTATGCAATCTCAGATGAATTTCATCAGCTGTTTGTGATTGGAAGATTTGCGAGCATCAAAGATGTTGTAATTGATATGATTGGAAGTTCACTTGCAATCTTAATTCTCAAGATTCTAGAGATTTTTAAAAAAATATAATTCTCGTCGATAAAATAAAAAAACTATTTAATCTCAATCTTATCTCAATTAAAGAACAAATAAAAAATCAACCAAAAAGCGTTGATTTTATAAAGTCCAAAGTTTTAGTTATAGTATCGCAAAACGGATTCGTTAAAATGGATGAAAAAGAGATGCAGGTATTTAAGGACTCAAAAATATGTTTTTTAAGTAATTTCCCGCCGAAAGAGTGTGGTATTGCGACATTCACTCAAGACCTAGTAAATGCAATGAATAAGAGGTTCAATCCAAAAGTTAAATCAAGAGTTATAGCTTTAAACGATGAGTCAAGTATCTACAACTATGACAGCCATGTAATTTTCGAAATGGACAAGGACTATCTTGAAGATTATATAAACATGGCAAAAAGAATAAACCGTTCAGACAAAATAAAAATTGTTTGCATTCAACATGAATTTGGAATTTTCGGAGGAGAATATGGAAGCTATATTATTCCATTCTTAGAAACAATAGAAAAACCGGTTGTTGTAACATTTCATAGTGTTCTTCCACAACCAGACAACCTAAGAAAAAATGTTGTTAAGTTCATCTGTGATAAATGTGCTGCAACAATTGTCATGGCAGAAAGTGCTATAGATATTTTACATGATGACTATGGAGTTCCTAAAAACAAAATCCATGTAATCCGTCATGGTATCCCAGACACTCCATTAAAAGATACTGGGCATTATAAAAAGAAATTAAGACTTGAAAACAAAATAGTTCTTTCAACTTTCGGATTATTAAGTCGAGGAAAAGGAATTGAATATATGATTAAAGCTCTTCCATACCTAGTTAAAAAATATCCAAATCTATTATACATAGTAATAGGAGAAACACATCCAGTAGTGAGAAAAAGAGAGGGAGAAGAATATAGAAATTATTTAACAAATCTTGTTAAAAAGTTGGACTTACAAAATAATGTAAAATTTTACAACAAATATCTTGATTTAAGTGAAATAATAGAATATCTTCTTGCAACAGATGTCTACATAATGACTAATCTTGAAAGAAATCAAATAGTTTCAGGAACTCTTTCTTATGCTATGGGATGTGGTAAAGCTGTTGTTTCTACTCCTAATCTTTATGCTCAAGAAGTTTTAAATAATGGGAGAGGAATGATTGCAAAACTTCAAAGCCCAAAATCTTATGCGGATTGTGTAGATAAAATACTTTCAAATCCAGAATTAAAGAGAAATATAGAACAAAGCGCTTATGCTTATGCAAGGTCTATGATTTGGTCAAATGTTGCCTCAGGTTATTTACATTTATTTAATAAAGTCGTCAAATTAAGAGAAGAGACAACTGAAAAATATCCTAAGATAAAACTCAACCATCTAAAGAATCTTACAGATAATATAGGATGTATTCAATTTTCAAAACTTTCTGTACCAGACCCATCATCAGGTTATACTGTAGATGACAATGCAAGAGCTTTAATTGTCTCAACAATTCACGACAGATTATATAACTCTGAAATATCAAAAGAACTTTCAAAGACATACTTAAACTTCTTAGAAAGAGTTCAAAATGAAGAAGGAAGATTCAATGACATTGAATACGAAAATAAAAATCTAGTTGAAACAAGTTCAGATGCAATTGGAAGAGCATTATGGGCATTAGGTCATTTAACAAATAATAGTTCAAGTCCCGAACTAATAAGCCAAGCAAAAAAAATATTTGACAAATCCTATCAATTAATAGAAACAAGTAGTTCTCCAAGAACAAAAGCATTTACAATAATTGGATTATATCACTATTACAAAAAATACAATGACGAAAAAATATTAGATAAAATAAAAGAGCTAGTTGATTCTCTTATAGAATCTTATAAAAAAGAAGCAACAGAAGAATGGAATTGGTTTGAAAGTTACTTAACTTATTCAAATTCCAAGATGCCAGAAGCTCTTTTCTTAGCTTATAATTTAACAAAAAATCCAGAATATCTTGAAATAGCAGAAAAAAGTTTAAAATTCTTAACAAATTTGGTTTTCTTTAAAGATGAATTGTCTCCAATAGGACAAAACGGATGGTATAATAGAAATGGGGTAAGGAGCTTCTTTGACCAACAACCAATAGACGCTTCTTCAATGGTTCAAACTTATTTGACAGCATATGCTATAACAAGAAAAAAAAGCTATTACCATAATGCTGTTTTAGCATTCAATTGGTTCTTAGGCAAAAACCATCTTAAACAAATGATTTACAACGATGTTACAGGGGGATGCCATGATGGACTCTCTAAGAGTTCAATAAACCTTAATCAAGGAGCAGAATCAACAATTGAATACTTAATTTCGAGATTAATGCTTGAAGAAATAAAAAAGCGTTTACCTATTGTATAAATCTATTAAATAGCTCTTAATCCTTCAAAATCAAATTTAAAATCAATAACTTTATCTTTAAACTTCTGTTTTAATTTTTTCTTATCTCCAAAAAATAAAATACTCCCTCCTCCTCCAGAACCGCACACTTTAGCTGCAATTGCCCCATTTTTCATAGCTAAGGAAATTATCTTTTGAGTGCTTTCAGGAACTATACTCTCATGTAATTTCTTTCTTTCTCTTGTTTCTTCATTCATTAATTCAGCAAATCTTTCTAAATCCTCTTTCAATAAAGCATTCTTCATTTCAATTGCTATATTCTTTATTCTAAGTAAATTTACATTATTCTTTCCTTTTCTTAGATTATCCATCATAGCCTTATTAGTATTGCCTGAAAAATGAGGTTTGCCTGTATAAATTAAAACAAGTTTATCTTCAAGTTTTTTGATAAATTCTTTTCTTAAATTTAATCTATGAACTTTAACTTTATCTTTTTTAAACTCCATAAAATTAATTCCACCAAATGCTGCAGCATACTGGTCTTGCTTTCCTCCAACTAGTCCCATTGCCTGTTCAATCCCATAAACTGTTTCAGCAAGTTTAATTTTAGCATTTGAATCTAATTTACCTTTTTGTTGCGTTATTAAACTCAACCAAACTAAATTCATTACTCCCGAAGTTCCTAATCCAGAAGAAGTAGGTATATTCCCAGTATATTCTAAATGAGTTTTTTTATCATCTGCTTTTAATTCTCCAACAACATACCTATTTATTGCAGCATTAAGAATACATCCCCCATATTCATCTTTAAATGGAGAAATGTCAGTAGTTCCACCAGCAAAATCAATTCTTACAGGAGCCATGAATTTTTTTACTTTCATATTCATTAATTTATTTTAATTTATCAACAAACTTGCACCCAATACACCCGGATGATCAAGTTTACTCCATTGAATAGGTGTTTTTCTTGGCAAAATAACATACTTTTCTGCTTCTTTTTTAATCATATTCAAATAAACCTGTCCTGTTTCTTTTACTCCCCCTGCTAAGACAACAACTTCAGGATCAAAAATATTAATTAAACTTCCAATACCCTGTCCAAGATACTTTGTTATCTGATTTAAAATTGCTTTTGATTTAGGATTATTCAATTTAATTAAATCGCTTACTATTAATTCTTTCCCAAATGCTTTTTTAGACAATTCTTTAGTATATTTCCATCCAACTAGTTTTTCAAATGATTTACCATCGTCTAAAATAATATGCCCCATTTCTCCTCCATATCCTCTCCCTTCATACAATTTTCCATCAATTATTATTCCTCCCCCAACTCCTGTGCCTATTGTAAGAACAATAAAATTCTTTTTCTTAACACCCAACTTCAATTCAGCAAATGCAACAGAATGAGCATCGTTACACACTTCAACTCTTTTCTTAAATCTTTTTTCAAGAGCAGCTTTTATATTATAATTTCTCAAAGGTAAATTAGGAGGATTTTTTATTATTCCTTTTTCAAGAGGTCCAGCACTTGCAACCCCTATACCCTTAACATCTTTTTCCATTAGTTCTTCAACACCTTTAAACAATAGATTTTCCAATTCTTTTTGAGTTTTTGGAGTTCTGTTTTTAATATATTTGACAACCTTATTATTCTCAACTAATGAAACTCTTAAATTAGTTCCACCCAAATCAACTGCAATAACTTTACCTGCCATACTTGTCCTCCAATCTTATTTCATCATTCTCATTAAACACACCAAATGAAATTTCAAGAACTTTAACATCTGAACCCTTTGCAATTATTCTATGGGCAACATTCTTTCCAACCTTAATTAATTCCCCTTCTTTGACTTTCTTAACTTTTTTACCTAATTGAACATGTCCAGGAGTAATAAAATACCAATTTTCACTTCTATGTTTATGTTTTTGTAAACTAAGCTCTTCATTTTTCTTGACTTCAAGAATCTTAACAGTACATTTCTCATTAAGAACAAATTGCTTGAACATGCCCCACGGTCTCTTAACTATCTTCACCCCTTTCATCATTTAAAAAAACAAATATGTTTTAAATAGTTTATGATGCTTCTTCAAAATACTTTTTTCAGAACAATTATTTGATTGTTGTTTTAAAGATTGTAGAACCTTCATCTCTTTTTCTCCTCTTCCTTCTCCTTATTAGATGTCTTCTCCCGATGATACCTTCTCCACATCTTTTCAAACAAAGGATTTTTCTTTATTTCATCAAATGTTCCATGACCTACAATCTTCCCTTGGTCAAATAAATAAATATAATCAAACTTGTCAAGAAGGTGTAACCTATGGATAGATGAAACTATTGTCTTATTTTGAAACTCTTCAAATACTTGTTCATGTATTTTCATCTCATTCATACTATCAACACTACTTGTAGGTTCATCCATTAAAATAATTTCACTTTTTTTAGATGCAAGTAGTCCTCTTGCAAGAGCCAATCTTTGCTTTTCTCCTCCACTCAATGAAACCCCTTTCTCCTGAACACTGGTGTCAAGTCCTTTAGGAAGCTTAGATAAAACAGGGTTTAATCTAGCTATTTTTATCACTTTTTTCAAATCTTCTTCAGATGCTGGAAGATCCATTGTTATATTATATCTAAAAGTATTATTGAATATTTCAGGTTCCTGAGGTATTAATGTGACTTGTTCTTTAACTCTATTAATCCCTCCTTCAAGAGGAATACCATCGCAATAAATTTCCCCTTTCTCAACCTTATACAATCCTCTTATTAAAGAAAGAATTGTGCTCTTACCCGAACCACTCTCTCCAACAAGTGCAATCTTTTCTTTTTTCTTTAATTTAAAAGAAACATTATCAAGATGATTTCTTTTTCCATCTGTATCATATGTAAAAGAAAGATTCTTGAATTTTATTTCCTTCCAGCCCCTTGGAAGTCTTCCAGATTCAGGAAATTCTAATTTATTATATTCTTCATCCAAAGGATTAGCACCTATAATCCTAGCATTTGCACGTACTACATCTCCATATAACCAAGCAAACTTATAGAAAGTATGTCCTACATTATTAAGATAACCATACACCATATATAATGTCCCAATTAAAATAGTTCCTGTAAGATTAAATTCTGTATAAGATTTGTAAATAAGCGAAATTACAATCATAATTTGAATTGCAACACTTGCAAATCCCCATTTAATCTCATTTATAATTGAAGAGCTTTTGAAAGTCTTATAACTTGCAATCTGTCTAGATTCAATTTCTTTAGAAACTGTTTTTCTTAACCTCAAGGTTATCACAGTTATTACATTACTCAAATAATCAAATATAGTAGCAGATAGTTTATTGTTATATTCATTTAATTTTTTATATTTTCTTTCAAGGTTTTTATCTACTCTTGATATAATAAATAAGATTATTAAAGCATAGACAAATGCAAATAATCCTATTCTCCAATCAATAAAAAACAAAATAATTATTGAACCAAAGAAGCTTATCAATCCATAGAGAATATCATGAGTCATATGAGAAGAAAATTCTTCAAGAGCATTTGAAGCTCTATTTATTTTATCTATTGTGTCACCAGAATGATTATCTTTGTGCCATTTAACAGGCAATTTCAAGACCATCCTTATTTTATCATTTACATAATTCTTCTTTACATGAAATCCAGTTATAGTTTCCAAAAATCTTGCTGGACCATGAAGCATCCAAAAAACAACTGTTATGACCAAAAGAAGAGCGATTTTCTTCATTAAAACAACAAGTTCTTCGTGAGTTGTAATTGATTCCTGAATAGAATTAAATATTGTACCTATAACATATGGAGTTAAAAGAGAAACAATTCCTGCAATAAGAAACAAAAATATGTAAAAAATAAACCATTTTCTTCTTTTTCCTAAATACCCCCACTCTGTTTTAATAGCATTAATAATCGGATGCGTCATTTTATCCCTCTTTCTCTTCAAAAAGAAAATAGGTTATTTAAAAGTTATTTAAATTCCACTGCATTATTTTTATAAGAAATTTATTTTAATGCTAACAAACTTATCAACTCAAATTTTAAAAACAACCCATTCCTATTATTAAAGTAAAAGATGGTGAAAAAACAAAACAAAAAAGCAAATAAAAAAGAAGATATTTTGCTTAATATCTTTCATGAAGAGCAAGACAAAAAAGGTTATATCTCAATAGATTTCTTAAAAAAAATAAGCACAAAATATAATATTCCAATTTCAAGACTTTATGGGGTTGTTAAATTCTATACTATGTTAAGAACAGAACCTCAAGGAAAATACATAATAGAATTATGTGGTTCTCCAACTTGTGTTTTACATGAAAGCAGAGAAATAGAAAACTTCCTTAAAAAAGAACTCAAAATAGATATAGGAGATACAACAAAAGACAAAATGTTCTCTGTTTACAAAACATCTTGTATAGGATGTTGCGATGAACCTCCTGCAATGCTTCTCAATGGTAAACCAATAACAAATTTGACTATTGAAAAAGTAAAGAAATTAATCAAGGAATTAAAATCAAAGAAAAAATAAAAATGCAAATCCTAAAAAAAACCAATCTTCAAGCACTGAAACTTGCAAAAAAACTAGGTCCTGAAAAAGTTCTTCAGATTTTAGAAAGAAAATATCTTGTTGGAAGAGGAGGAGCAGGTTTTCCTCTTGCAAAGAAATGGAAATTAGCATTAGATGCAAAAAAGAAAAATCCGTCTAAAGAAATTTTCCTTATATGCAATGCAGATGAAGGTGAACCAGGAACATTTAAAGATAAATTCATCCTGAAAAACAATCCAGAGACACTAATTGAGGGAATGCTCATAGCTTCCTATGTATTGAATACAAAAAAAGCTTTCATTTATTTAAGAAATGAATATGAACATCTCTTAAAAGACCTTAGAAAAACAATTTCCTCTGTTCTAAAAAAATCAAAAATGGAAAACAAGGTAAAAATTGAAATAGTAAGAGGTGCAGGAGCATATATTTGTGGAGAAGAAACTGCAATAATGCAATCAATAATGGGTTATAGAGGACAATCTCAATATAAACCTCCTTATCCAACTGAACAAGGTTTATGGGAAAGTCCAACTGTCCTAAACAATGTTGAAACTCTTACTTGTGTTCCACAAGCTCTTCTATACAACGACTGGAATCCAAACTTAAGACTTTTTTCAACATCAGGAGATATTGAAAAACCAGGAATTTATGAATGGGAATTAGGTGTTAAAATGTCAACAATTCTTGAAACAGTTAAACCAACTCAAGAAATAAAAGCAATTTCCTTTGGATGCTTTGGAGGAATAATGCCAATAAACAAAAACACATTAGTTACAGCTGAAACAATCTGTGAAAAGGACTGTCAACATGGAGCATTCACTCTAATTTTCATAGGAAAAAACAGAAATATTGTAGATATATGCTTAAGTATAGCTAAATTCTATACTTATGAATCTTGTGGTAAATGCACTCCATGCAGAGAAGGAACAATCCGTATCCTAAATCTCCTAAAAAAAGTACGTGATAAAAAAGCAACTCAATCTGATTTAGACCTCTTAAAAGAGCTCTCATACCATATCAAAGAAACCAGTCTCTGTGGTTTAGGCCAATCTTCAACAAATCACATCCTCACATCACTTCAACACTTCAAGGAGGATTATAATTATTACTTAAAAAAATAAAATGAAAATAACATTAAACAACAAACAAATTAAAGTTGACCCAAATAAAACCATCCTTCAAATTTGCAAAGAGAATAACATAAAAATTCCAACACTCTGCTATCACAAAAATCTTTTCCCAGAAGCAAGATGCAGAGTTTGTTTAATTGAAATGAATGGAAAATTAGTAACTTCTTGTTCAACTAAACCCGTGGAAAATGCAACTATTATTACTAATTCTGAAAAAGTAATCAAAGCAAGAAAAATGAATCTTGAGCTTATGAATCAAAACATTAAATTAAATGAACTTTCAGATGATTTTGAAGCAAGAGAAGTTTATGATGAAATTGGAATTGAAAATAATAGATTTCAATCACTTAAAGATTATTATCCAGATTTAGGTGCTGCAATAGTTCGTGATAATAACAAATGTGTAAATTGTGGAAAGTGTGTTCAGGTGTGTGGAAAAATTCAGGAAATACATGCAATAGATTTTGCAAGTCGTGCTCACAATGAACATGTAACACCTTATGGTGAAAAAAAGCTAGAACAAGTAGCATGTATCCAATGTGGCCAATGTTTAATTAATTGCCCTGTTGGAGCAATAATTGAAAGAACTCACTTGTCTGAAGTTCTTGAAGCATTGAAAAATCCTAAAAAACATGTTGTAGCACAAACTGCTCCTTCAATAAGAGCCGCATTAGGAGAACTCTTTGGAATGCCTGCAGGAACTCTTGTAACAGGAAAAATGGTTGCATCCCTAAGAAGATGCGGTTTCGATAAAGTATTTGACGTAGATTTAGGAGCAGATATGACAATAATGGAAGAATCAGCTGAACTTCTAAAACGTCTCAAAGAAAAAAACAAAAAGAAACTCCCAATGATTACAACCTGTTGCCCAGCATGGATATTAATGATGGAATCTTTCTATCCAGAACTTATTCCTAATATGTCTACTTGTAAAAGCCCGCATGAAATGTTAGGAATGTTAGTAAAAAGTTATTATGCGGAACTTGCAAATATCAATCCTAAAGATATTGTAGTTGTTAGTATAATGCCATGTACAGCAAAGAAATTTGAATCAACACGTTCAGAATTAAACACAGGAGTGGATTATGTTTTAACAACACGAGAACTTGGAAGATTAATAAAAATGAAAAACATTGATTTTGTAAATCTTCCTGATGAAGACTTTGATCCAACACTAGGATTAGCAAGTGGAGCAGGAGATATTTTTGGTGCAGCTGGAGGAGTTATGGAAGCTGCATTAAGAACAGCTTACGAAATTTCAACAAATCCTCCAAAAAAATTAGAAAAAGTTGAATTCAAAAATCTAAGAACAGATGACAGCTCTATAAGAGAAGGAACAATAAAACTAGGAAACAAAACAGTGCGTTATGCAACAACTTCAGGTGGAGCAAATATCCGCAAGCTATTGAAAAACAAAGACAAATATGATTTCATTGAAATGATGGCTTGTCCAGGAGGTTGCATTGGAGGCGGAGGACAACCTATTTACTCTGATGATAAAGTTCTCACACTAAGAGCCCAAGCACTTTACAAACAAGATAACATGCGTAAATATCGTCGTTCTCATGAAAACCCAATAGTAAAAGATATTTACAAAAAATATCTCGGCAAACCCCTCAGCAAAAAAGCAGAAAAGCTGCTACATACAAAATACAAAAAGAAGGATAAGTTTTAGGAGAACTCTCTCCAATCAATCTTCAAATTCATCAAGTATAGAAATATTTATATATTATTTAAATATTATATAAATAATATGGATAAACTAATTAAAAACCCTCTTGAAATGAGAGAGAAGATTTCATTAAATGTAAACAAATCAATTCTTAATCTAGTTGAAGACATAGCAAAATTAACAAAAACAAATAAAACTCTTGTAATAGAAGCATTATTAGTTAAAGGAATCTCACCATTGTTCCAACAATTTAAACATTCTTGGACAGCAATGTCAATTGAAACTAAAGAAGATAAGAAAAAAGAACAATTAAAAAGTCTACTTGAAGAATTAAAAAAGATTTCTGAAAAAAAAGAAGTTGTTGCACTTTTAAATAATTAGGAGAGAAATTTCCACATACAAAATACAAAAAGAAGGATATGGTTATTTATTAAATAACTTTATTTTAATAACATAAAACCATAAGGAACACAACCCAAATATAAAATAAATCATTTGTTGTAAAGAGTGATTATTGAATTCTTTAAAAAATTGAAAATAAAGCTCTACTCCTAAAATAACTAATGAAAAGAATATCAACCAAAGAAAGTTTGCCATTCTGCTACAATGAGAAAAATCACTTCTAATACAGGAAGCAATATTCATATAACAATAGACAAAGAAGAGAAGAATTGCTGGAAGATAAAAACCTGCTATAAAATGTTCTAAAAAAATCCTTAATTTAAAATCGAGTGGCAAACCTGCTACCCTATTTAATAAGAGGAAACATCCTATAATAGTTAAAATAATCAAAAGAGATAATGAGATAATAATTTTTCTACATCGTTTTTCCATAAAGATAAGTTTTTGATGTGTTCCGTTTCGTCTATCATTTTATCGTATTGATTATTAGCTAATTATATTAGTATATAGTTATATATAAACTTTTCTGGTTTTCTGGAAACATTTAAATATCTGGATATCCATAGATATCCATGATTAATGTAAATACGACGACAGCAAAAAAACTAATTTTGGAAAGCGGATATGAAAAGATTTATATCGACAAGGTTAAGACGAACGGAGGTAATTCTGGAAAGATAAACTGTAAAAAAGAATTCATTGATAGCGAAGTGGTTATTTTTGTTCTAAAAAATAATGGAAAGAATAAAGATGGAGAATAAATTAAGGTTAATGATAAAGATTTTTGAAGAAAAGATCAATAGGACAGAAGAAGAATACAAAAAGAAAAATAAAGGAGATATTGATAGGGAAAAAATGAGCAGGTATGTTAATAGAAAATTGAAAAAAGAGATTATTTTTATGAATGCAGCTAATATTGTTCCTTCTGCTTATGCTATGAATATAACCAAAAGATTTAAATACTAATTATATTTGTTATGTGCTAATATGATTAATCCAATTCCAAAATGGGTGTGGAAGCGTTACGCTTTGCTGTGGAAAAAGTTTAGTGATAAACCTTTCACATTTGAACAGGCGAAGGAAGAACTCAAATTTGTAGATAGAAATACTATGAGTGTTATATTCAATGAATTAAAAACTGCTGGATGGATTGGTGTCTGTCTTGATGAGAAGGACACAAGAAAACGAGTTTATAATTTGTTAAACCCATTAACAATAGTGGAGAGTGTAAAATATGATACTAAAAAAAATTAAGACGGAACATACAGATAAAAAAACAGGAATGGTTTTAAAAAGAATAACAACATCAAAATGGGAAACTCATAACCATAAAATTGCTGTTAATAATTCTTTATTTAATATCGAAAAATCAAGAGTAGAAAATAAAAAACCCGTTCTTCATGCACATTTTCAAATTCATCATATTTTTTATAACAAGAAAAAAAGAATTTGGAATTTTGATAGAATTGCAGAGAGTAAAGCCCACGCTTCAAGGATAGGCAGATTATATTTACCCTTCCAACAGAGAAATACAACACAGTGGAATAATTTAACTTTCCAAGAAGCAGAGGAAGATTTTCAAGATTTAGTTAATAGAGGTTTAACTTTTGTTCCCTATTCTATTCCATTAGACGCAGATTTAGAAACATGGAAAAACAGAAAAGCAGACGCATTAACTCTTTTAACTCCAAGCCAAACATTAGTTCCTATTTTCTGCACAAAACATCAGAGAGATTATTTTGGAGATGTTTTTAATTATGAATTTGAAAAATCCAAATTAATAGCAGTTCAATGCTATGGACTTAATGATGCTAACACTTTACTTAATCTTATGAAAATAAAATTAAGAAACCAAACGTTACAGAGAGGGGATGAAGCACCCCTACTAATTGGTTTAAATCATGAAAAGGTTTTGAGAAGCTTATCTTGCGTGTCTGGAAATTTTGCTTATTCTTGTTATGGTTTTGATATTCTTTCTTGCAGACAAATGAATATGGAAAATATGCCAACAGATGTAATAAGAAAAATGATTAGTAAAAAGATAGAGGAGATTATGAAGTATGACAGAGTTTTAGGGGGCTTTAATCATTCAGCAGAACAGGAATTTTGGGATGGCATTAATGTAACAAGAGCATTTTTAGAAAATGTTGATGTTACACAGGGATTAAGCCCTTATCAAGCAATACAATGGGCTAACCACGGAGAACAACAGAAAGATTTTGATGTTCTTAATGATTATATTTTAAAAACTGCTTGTGATGAGAACGCACTTTTGAATTTCATAAACAACGAAAAAGAGAAATGGGCAGTATTCTATAAAACTAAAATAATACCTACTATCTAAAATTGAAAAAAAACTTTGTAACAGAAATTTAAACAAAGCAAAAGATACAAAAGAAGGATAGGTTTTAAATAGAAATTAATTTTATTGTGACCCCTTATTAGTGGTCACATAAATATTTAAAAAACAACATCTAATTAAAAAAATATGGAAATAGGTGAGAAAAATTTAAACAAAACACATCTTGGAGATTGTATTTATTTAGCAAAAAAGCTTCCAGAAAATTCAATAGACTTAATTGTAACTTCTCCTCCTTATGCAGATACTGTTTCTTATGGAAAAGAAGTAGAAATCATAAGCCCAGATAATTATGTAAATTGGTTTTTACCTTTATTCCATGAAGCTTTTAGATTTTTAAAACCAACAGGTTCATTTATACTTAACATAAATGATAGAGCAAGCAATGGAGAAAGGCATATTTATGTGTATGAATTAGTAACAAGGGTAGTAAAAGAAACTGGATTAAAATTATTCGATAGATATATTTGGTTTAAAAAATCTGCATTACCTATGCCTGGAGAAAAAAGATTAAATGATAGAATAGAATACATCTTCCACTTTGTTAAAGATACTAAAAAGTTTAAAACAAATACAGATGCAGTAAGAGAACCCTATGAAAAGGTATCTTTAAATAGATTTAAAAGCAAGGTTCATGGAAATGATATAATAAAAAATGATGGGACAACAGAGCTATCTCAAAGAGGAAGTAGTAAACCCCACCCATTAGGAAAAAAACCTATAACTGTTTTTAGATTTGATACTGGAAGCGCTTTAAGAGGATTGAAACATCCTGCACCATTTCATCCTCAGCTACCTGGGTGGTTTATCAAATGGTTAACAGATGAAGGAGATATTGTATTAGATCCTTTTATGGGAGGAGGGACTACTGCAGAAGCGGCTTTAAAATTAAAAAGAAAATATATCGGATTTGAAATAAATCCCGAATATATCAAAATGACTCAAGAAAGATTAAAAAAAGCTTTTCCAAATAAAACAATTAATGAATTTTTATAAATAGAGTTTAATGATAGTTTGCGCTAGGTTCTCTAATAAAAGTGCACCATTTTTTCTTAGACTCTAATTTTCCTACAACAATTATTTCAGGTCTTTTCTCTAAAATTTCTGAAGGAATTTTAAGAGTAGTAAAACTATTGTTTTTTGATGGTTCTCCAGACCATTTTGCTTCCATATCATCCCAAACAAATACAGCAATATCTTTAATAAAATTCTTATTCTTCTTAAGAGAAAGCTTCATATCTCTATCTATAGAATAATTAATTAAAATATAATTATTACATTTAGAAGAAGAATGGGTTGCACCAGTAAAAGAATTTTCTCCCTGAGAAGTTTTAATTTCCCAAATCATCTTATCTCCGTTTGGAAAGAAAATAATTAAATCTCCAACTGCATCGTGTGACGATTCTACTTTTACCCCAAATCTTTCAAGATGTTTAGCAAGAGTATCGATAACTGCAGTTTCCCATAAATCAAACATTCTTACACTTATTAAAACTGTTTTTTGTCCAATTTGATCTCCAAATGTTTCATCAGGTTGCCATTGATTAATAGACCAATTTTTCTCGCAAACTACTCCAAAAATATAGGGTATACGTGATTCAACATATGGTAAAACTTCATTAATATAAATTTCAGGATTTCTCATCTCCTTCAATACTATTTGTTTTATACTTTCTTTTACCATCTTTATATTACTGCAATTTTCTTCCTTTTAATACTTGTCCATTTTTTCTTCAATGACTAATAATCAATTCTCCAATTACAGGAGTTAATTTATTTGCTTCTCGTAAGGGTATTTTTAAAGATATGCAGCTATTTGTGGAATTTTCTTTACTAAATCTTCCTAATTTTATTTTTCCTACAAAAACGGCAGCTTCGTTTATAATCTCCTTATTTTTCCCAAGAGTCATTTTCTTATTTCTGTTTATACAATAGTTTATTAATATATAATTTGTAAATCTTTTTTCTTTACCTGTTGAATGAATAGAACCGGTAAATGCATCTTTTGTCTGACTAGACTTTATTTCCCAAATCTCTTTATATTTTTTAGAAATAATAATTATCATATCTCCTTTTTGACTAGGGTTATGTTCCACTTTTATCTTCATATTTATATGATTCAACCTTGTATTCATAACCTCAATAATAGCGTCTTCCCAAAGATCAAATAGTCTTGCAGTAATAAAAGAAGTTAGTTGTGTTTTACCATCTTTACCAGAAAAGCCCTCATCTAGTTTCCAATCATTAATACTCCAGTGATTCTTACATGCAATGTCAACACTATATTTTAAATTTCTTTCAACATTTTTAATAACTTCTAAATATAAATCGGGGTTGTGCATCTCTGTGAGAACCAACTTCTTTAAATCCATACTCCTATCACTATTTAGAAGTATAAAAAATTAACCTTAAGAACTATTTTCCCTTCTTTCTCTCCATCCAACTCCACCACTCCCCTCTTCCTACAATAACATGATCCAAGACTCTTATACCCAAATCACCTCCAACAGCAGTGAGTCTTTGTGTTATATCTAAATCTTCGCTGCTTGGTTGAGAATTTCCACTCGGATGATTATGCACTAATATAATACGGGCTGCACTATGTTTTATTGCAGGTCTAAAAACTTCTCTTGGATGAACTATTGAAGCATCTAATATCCCTTTTGTTATAAGAACAGGTTTTCCAATAAGTTTATTTTTTGTGTCTAACATAAGAACATAAAAATGCTCTTCTTTTTTGTCTTTTAATTCATTATGCATTAAATCAAAAACATCTTTAGCACATGTAATTTTTTTAACAGGATTTTTTGATTGATTTATTCTTTTCTCAAGTTCTGCAATAGCTAATATCTGCATTGCTTTTGTTTTTCCAATTCCTTTTATTTTCTCTAATTCTTCCAAAGAACACTCCATTAATTTATCTAATCCATATTCTGCTATTAACCTATTAGACATATCAACAACATTTTCTCCCTTACTTCCAGTTCTTAATAATATCGCCAAAATTTCAGCATCACTTAACCCTTCAGGCCCTACTTTCAAAAACCTTTCCCGAGGCCTATTCTGATTAGGCATATCCAGAATCTTCATATGAAAAAAGACAAACAAAACAAGTTTTTATTAATTATGGGGGTAAATTAAGTTATATTGCATAAAAAAATAAGAGAAATATTTATAAGGGTATATCATTTGATATAACTAATGGAAGTAGTGATATCTTGGGAGAACATCAGAGTAAAGAGAGGGTGGAGGAAAGAAAGATGAATACACTAACAAGATTTCCAAGATTAGACACCATTTTAATGATAGAAAAGTTCATAAAAGAACATGATGGAGAATACAGAAAAAAACAATTATGGGAGAACCTACCTAAAAAAATGATGTACCAAACATATAGTATTGCTATAGATTACCTCTTAGTATCAGGAAAAATATCTGTAGATGCAGAAGGAAAAATAGGATGGATATTCTATCCTAAAGAAGCACAAGAAAGATTAAAAAAAGCTCATTTATTCTGGAAATCTCCAAATGATAAACAAAAAATGTGAAGTTCAATTTGCAAATGAAAAAGTAAAAGAAGCATTCAACAAATTAGATAATTCTGATTTAAAAAAATTCATAGAAAGAGCATTATGTGATATACAGGCAAATCCTTTTTGTGGTGTTCAAATACCCAAGAAACTTATTCCTTCAGAGTATATTAATAAATTTAACATCCATAATGTTTGGAAGTATAACTTGCCCAATGCTTGGAGATTAATTTATTCTATAAAAGGTGGAGAAGTAATAATAATAACAATAATTCTAGAATGGATGGATCATAAAACATACGAAAAGAGATTTAGGTATTAACTCATCAACTCCCTCAACTTCTTCCCAGGATTCTTTGCCTGAGTTATTATAGACGAAAATGCAACACCTCTTGCACCTAACATCATTGCAATATCAATATCTTCCTTACTATTAATCCCTGCACCTACAAGAAAATCCATCTTAATCTTATTTTTTATATCTCTTATTAACCCGGGTTTTTCTTTTGAAACAGATTTTTTACCACCTACTAACTCTGGAGGTTCAATAACTAAAAAATCTGGTTTCAATCTTTCAACTCTCTTTGCTTCTTTCACACTCGCTGCAAAAATTAAAACTTTCAATCCTACTTCTCTACATCTTTTAACCGTTTTTCGTAAAACCCTATATTTCAATTTATGTTCTGAATGATTAAGAAATGTCCCAACAGCTTTGTCTTTTTTTACTGCTTCAGGTAAAATATATCCTGTATTTCTTCCTGGAAGAAAATAGTCCACATGCTGTGCATAAACTTTAAGTTTAGTTTTCTTTGTAATTTCATAAATATCACTTGCCTGTACACCCAATATTATATCCTTATCAACTCTCTCAATTTCTTTTGCAATCTTAATTGCTTTTTCCCCTTGCTGATATGTTTTAAGATTTATTACAATTAATGGCTTTTTCATTTTGTTTATTTATTCTTCCAAACAATCTCTTTAATCCTCTTTGTAATTTCCAATGGTTTAGAGTGTTGCCAAACATTTCTCCCAATTGCTAAACCTATACATCCTGCATCCATTGCTTCACGAATTTGTATAAGAAGTTCTTTTTCACCTTTCTTTGTTCCTCCAGCAATAACAACTTTAGTTTTACCTGCAGACTTAACAGCCCATTTTAAATCTTTAAATTTTCCAGTATATTGAATCTTAACAATATCTGCCCCAATTTCCAATGCTGTTCTTGCAGCATATGCCATTAACTCTTCAGGTTTCTTCTTTTCAACTGATTTTCCTCTCGGATAAATCCAAGCAATAACTGGAAGTCCTTTCTCATGTGCTTCTCTTTGAATATTTTGAAATTCTTGAAAAGATTCATCTTCAGAATCACTTCCAATGTAAATAGTATAACCCACTGCTTTAGCTCCAAGCTTAATAGCTTCATCAACAGTACATAATTGTCTTGCTATTGGTTCTCCTTTAAACAAATTTGTTTTTCCATTCAGTTTCACAATTAAAGGAACTTTGCTTGCTTTAATTTCTTGATTGTATTTCTCTGCAATTCCTTTCTGAAATACAATTCCATTGTATTTTCCTTTTTTAGCAATTTCAATTATATATTTAGGGTCAACATTCTTATCATCAAAATCACTTGGACCATGTTCTAATCCCTGATCATATGCAAGAAAAAGTGCTTTTCCTCTTGTCGTTATTTTACTTAGGCTTATTGATTTCATTTTAATACTTCTTTTATTATAATTGCTCTCTCTGTTTTAATTTCATTCTTATCAAATTAGTTTTAGCTCCAAAGTTTTGTATAACAGCTTCAGAATTTTTTATTCCCAATTCCAAAGACCTTGTAATTGATTTTCCTGCTATCTGTCCTGCAACAAATCCAGAAGCAAAAGCATCTCCAGCACCTGTTCTCTCAACGACTTTAATCTCTTTATGAGGTTTAATAGAATATTTTCTATTTCCATCATAACAAAGAGTAGGCCTATCTCTATCAGTTATAACAATTATTCCTTTTGTAATTTTATGTAAACCTAAAAGCAAATCTTTTTCCTTAGGTTTATATCTCTTAAGCAACATTTCAGCTTCTTCTTTATTCACAACTAAAATATCGGTTATCTTTAACAAAGAAGTAATATTCATAGCCTTTATTTGATAACTACTTGGATTATATGCAAGTTTAATTCCTTTTTTCTTTTTTAATTTAACTGCAAGTTGTTTTTGGGTCTCAAAACTCTTTCCTAAAAGAGAACTAAAATACAACCATTTTGTATTAAACTTACTTATATCTCTTAAACTCACCTCATCATTAGCTCCTTTATATGTAAGAATAGTTCTATCTCCTCCTTTACTATCTAATATAACTGAATATCCTGT